>Ga0123519_10010013_pt1 | contig 14183 bp, 14 predicted proteins | sample YelNatPaOPRAMG02_FD_87396 | JGI IMG/M metagenome (GOLD analysis project Ga0123519, IMG submission 87396) | Hot spring microbial communities from Yellowstone National Park - Yellowstone National Park OP-RAMG-02 (version 2) | ecosystem: Environmental > Aquatic > Thermal springs > Hot (42-90C) ...
CCAGGCGTTGAATTAACCATAGACGACACGGGCGTGGGGATAAACCCCGAGGACAGACAGAGGATATACAATAGATTTTATCGGGGAAAACAGCGGGGGACGGAAGGAGAGAAGGGAGCGGGCCTTGGATTGGCCATATGCAAAGAGATCGTGAACCACCACGGCGGCCTTCTTGAAATTCTGCCCATCGAACCGACTGGCACGTCTGTCCGCGTATGGTTTCCAGCTTGCGCGGCAAACGGCAAGACCTTTCCCGAGCACCCACAAACGGTGTGCCTTCCGACCGCCCGCACTAACTGCGCGTGATGAGAGACAGCGGTCGATAAAGCCGGTTGGGCACGAGAAATGATATGGTTGCACGCCAACAATGGATAGAGTCATTATCCACGCGCCGGCCTTCACGGGCGACATGCACGAGGCGTGGAGGACCTCAACGGCATGCAAAGTGTCAGAAACGGTACAAGCGCCGCCTTGTCGGTTCAGGCAGCGTGCATTTCACGAAATGAGTATTCCCCATGCCTCCTAAAGGCCGTCTATATGTTCTCGCGTCTCTGGCGCTGGTATTCCTCGCCGCGTGTGAGTTGACCCCAAGTCGGCCCGAGGACGTATTCACGGTGTATCGGGAAAAAATGAGGGCAGGGGAGCTGCAAGAGGCGCGCAAACTTTTGGCGCCTCAATCCTCTGCGCTTGCGGAGTCGCTCGCCGCAACATACAAACTCGACGCTCCGCCAGAAAATTTGGCCCTATTGAATGTTCTCGACCCACAAAGCAGTCCCATTGTGACCGTTGTTGAAGACACCTTTGCGTTGCTCAATGTCAGGACCCTGCGAGGCGCGCCCAAGATGATCAGGTTGGTACGCGAGAACCCAAATGCTCGTTGGAAAATCAACCTCAATGAAGAACTGACATCCCTTGAAACCTTTCTGGAGGCCCAAGCTGCGCTCGAAACCATGCGAGAGAAAGCGGGCGACTACGCCGCATCCTGGAAGGCATTTCACGATCAACTTGAAAGGATAAACATTCCGGAAGAACCCCCCGCCGCGATGGGCCAAAAGGCGCCAAAGCCATTCCCCAAAAAACCAGCGTCGCGTCGAAATAACCAGAGTCGCTCGTCGAACCCTTGAACAAAGAAAAATGCCGGTCGGGACTGCCGACCGGCCTCTCCAAGGGTCATTGTAGGATAGAGGGGATTCAATACCAACGCACGGGAGGTCTGCACACCGGCTTACAGACTGGTCCGCAGACAGGAGGAGCGCACGTCGGCGGCATGCACGCGGCTACGGGCAGCGGTTTGCATTTGGAGATCCGTTTTCCAGGCGGGGGCGCCTGCCAAGGCATAGGAGGCTGCGGCTGCATCACGGGCGCGACGGCAGTCGGACAACCGCCTGGCGGACACGCAGGGGCCTGATATCGTGGGCCGTCGCCGCCGAAAAAGAACGCGTGAGCACCCTGAATGCCTACAAACTGAAAGAGCCCCACTGCACACATTAACAACCATATCTTTTTCATAACCCATTCCTTCCCATCACGGGCAATCAACCAAATTGCAAAATCATGTTTTTGAACTATGGTCGTTATTATATCAAACTTATGAGAATAGGTCAATAATCTTATTCAGGTAACTTCAGTAATTTTTTGGTTTCCTGAAGAAAATATGAACGCACACTCTTCGCAGCTTTCGAGGCTTGCAGCCGCCCGGCATAGACGCGTTTGGAGTTTTCTTGACCCTGCATAGCTGCCGTGCTATCGGTACAGCCTAAGCAACCCTCAGAATAGTGCAGGGCCTACGGAGGAGCCATGCAAGGTCGGTTTATCAGTCAGGAGGACGCTGCATATCTCCTGGATATGGCAGGGGCAAACGAGTTGGAAGACGCGGTCGCCAGCGGCATGCTTCGAGTCGCGAAGAAAGGCCCGCGTGGCTATAGGTTCCAGCTCGCAGATATTGCCATTTATAAGCTGATGGAAGCGATTCAGGGGGTAGGCGTGCCTCGAGACAAGGCCCAGAGGTACGCCGAGGCCGTGTTGGAGCCTCGATTTCCGACCGACGAAAAGACGGCGCTCGCATGGGTCGAAAACGAGACGCAAGAGCTGTACTGCATGCTCGTAGATGGGGAGTTGGCAAGGATTTTTCTAAGGAATAAAGAAGATCACAAAGAGATCGACGTCGGCGCTGTCAAACCGGTTTTGTTTCCCACTATCAAGTCAGAGATAAATGTCTTCCGCGTGATCCGTCCCATATTGTTTAAGGCCACGACACTTCTGGGGCTGTAACTTGCGTCCCCGCTGGCTCCCAAGCGACAGCCCTCCCTGCACAAGGCGTTGGATTATCTAGGTGGGGCAAAGAGCCCGTCTCGCCGCCCCGCGGACGGCGACGAGACCGCGCATGGATTACGCTACTTGGTCTTGGCGCATTCCTTAATCTCGATCGCTTTAAGGACGGCGTCCAACTGTTTTTGTACAGCGGCCTTTTTGAGTTTGTAGGTCTTGATTTTATCGAGGTCCCCGGCCTCGATAGCCACCCCGAGCATCGTGTCAACCGTCTTGAGGTCGTCTTGGTAGCTGTTGGCGAGGCGAATAAGGTCCGCGCACGGTCTCACAACCAGCTCTTCCGCGCAGAACGAAGCTGGACTCGCAACAATAACCAACCCCATGGTCAACACGATGAGACAAAGAAAACGTTTTAGCATGGTGAGGCCTCCTACATATCGCCAAAACAAATCAGGATCGCTGTGAAAAAACCGGACTCAATTCTTACGGACATTTTCTGAACTGCGCTGATTCAGCCCACGACGCGGCCGTCTCGTTGCTCCAGGCTTTTTTTCTGGCTCGGCTGAGCAAGACGCTCCACGCCGCCGCTCTCTCGCGAGGCAACGCGCCTCCTTCGAGTCAGGCAATCCACGAGAATCGCCATGACCCCTTCCTCAGTGCTCATATATCAGTACTATGTGAATTGCAAACAAGAAGTGTTGTTTTCCCAGGCCCCATGATGGTTGCCGCTGCAAAGGGCGCGCAAAAGACGGACGGCCAACCTCTCCCTTTGGGAAAGGGAGAGGCGAAACCCTTGTTGCTGCGATGCCACGCCCCCTTTTGCTTTCTTGAGCGTCGCGCGCGGCGTGAAGGCCTCAGAGACCTTGTGGACAAGAGACCATGCCGCCAGTCGGCGAGCCGGGCAGATCGAGACTATGGCAACGTATTCCCACAATGGGAACAAGCTCTTGATGCGCTGGGCGAGCATGATGTTCCCGGTGGCCTTGAGCTTGCCGCTCATGAACGCGGTCATGCCATCGAGCTTGCCGTTGCAGATCGCGAGCCAATCCTCGCCCGCGAGCGACAAGGACACGGAGGGGCTGGGGTGAACGCCTTTTTCTACTTTGCAGGTATTGTCCTTGACGATCACGTAGTAGTCCCCCGCTTCTGGCCCAGATATATTGAACTGGAATACAGCGTCGAGTCCTCCCGCAGCGGCTGCGTTGAACACGGTGGGCATCTTTTCGAATACTTCACTCACTGACGTAAGTTCCATGGCTAACTCCTTCATATCAAAGCTGGCTGAACGGGATGCCGTCCAAGATTGTCCCAGGGAACCGGGACGTTTGAACTTTCTTTGTATCATATTCTGTAGCCTGAATCATTGCTGTTTCGCTCATTCACGATATTTTTGTTTCAGCGGTCTCAGACGCGTGCGCTCCGGTGATCATACCAGCCTTAGAAAGGCGGCGTAAAAAGCAAGCGATGCTGAAAGGACCAAGGCGCAGGCATCGAGAACGGTTGCATCAGGAGACAGAGACGCCGCGCGCGGGGATCCCGGACGATAACCTCGCGCCTCCATGGCCGCCGCTAGTTTGTCGCTCCGCCTCATTGTCCCCTGCAGCGCGGGGGCCAGCACGGAAGACAAGGCGCGAGCCCGCTGAACGATGCCGCCGCTTTGAAAGTCTATGCCACGCGATTTTTGGGCTTCGACGATGGCGCGTATCTCTTCTTGGAGGATCGGCGTAAAGCGGAGGGCGAGGTACGTGATGGTGGCGGCTTCGTCAATAGGTATGCCAATCTTTTTCAACGGCTGTGCGAGGGCGACCATGCCTTTTATGAGGTGAGTGGGCATTGTAGTGGCCGTCAACACGACCGACAGCGTTATTCCCATGGAAAGCTGGGCGGTTAAGCTGATTGCCCTCCACAGGCCTGCAGCGCTCCACGGCCCGGTGATGCCCGTGGCCGCAATCTGGGCGTCGTGGCGGTAAAACACGACATTCAGGACAAAGGCCAGCATTAGCAGCCAGGAAAAACGGTAAAACGCGGCGAACCACGCGCGACGCCCCAAATTGGCCAGGAACGCCACAAGGACAGTCATGCAGCCGCTGAGGATCAAAGTCCTCGAATCGGATGATACGAACACCGCAATCATGAGGAGCAAGAACGAGACGAGTTTGACCCGCGGCTCCATTGTGTGGATGAATGATGTTCCGGGAATATAGCCTCCCAGAAGGAAATCCGACGATTTCAAGATACGACTCCTCTTAACATCTTGTGATGTTCATACCAGTTGTGGCATTCTGCCACAAGATGCGTCGAGCGCTGGCCGCTGCATACACGATGGAGTGGTGCCTAAAAAGGTTCACCCTTACTCTCACAGATTAGGCGTACAACCATGAGCCACGATGACTTTCCGAACCTCACCATACTCAAAAAATCTCAAACAGACTACAAGAAAAGCCTCGGCCAAACTGCGCTGGAAAGTTTCCCCAATAAATACCCAACGCGAGATTACGTGGTCTCGTTCGATTGTCCTGAATTTACAAGTCTATGTCCGGTGACCGGTCAGCCCGATTTTGCCCATATACATATCACCTACATCCCAGACGAACGGTGCCTGGAATCCAAGTCGTTGAAACTCTATCTTTTTTCCTTTCGCAACGAAGGGATGTTCCATGAAGAAATCGTTAACAGAATATTGGAGGACATCGTCGCGGCCTGCAAACCTCGATGGATTAGGGTGAAGGGCCTCATGAATCGACGAGGCGGTATTTCTATAGACGTTGCGGTCGAGTACTGCAAGCCTGGTTTCAAACCGCCCCAAGGTTCGATCTGATGCACTGCGGTTTGATGAGGGCGCTCAAAACGCCTCGTCAAGATGTAAGAAACGTTGCGTGGCCCGTCGAAGTCTTTTTCTTGGGCGGCTTCTTGACCACCGTGGGAAAATGTGGTTAAGGTAAACAGTTCAAGTACATGAAGCCATAAATCCGAAAGGAGTTCACTCAATGGGGATGCGGAGTTATCTTTTCTCATCAGAATCGGTCACCGAAGGACACCCTGACAAAATCGCTGATCGGATCTCGGACGCGGTGCTCGACTCGATGATCGCGCAGGATCCAAAATCCCGTGTGGCGTGCGAGACGCTCGTGACGACGGGACTGGCCTTAGTGGCTGGTGAAATTACCACCAAGGCGATCGTGGATATTCCCTCCCTGGTGCGACAGACGATTTGTTCCATCGGTTACACTGACGCATCCATGGGTTTCGACGGGGAGACTTGCGCAGTCGTGGTGACGCTCGACAAACAGTCGCCTGACATATCCATAGGAGTCACCGAAGGACAGGGGCTTTTCAAAGAGCAAGGGGCCGGCGACCAAGGGTTGATGTTTGGCTATGCATGCAAGGAGACGCCGGAACTTATGCCCATGGCCATAAGCTATGCACACAAGCTTACCGAACGCCTTACGCAAGTCAGAAAAGAGGGGATACTCGATTTTCTGCGTCCTGACGGCAAATCCCAAGTGACCGTGCGCTACGAAGACGGGATGCCCAAAAAAGTACACACCGTGGTCATTGCAGCACAACACGCACCCCATGTGACCTACGAGCAGATCAAAGAGGGTATCATCGAAGAAGTTATTAAAAAGGTCATACCATCAGATTTCCTCGACGCCGATACGCGTTATCTCATCAATGCCACCGGCAGATTTGTCGTGGGCGGGCCCTTGGGAGACTGCGGCCTCACAGGACGAAAAATCATAGTAGATACGTATGGCGGATATGGCGCGCACGGGGGAGGCGCCTTTTCCGGGAAGGATCCCTCTAAAGTGGATAGATCAGCGTCATACATGGCGCGTCATGTCGCGAAGAACATCGTTGCTGCCGGACTCGCAGACAAGTGTCTTCTCCAGGTTGCGTACGCCATAGGATATCCGGAGCCAGTGTCTCTCATGGTCAACACCTATGGCACTGGGAAGATCAGCGATGAGGATTTGGCGAATGTCGTATCCAAGGTGTTCAGCTTCAAGCCGGCCGCAATCATCGATTATCTGCAACTGCTCAGGCCAATTTACCAAAAGACGTCGGCAAATGGTCACTTTGGCAGGGAAGACCCCGATTTTACCTGGGAGGCGACAAACAAGATCGACGAACTGAGACAAGCGGCTGGCCTGTGATTCCGCGGGCGTCATGAGCAAAATCGGGGCGGAGGAATGAGACTGTCCTTCGAAACGAGGGACAAATTTTTTTTAGACCAAAAGACGGTGACGACTGAGATCATCTCATAAGGAGCAAGTATGGATTATCACATCAAGGATGCGGGGCTGGCCGAGGCAGGGAAGCTCAGGATTGAGTGGGCTGAACGCAGCATGCCCGTATTGAGAAAGATTCGACAGCGATTCGCGCAGGAAAAACCATTGGCAGGAAAAGTGTTGGCTGCCTGTTTGCATGTGACCACCGAGACCGCCTGCCTCGTGAGAACCCTTGCCCAAGGAGGCGCTGAAGTCTATCTCTGCGCGTCCAACCCCCTCTCCACCCAGGACGATGTGGCCGCTGCGTTGGTGTCAGAAGGATTTCACGTGTATTCTATCAAAGGAGAGGACACAGAAACGTATTACAAGCATATTCATGCATGTCTGGATGCGAAGCCGTCCATCACCATGGATGACGGGGCAGACCTCGTAAGCACGATTCATGCCGAGAGAAAAGACCTTGTGGCAGGCATCCTCGGCGGTACTGAAGAGACTACCACGGGCGTCATCAGACTAAGAAGCATGGCAGACAAGGGAGTTTTGCTCTTTCCCGTCATCGCGGTGAACGATTCAAATACGAAGCACTTCTTCGATAACCGCTATGGAACCGGCCAAAGCACTATCGACGGCATACTGCGAGCCACGAACAGGTTGATGGCAGGGAGCTGGTTTGTGGTAAGCGGGTATGGATGGTGTGGTCGCGGGGTAGCTATGCGCGCCAAGGGGATGGGCGCCCGAGTCATCGTCACCGAAGTCGATCCGTTGAGGGCATTGGAAGCCGCCATGGATGGCTATCACGTCATGCCTATGGAGGAAGCTGCGTCCCTGGGCGACTTCTTCTGCACAGTGACCGGCGACATCAATGTCATCAGAAAAGAGCATTTTGACAAGATGAAAGACGGGGCAATCGTTTGCAATTCCGGTCACTTCAATGTCGAGATCGACATCAGCGCGCTCGAGAACAGTTGCTCGGAACGACGCATAATAAGAGATTTTCTGGAAGAATTCACCATGCCTGACGGCAGAAGAATTATCCTGTTGGGAGAGGGACGTCTCATCAATCTCGCCGCCGCGGAAGGGCATCCGTCGTCTGTCATGGACATGAGCTTTGCCAATCAGGCATTGGCGTCAGAATACTTGGTGAAGCGAGGAAGCGCGCTCTCAAAGGAAGTGCACAGATTGCCGCAAGCCATTGACGACGAAATCGCACGGCTGAAGCTAGAATCCATGGGGATACGGATCGATACCCTGACCCCAGAGCAGGAACACTATCTGGCGTCTTGGGAGCTTGGCACCTGATGCGATACTCTTTAGTCGGCTCACAATGAAGACGTTGAAGAGCACCCGCGGGGCCCAAAAGGAAAAGATAAAGACTCTACTAGTTCTCGACAAAAAAGCGCGAATTCGCCAGTGGCTTGTCTGCTCCATTGATGCGAGCTGAGATTGCTTTCCCCCCTTATCTTCTCGCAATGACGTGAAGGCCGTGAATGCGTCATTGCGAGTGGAGCAGAGCAATCTCGTGATACCTCATAAGAAACGCTATAAAAGGAGCCGAAGGATGGTTCCCAAAGATGTAAACACGAGCAACGCCACTGAAGAAACTCCTGAGAGGGCGTCTCTCACGCAACTTGAGGTTGATCCTCGCAGCGAAGACTCAGAGACAAAACCATCCGCCCCAAGAGTGCTCGTAGTGGACGACGATCCCCTTGTGAGAGACATTATTGTGGAATCTATACAGGGCGTCGGTTACACCGTGGACTGGTCTGGCAATGGGTTGGAGGCGCTGGAAAAAAATCTCGCGCAGCCATATGATCTGATCGTAACAGACATGCTCATGCCGGGACTGGACGGGCTTTCTCTGATCAAGCACCTTAATATTCAAGGAAGCAGCTCGGATGTCATTGTCATCACAGGGTACGGCTCGATTGAAAACGCCGTAGAATGCATGAAGGCTGGCGCCCTGGATTATCTCATTAAGCCCTTCACCATCGAGCAGATACAGATGGCAGCAAGAAAAGCCATCGAGCTTCGTGAATTGAAGCTTCGCGCCAAAGAACGGGACTTGTATCGCCAGTTGTCATATGAGGATCCCCTTACCGGAATTTACAACAGGCGTTTTTTCGATGAGGCGCTCAAGCTCGAGCTGGTAAAAGCTGGTCGGCACAAGACCGGCGTGCTCCTGTTCATGATCGACATCGATTACTTCAAGACCTACAATGATCTCATGGGCCATGTTCACGGAGATGAAGCCCTTCTCAAGGTGGCCATGATACTGAAAGGGACGTGTCGAGGGTACGACATCGTCAGTCGGTACGGCGGAGAGGAATTTGCCATTATTTTTCCTGGCGCGCTCAAGACAGAGGCGTCAGTGCTCGCCACCCGCATTATGGAAGCAGTCCAAAACGAACACATTGTAGGGGCCGACAAAATGCCCTTTGGCTGCCTTACGGTATCCATAGGCGCGGCCGGCTTCCCCGACGACGCCACTAATCACGAAGATTTGATTCGCTGCGCAGACAGCGCGCTCTACGCTGCAAAAAGAGCGGGACGGAACACTTTTAGGGTTTATCGCTCGAAGCCTTTGTGATATGCGAGCCTCATGACCGTTGAAGCGGTTTGGCTGCCCATGAGGAACGCGAAAGACCATCCTGGAATTCAAGAATCAGAAGATACGCTTGTGTATCTTCAAGAAGTTGGACCTCGCGACGGCCTGCAAAACGAGCAGACTGCTTTGACCCCTGAAGCTCGGGCGGCGCTGATAGACAGGCTTGTCTCATGCGGACTTTCCCGAATCCAGATCGGATCGTTTGTCAATCCACGTAGAGTTCCTCAGATGTTAGGGACTCACCTGGTCTGGCGCTTGATTCGTAAGAAAAAGGGCGTCAGGTTTTCTGTACTCGTGCTGAACGAGAAGGGGTTGGAACTGGCCATAAAAGAAAGAGTGCCCCATGTAGAAATCTACGTGTCCGCTTCTGAAACGCACAGCATGAAAAACACGGGCTTCACCGTGGACGAGGCCCTCACAAAAGCGCTTAACATCATTACAAGGGCGAGAGAAGAAGGTCTTACGGTCACCGCGGGCGTGATGTGCGCGTTTGGCTGCTTTTATGAAGGGAAAGTCCCCGACGAAGCGGCGCTTCGGCTAGTGCAAGCCTTCGAACGATGTGGTCCTACGGAGATATGCCTTGCGGACACGACCGGCATGGGCGTCCCTGAGCAGGTGACCCGCTTGGTGAACGCGGTCGTCCCAATTGTCGGCGTCGATAGAATCGGATTGCACCTTCACGATACCCACGGCCACGGGTATGACAACTTGAAAGCCGCTCTGGCAAGCGGCGTTCGCCGCTTCGACACCTCCATCGGAGGGCTCGGGGGTTGCCCATTTATCCCCGGCGCGGCGGGGAATATTGCCACCGGGCGCACAGCCTCACTGCTGGAGTCCATGGGACTATACACCGGCATCAATGTTGCGTGCTTGGAAGAGGAGTGGGGCGCGCTTCAAACGCGATTGGGGAAAAAACCGCCGGAGGGGCGCGTTATTTCCCCCTCTTAGTCTTCTTTGACAGCCTGGATGAGCGCCCCAGTGGTGTACAGATCTTCGTCGCTCAGCCAAGCAAATTCTTTGGCGAGCTGCTTCCTTGTGATGCCTTGCGTGGTCGTGGTGCGCAACTCGGCGACGATGCGGAATCCACTCTTTTTCGTCAATTGTACATGAACAGAATGCGGCTGGCGATTGAGCAGATAGGGGCGGTTGCCGCGCATCAACCGCCAGGCAAGTTTGGAACACGCCCAGTGCCCGTTCCACTCTGTGGTCGCCCCATACGAACTGTAGTCTATATTGTTGGAGAGACAGCCTCCTGGCTTGAGCCAATAGCTGAAAGCATCATATACTCTCGGAAGGTCTTCCACGCATTGGAGGACCGTATTGGAAAGCGCCATATCGACGCTGTGTTTGGGGACCACAGAAGCGTCAGACCAGGGGGCAAAATACCGGATATCAATATCGCCGGCAGGCGTATCCCCACAATGCTGGCCAAGAGCCCGCTTTAATGCATTTCTGATGGCTTCGATCCTCGGAGCCGTCAGCGTCCTGTTCAAACGTTCATCAGGAAGCACTTCCTTCGGAAATTCGTACGAAGGGAGTGCGGGCTTGACCTCGGTGGAAAAGGCATTCCCAGAGGGTATATCAGCTCTTCTCGTGAAGAGATCGATTATTCTATCCAAGATTACGAGGTTTTGCTCGAGTTTCGCGAAGGGGATGGCATCCAGGGCATAGTGACGCTTCGAGCCGCAGAGCAAGGCGCAGAGCCCCACGCCCAGAGAGCTGCCCGGGCCCAATTCGAGAAAAACCTCTGGCTCTGTGTTCAGGCCGCTTCGGTGTGCCAGCACGAGGTGTCTTAACCATACGGAATAACAAAACTCTGCCGATACGGATCGCGTGTCATCGACGAACCGGTAAATCCCCGGCACGTAACTGATGAGCCCTTTGATCATGGTCTGGGTATTGGCCGGCAATACACCTAGTATCTTTCGGAAATACTTATCAATGCGCTGTCTTGTCACCGCTATCCCCCGCACGAGGTGATTGTGAGGTCTTGTGAATAACTCTGAGAAGATGCTCTGCTATCGCATTGGCAAAGATCGCCTGAGCTGCCGCATTGGGATGAGGGTCCATGAGCGACACTTGAAGGTGAGAGGCATGCATGCCTTGAAAGAACGGAGCGACATCTACCACATCTATTTCGTTTTTTTCACAAAAAGCCTGGACAATCTCATGAACATCCGAAAACTCATACCGCGTGAAATCGAACATGGCAGGAAGCAACGCCACGGTGAAGCCCATACCCTCTGCCTTGCAGAGTTGATTCATTGACTTGAGCGTCTCAGCCACCTTTTGCCATGGGCCGTGAGGGTCCAGATATGCTTTCTTTATGTCGCTCACGTATGACGAGTGATACCATCCAGGTCTGACTTTTCGGATGAGGTCGCCCAACCGATGCTTTACAAAATGGATGACAAGCAGATCCGCGTCTAGGAAATTCTTTTGGCGCTCGAGCTGCTGCGGAGATTCTTGGATGTGACCAGGTGGACCAGTCGGGGGTATATTCACCGGCTCGTAATCATTGATGTTGTAGCCCACGACAACCCATGAGGGTCTCCTCGGCGCGACGAACGTCTTGAGAATGTAACTTTCTTGCTCGGTATTGTAGCCTGACACTCCGAGATTCCAAACTCGAAAATAGTCCTTCCCAACCTTTTGGTTGAGAACTCGCTCCATGATTGCCGGATATGTGGCATCTTGAGGAACCCCTTGGGCAAAGGTGAAAGAGTCTCCTAGTACGGCGATCACAAACTTGCCGGAAGATGACGGATCAACAAACTCTCGATCCCGGTACCCGTCAGAATTCGTCGTGATTCTTACACCTTGCTTCACCACGTCAGAATTGGGGATCATGGCATACCATGCAGGGTCATGTGTGAGGCGAAAGAGCCCTCGATGATCAGACAACGGCGCATACGTGCGGAGATACCATTCTCCCGCCAGCCCCAATATCGCAACGAGCACAACGGTGACGCAGACATTTATTGCAACTATTTTCAGTGTCCGTTTCAATGAACCGCTCCGTGTTTGATGCGCCACGGCAGCAATGGCGAAGGTCCGACGGCAACCAGGTAGCGTCGGGCGCGGCTAGGCCTCCTTCTGCACTGCTACCGTGATGTAAGGCGGTATTTCCAGCCCTGTGATACTCTTAATCGCCTTGAGTGCAAAAAAGGTCAATTCTTTCACGCGTCCCGACTCTGATTTATCCAGGGTGGCGCGCCAGATATCCAAAGAGTCTCTCATACCAAGCCTGGACGGTTTTAGGAACCTCAATCGATTCTGCCCATATGCGAGGATGTTCTTGATCTCTCGCACGCTCGCGCCATGGAGCCCGAGCCGCAGCAGTTCTTCCCACGGCTGGTCTGAACCCCATATTTTTTTATAAGCTCGTCGAGCGATGGGATAGGCCAAAGGTTTAGGAAGGTAGTGGAGCAGAGGATACCGTGTAATATGCGTCTCAAAAGGAAAATACCAATTTGGGGTTTGCGCTATGAACAAGACGCCGCCTACGTGCAGACGCGACCATAGCTCGCGCAGCAACGCTGTTCGTTCCTGCGGCAAAAGGTGTTCATACACGCCGCATAACACGACGAAGTCGAAATCCCCGATATCATGAGGAAGAGACGAGTCGCTCGCAGGCGTTACGAAAGAGAGTCGGTCGCATTTTGCGTCTCTTGCCTTCAGCCGGCAGACTTTGAGACACTCTTCCAATCTGTCCAACCCTACGATGATTGCTGTGGGAAACAATCGAGACAAAGCAAGGGTCGATGCGCCGCACCCGCATCCGAAATCCAAAATTCTTTTGTTCTCAAAATCCTTTTCACTCAAGAAACTTAACAAATAATAAGTGAGTGCATGTTGAATGCCGTCGGGCGACTCTTCCCTGACAAGTTCTCCGTGGAGCCTCCAGTACCTTGGGTCGTGGTCCAGAATGGCTCGAATCACGTCTTCGCTGTACACCGTCTCCCACTCCTCGATTGTGGGCTCTGGGTGAGCGTTGGTCAGGCTCGCCGTGACCCTTGTGCCGCCGCCGGGTAGAGGAGTGAGGACAATGCGAGCCCCTGATATTGTGATCTCAACAGATTGGGCGCTCAAAATGGCTCCCCCTTTGACAAACCGAAGTTTGTCTCAATGAAGTTCAATACCAAGTCGCAACAATCGGCCATGGGGCGTGTCACGGCTTCGCTGCCAGCTCGATGCGACTGTGAACGCGATTGCTGAGCATTTCATGAACGATCAAACTCACCTCTGTCACCTCTATAAGTTGTTCAAATGGGATGGGCAGAGAGCCGCCCTCTCTCACGGCCTTGGCAAAGGCTCCTACGCAATGGGTATGCCCTTTGTCCTGTTTCCAGAGATTCATTTTCCGGAAGTGAGGCCATCCCCAACCTTGCAGTTTCTGAAAATTGTTCATCTGCAGTATCTTGCCAGAACAAAAGATCTCGAGTCTCTCTTTGGGAAAGGTTTTATCCCCATTGGAGAAATAGTGGATCGCGCCTATGGAGCCGTCCTGAAATCCCAAGGTGAAAGTGGCGGTGTCAGGGCAGGGCAAGCGCGATGAAGAGGCTTCCATCGAGTCTGCTTGCACACTCGTCACAGGACTTTGCGCCAAGTATCTCAGAAGATCGATGAAATGACATGCCTCGCCAATGATGCGGCCGCCGCCTACCGCGGGGTCTTGAATCCAGTGATCAGAGGGTATACGGCCCGCGTTGACGGTCATCACAAAGCTTTTTGGTCCGTCGAATCCTTTGATTAATTCACGGATTTTTTGAATATGAGGCGCGAATCTTCGGTTAAACCCTACGGTCAAGACCCTCTGAGGTTGGGAGGCATTTTGTGCCGTGTACAGATCCACGATATCCTTTAGTTCGGCCCTGGAGATCGCAAGCGGCTTCTCCACGAAAACGTGTTTCCCTGATTTCAGCGCTGCCTTCGTGAACCGGGCGTGGGTGTCGTGCCGCGTTGCAATGACGATGCAATCGACGTCGGGGTCTGCGAACACTGCGTCTGCATCGGTAGCGGCCTGCTCAAAACCGAATTGTTTAGCAGCCTGGTAGCTGGTTGCGCCAGTGCTGGTC
>Ga0123519_10010014_pt1 | contig 14182 bp, 9 predicted proteins | sample YelNatPaOPRAMG02_FD_87396 | JGI IMG/M metagenome (GOLD analysis project Ga0123519, IMG submission 87396) | Hot spring microbial communities from Yellowstone National Park - Yellowstone National Park OP-RAMG-02 (version 2) | ecosystem: Environmental > Aquatic > Thermal springs > Hot (42-90C) ...
GTGCCCACACCCATCCGCGTGCGGCCGTATAACCTGATCCGGGCGCTGGCGGCGCGCGGTCACCGCATCACGCTGGCCACCCTCTGGAGCGGTGCGGAGGAGCGTGCCGCGCTGGAGACGCTGCAGGGCTGGGGCGTGCGCATCATCGCCGAGCCGCTGCCGCGCATGCGCTCGTTGCACAACTGCCTGCGCGCGCTGCCCACGACGACGCCGTTGCAGGCGGTCTACTGCTGGTCGCCCGCGTTGCGCGCGCGCATCGAGCAGGAGATTGCGTCCCCGTCTCCAGGCACGGGGGCGAGGATGCAGCTGCGGGCTGAGCTCGTCCACGTCGAGCACTTGCGCGGGGCGCGCTACGGGCTGGGGCTGGACGGCATACCGGTGGTGTGGGACAGCGTGGATTGCATCAGCCACCTGTTCGCCCAGTCGGCGCGCGACAGCCGCAGCTGGGCGGGGCGGCTGTTGACATGGCTGGATCTGGCGCGCACACGCCGCTACGAGGGCTGGCTGGTCGGCCAGTTCGACCGCGTGCTGGTGACCTCGCCGGTGGACTGTGCGGCGCTGGAGGCGCTCGTCTCCGCGCAGAGGGCGCCGCGTGCTCTGGCCGATTCACCGCAGAGAACGCGGAACGCGCAGAGTGTTTTACCGGATTCGGCGCAAAGTGCTCCACCTGGTCTATCGGGAAAGTTTCCGGGTGGGGATCGGGGCCGCTCTGCGTTCGTGGCGGTGGCCGAGGATCACATCACAGTGCTGCCGAACGGGGTGGACCTGGACTACTTTCGTCCCGCTGAGACCCCGCGCGCGCCCGAGACATTGGTCATCAGCGGCAAGATGAGCTATCATGCCAACATCACCGCAGTGCTATATCTGGTGGAGGAGATCATGCCGCGCGTGTGGGCGCAGCGGCCCGAGGTGCGTGTGCAGGTGGTCGGTGCCTGGCCGCCGCGCAGCGTGCGCCGGCTGGCGGAGCGCTTTCCGGGCCGCGTGGAGGTGACCGGGATGGTGCCCGATCTGCGTCCCTACCTGCAACGGGCGCGGCTGGCGGTCGCGCCGCTGCGCTACGGCGCCGGCATCCAGAACAAGGTGCTCGAAGCGCTGGCCTGTGCCACGCCGGTGGTGGCGACGCCGCAGGCGTGCAGCGCCCTGCAGGTCCAGGCGGAACGCGATCTGTTGATGGCCGCTTCGGCGGAGGAGTTCGCGCACCAGGTGCTGCGCCTGCTGAACGACGATGCGCTGGCGGCGCGGTTGGGCGCCGCCGGACGCCGCTACGTGGAACAGCACCACGACTGGAATGTCATCGCCGCCCGGCTGGAGGCGATCTATGCCGCATGCGTTGCACTGTCAGGGAGAGGTACGGTAAATTGAGCTTGCTGCGTGTTCTGGTGGTCATGGGCACCCGGCCGGAGGCGATCAAGCTGGCGCCGGTGGTGCGCGCGTTGCAGCGTCACCCCGGGCGGGTGGTCGCGCGCGTATGCGCCACAGCCCAGCATCGCCATATGCTCGACCAGGTGCTGCAGCTGTTCGGCATCCAACCCGATAGCGACCTGGACATCATGCAGGCGGATCAGACGCCGTCGCGCGTCGCGGCAGCCGTGTTGACCGGCATGGAAGCGGTGTTGGCGCGCGAACGCCCCGACTGGCTCCTGGTGCAGGGCGACACCACCACGGTGATGGCGGCGGCCATCGCAGCGCACCATGCGCGCGTGCGCGTCGGCCACGTCGAGGCCGGGCTGCGCAGCGGTGACAAGGCCAACCCCTTCCCCGAAGAGGCCAACCGCATCATTGCCGATCACCTGAGCGATCTATGCTTTGCCCCCACCGAACGCGCGCGCCAAAACCTGTTGCGCGAGGGCATCCCGCAGCAGGCCATCGTGGTGACCGGCAACACGGTGGTGGACGCCTTGCTGGAGGTGGCGGCACAGCCGTGGCAGCCCGCTCCGGACAGCCCGCTGGCGCAGCTGCCCGCCAACGGCCGCCTGATCCTGGTGACGGCCCATCGGCGCGAGAGCTTCGGCGCGCCGTTGCGCCAGATCTGCCGCGCATTGCGCACCCTGGCGGCGCGCGGCGATGTGACCATCACCTACCCGGTGCACCTCAATCCCAATGTGCACGATGTGGTGTGGGAGGAGCTGAGCGGCGTGTCAGGCATCACCCTGTTGCCGCCGCTCGACTATCGTTCGCTGATCTACCTGATGCGGCGCAGTTATCTCATCCTGACCGATTCGGGCGGCATCCAGGAGGAAGCCCCCAGCTTTGGGGTGCCCGTGCTGGTGTTGCGCCGCGTCACCGAACGCCCCGAGGCGGTGGAAGCCGGGGTGGCGCGCCTGGTGGGCAACGAGACGGACGCGATCGTCGCCGAGACGACGCGCCTGCTCGATGACCCGGCAGCCTATGCGCGCATGCAGCGCGCCGTCAACCCCTATGGCGATGGACATGCCGCGGAACGCATCGTCGCGGCGCTGCTGGAGCGCTGATCTCTGCTCGCGTTTGCCCATAAATGGTCGGGTTGCCGGGCCGGATTGTTTCCCGATCCGCAATTCGCGATTCGAAATGCACCATTCACTTTTTGTCCCGGCGGCACCGTAGCCCGCAGTAACCGCCTTCTCTATCTGCATTCTATCCTATAATGCTCGACATAAGTATACAACAGACAATCCCTCAAGTACGCCACAAGGTGTCCGAGGCGACACAGCGGCGCCTGCTCGTGGTGACGCTGCTGTTGGGCGATGCCGTGTTCCTCGCCCTGGCATTTGCCGCGGCCTACGTCGTGCGCTTTGAGCTGGGTTTGCCCATCTTCGAGGAGGTGGCTGCCTTGCCGCAGCTCTATGTGCGGCGCAGCGTGATGCTCATCCCGCTGTGGCTGGTGCTCTTTGCCCTGTTCCACCTCTACGACGAGCGCTATCTGCTGGGTGGCACGCGCGAGTATGCCCAGCTCTTCTACGCCTGCAGTGTGGGGATGATGGGCGTGATCACCTTCGCCTTTTTCGACATCACCTTCATCATCGCGCGCGGCTGGCTGGTGCTCGCCTGGCTGTGCGCCTTCCTGATCGTGGGGCTTTGGCGCTTTGGGTTGCGCCGTGTGGTCTATTACCTGCGCCGGCACGGCTACTTCCTCTCGCCGGTGCTGATTGTGGGCGCCAATGAAGAGGGGCGCGCGCTGGCAGAACAGCTGTCGCACTGGCTGAGCTCCGGCTTGCATGTGATCGGCTTCGTGGACGACGAGCGGCCGGTGGGATCGGAGGTGGCATCCGGCTGGCATGTGCTGGGGCGCATCGCCGAGCTGGAGCGGCTCATCGCCGAATGGGGCGTGCGCGAGCTGATCGTGGCCACCACGGCATTGCAACGCGCCACGCTGCTGGAGGTCTTTCGCTCCTACGGCACTTCCAACCTGGTGCGGCTGCGCATGTCATCCGGCCTGTTTGAGATCTTGACCACCGGCGTGCAGGTGCAGGATGTCGGCCACGTGCCCTTGTTGAGCGTCAACAAGGTGCGCCTGACCGGCATGGACATCTTCCTGAAGACGGCGCTCGATTATGCACTGACGATCCCGTGCCTGGTCCTGATCGCGCCGCTGATGTTGGTCATTGCCGTGCTGGTGAAGCTCGATTCGCCCGGGCCGATCATCTATCGGCGGCGCGTGTTGGGGGTGGGCGGCCGCGAGTTCGACGCGTTTAAGTTCCGCACGATGTATGTCAACGGCGATGAAATCCTCAAGCAGTATCCTGAGGTAGCGGAGGCGTTGCGCAACAATCACAAGTGTGCCTGGGATCCGCGCGTGACGCGGCTGGGGCGCATCCTGCGCCGCACCAGCCTGGACGAGCTCCCGCAGCTGTTCAACGTGTTGCTGCGCCAGATGAGCCTGGTCGGTCCGCGCATGATCTCCCCCGCCGAGCTGGAGAAATACGGCAAGTGGGGCATGAACCTGCTCACCATCCCGCCGGGCATCACCGGCCTGTGGCAGGTATCGGGCCGCGCCGACCTGTCCTACGAGGAGCGCGTGCAGCTGGATATAAGCTATATTCGCAACTACACCATCTGGCTCGACCTGCAGATCCTATGGCGCACCATCCCGGCGGTGTTGCAGTGTCGCGGTGCGTATTGAATTCTTTTCCCACCGCAGGGAGCGCGCCGAGAATTTAAGGGTGTTTGTCTCCTTGTTTTGTCTGGTAAGGGGGTGTAGTGGATGAAAGCGATGATCCTGGCAGCGGGGGAGGGGACGCGGCTGCGGCCGCTCACCGCGACCTGCCCCAAGCCCATGTTGCCGCTGGCCGGCCGCCCCGTGCTGGAGCACACGCTGGCCTGGCTGCATGCCCATGGCGTGCGCGAGGTGGCCATCAACCTGCACCACCTTCCCCAGGTCATCCAGGACCACTTTGGCGACGGGGAGCGCTTTGGCGTGCACATCACCTACTCGCTCGAAGAAGAGCTGCTGGGCACCGCCGGCGCGGTGCGCCGTCTGGAGGATTTCTTCCGCGAGACCTTCCTGGTGGTTTACGGCGATGTGCTCACCGACCTGAACCTTTCCGCATTGCTGCGCTTCCACCAATCCCATGAAGGGATGGGCACGTTGGCGCTCTACCGCGTGCGCAATCCCACGGAGTGCGGCCTGGTGCAGCTGGACTGGGATGGACGCATCCGGCGCTTCCTGGAGAAGCCGCGCCCGGAAGAGGTCTTCACCGACCTGGCGAACGCGGGCGTGTACATATTGGAGCCGCAGGTGATCGCGCACATCCCACCCGTGGGACCATCCGACTTCGGGCGCGATGTCTTTCCGCAGTTGTTGGAACGCGGGTTGGCGCTCTATGGCTACATTATTCCGGCCACCACACGCCTGATTGATATTGGATCGCCGGAGCATTATCGCCTGGCTCAAGAGCTCTTCGGCCAGGGCATCCAGGAGAAGGGTTAAGCCGGCAGATGACTTTGCGCGCTGCGCGCTTTCTGATCTGAAGGAACCGTAAGAGATGATCATCACCCAAACCCCCATTCGGGTCAGTTTGTTCGGCGGTGGCACCGACTTCCGCGACTATTACGAACGCGAGGAGGGCTGTGTGCTCAGCACCGCTATAGACAAATACATCTTTGTCGTGATCAAGGAACGCTTCGACGATTTAATCCGCGTGGGCTACACGCGCACCGAACTGGTCGAGTGTGTGGACCAGGTGCAACATGACCTGGTGCGCGAGGCGTTGCGCAAGACGGGGGTCACGCGCCGCGTGGAGATCGACACCATGGCCGACATCCCTTCCGAGGGCTCGGGGTTGGGTTCCTCCAGCGCGGTGACGGTCGGCCTGCTCAACGCCATGTACACCTACCTGGGTGAGGCGGTGACCGCCGAGCGGTTGGCACAGGAGGCGTGCGAGATCGAGATCGAGACGCTGGGCCGACCCATCGGGGTGCAGGATCAGTATATCGCCGCATATGGGGGGCTGCGCTTTATGACCTTCACGCGTGACGGACGCGTCATCCTCGAGTCGGTGCGCATTGATGATCGCACGCGCCGCCGCCTGGGACAGAATCTGCTCCTCTTCTACACCGGCATCGCGCGCCAGGCGAGCGATATTTTGAGTGAGCAAAAGAACAACATCGCCAGCCGGCTGACCGAGCTGCGTGCGATGAAACAGCTGGCATTGACCGCGCGCGCTGCCCTGGAAGCGGGTGATGTGGACGCGCTGGGTGCGCTATTGCATCACGGCTGGGAGCTGAAGAAACAACTCGCCAGCAAGATCAGCAACTCGACCATTGATGCCATCTATGCTGCGGCGCGCAAAGCGGGCGCGTTGGGCGGCAAGGTCACCGGCGCCGGCGGTGGGGGGTTCCTGTTGCTCTACTGTCCCTGGCAACATCAAGAGCAGCTGCGCACTGCGCTCAGCGGCTTGCGCGAGCTCCCCTTCCGCATGGAACATTATGGCAGTAAGGTGATCCTCAACTATCGTCGCTATAATAATGAGTGAGCACGGGAGGTATCTCACAGTGCAGACAGGGAAACGACTGTGTCTTCGGATGGACATAGGTTATGACGGCACAGTGGGGAGGTTGATGCGATGACGGCTGGTGCGCCGCGCAACTGTCCTTTCCTGGGGCTGATCGAAGACCCCTATACCAGCCTGCTCTATGTACATGAATCACACCTTTGCTATGCCGATGGCACGGCGCAGGAGGTGGATCTGGAGCATCAAGAGCGCTATTGCGTCGGTGGTCCATTCGAGACCTGCCCGCGTTACGTGCGTTCCGTTCGTCGTCAGATGCCCGTAGCGCCGCCTGTGCCGCCCCGTGAAGCGCCTGCGGCGGAAGGGGAGGAGGACTTTGTGGAAGAAGAGGCGCCGGGGGAGTTTTCCACCTGGCGGGTGATGATGTGGGCGCTGGTGGGGCTGGTGGTGGTTTTCCTCGGGTTGCGGTATGGTATCACCATTTTCACACCACCCCAGCCGCAGGAAATGACCCCACAGGCGACCGTCATCCAACGCCCTACCGCCACACTAACTGCCACGCCCACCTCGGTTTTGGCCGCGGTGACCACCGCCACACCGCTGGTGTTTGGGCAGCCCACCGCCACGCCCACGCCACCGCCTGGTGGTAACAATTTCGTCCTATCACCCTCGGCCGAAGCGGTGGGTTGGGTGGTGAGCAAGGAAGAACGCGGCAACCACTTCGGCGACTCGAATATTTACAGCGGTATCTATGATGGCGCGATCTACCACGGTGCGTTGCAGTTCGATCTCTCGGTCATTCCACGCGGTGCTCCCATCCTGGCGGCGACATTGCAGCTCGTCGGCCTTGACCGCGGGCGCCTGGGCGATGGTGGGACGTGGGAGGTGCGCATCCTCACCGACACGGTGGACTACGAGTGGCCCTCGATGACCTACCAGAGCCTGCACAATGCTGTGGTGCTGCAAAGCCTGCTGCCGGTGCTGGGTACGGATGATCTGGACGCGCGCAAAGTCAACGAATTTGCTTTCAACGGTGAGCAGCTGCGCTTGCTCGAGCAACGGGTGTTGAAAGAAGGGCGCCTGTCATTGCGCATTGACGGGCCGCTCACCGGCGCCAACAACCTTTTCAGTTGGGACAGCGGCTACGGACCGAAGAGCAATGGGAACAGGCCCGTGCTCTTCCTGAGTGTTGGGGCGCCGCCCGGGACACCCCCACCGCGCGAGTACATCGTGGTGACGAATACCCCGACACCTGAGAATGCCCTGACTGCGGCAGCGATTGTGATGCGCCTGACCGCGAATGCCACCTCCACCGGCACGGCAACGCCCACGCCGCGCAACCTGGTCACCGCCACGCCGGCCAGCTGGATCGTGGTGACCAGCACGCCTGAGCCGGCCAACAGCGCCACGGCAGCCTATATGAGCGCGCTGGCGACGGCCAACGCACTCACCACCGGCACGCCGACCCCGACGCCTTACAACATGGTGACGGCCACACCCACGCCCACCTGGGTGATCATCACCAGCGTGCCCACGCCGGAGAATGTCTTCACCGCTCAGGCGCGTGCCATCGCCACGGCCACTGCCGTGCAGCGCTATGGTACCCCCACCCCGCTCCCGCCCAACTGGGTGACACCAATTGTGGTGACCAACACCCCACTGCCGCAGAACCAGGCCACCGCACTCGCGATCATTGCGCTGGCGACGGCCAACTATTTGGCCTATGGAGAGCCCTCTCCGACACCGCCCAATGTATGGACGGTCACGCCCACGCCCACCTGGGTGATCATCACCAGCGTGCCCACACCCGGCAATCCGGCCACTGCCCAGGCACGCGCAGCAGCAACTGCCACAGCCGCTTTTCTGTATGGAACGGCCACGCCCTTGCCGCCCAACTGGGTGACACCGATTGTGGTGACCGCGACACCTCTGCCGGAGAACGTGGCCACCGCCCAGGCCATCGCTGCGCTGGCCACTGCGAACGTGTTGCTGTTCGGTCCTCCCACGCCCACGCCGCTCAATGTGTGGACGGCCACGCCGACACCCTTGCTCGACACGAGCGTAGCAGCCAATCCCACCCCCACTCCTGAGCCGACGGCCACACCGACACCCGATCCCAACCTCATCCCACCGGAGATGATCGGCCGCATTGGCTTTATGTCAGATCGCGAGGGAGGCCAACCCTGGTACTACGTGATGGACGCCGATGGGAGCAACGTGCAACGTCTCAGCGGGCCGGAGATTTACAATGCGGCCCTGGTGCGCGATACCCTCGACCCCACCGGCCAATATCAGGCGATCGTGACCCTGCCGCGCAATCCCTCCTACGATCCGGAGGTGGGCAAGAACTACGAGATCAGCTTGGTGCGTCTCTCGGATGGATATACCTGGTACATTGCCGGCGGCGAACGAGGCGCCGACTATGCCCCAGCCTATTGTCAGGCCGATCCGCGTTACATCGCCTACACCTCGCAGCAGAGCGGCAATGACGAGATCTTCGTGGTGGACTTGTTGAGCAGCCATGGCCGCAACGTTCCGCTGCAAACCACGCGCCTGACCCAGAATGGCTGGCCTTGGGACAAGCATCCCAGCTGGTCGCCCGATTGCCGCCAGATTGTCTTCTACTCCAACCGCGACGGCCATAACCAGATTTATGTGATGGACTTCCAAGGCATGGGTTTTCTGGGGGTTAACGAGCGCAATCTGAGCAATAATCCGTACAATGATTGGGATCCGGTGTGGTTCAAGTCTCCGCCGTTGGCATCTTCGAAATAACCCGGAGTTTACTGCGGGCTTTCTGTATTTATAGTGACATTTAGGAGTAAAAGATGACACTGCGTCAATATTTTACAGTCGTCTGGAGATGGCTCTGGCTCATTGTATTGGCCGGGACGGTCGCCGGCGGATCGGCCTATGTGTCGAGCCGGTCAATGCCGCGCGTCTACCAGAGCACCACCACCTTGATGGTGGGCCAAAAGGCGATCCGAGACCCCAACGTCACTGCTCAAGATCTCTATGTCAGCCAGCAGCTGGCACAGACCTATGTTCAGATGGCTACCCGCCAACCGATCCTGCAGGCCACCATCGAAGCCCTGGGTTTGAAAGAGGATTGGACCACCCTGCGTGGGCGGGTGAACGCCAGCCTGGTGCAAGGGACAGCGCTGCTGCAGGTCAGCGCGTTGGACACGTCACCCGAGTGGGCGGCAGCAATCGCCGACGAGCTCGCGCGTCAGATGATCTTACAAAGCCCCACGGCGCCCGAGGAAGCGCAACGGACCAAACATCGCGCCTTCGTGGAGCAGCAGATCGCCGACCTGCAGGCCAAGATCGAGGCAGCACAGAAACAGGTGGCCGACCTGGAAAAGCAGCTGGGTGAGGCTTTCAGCGCGCGGCAGATCCAGGATCTACAGGGCCAGATCAACGTGTTGCAGAACCAGATCAACACATGGCAGGCCAACTATGCCCAGTTGCTTAACTTCATGGAGGGCGGATCGCCTAACTACCTGGCCGTGATCGAACCGGCGCAGGTGCCGACTGAACCGGTGAGCCCACGCACAACGATGAACGTGCTCCTGGCAGCCGGAATAGGTATCCTGTTGGCACTGGGCGCTGCTTTCCTGTTGGAATACCTGGACGATACGGTTAAATCCCCCGATGATCTGGTGTCGGCAGCGGGGCTGACCCCGCTGGGTGCTGTTGCGCGAATGCGTGGTGAGGGCTATGAAAATAAGCTGGTGACAGCGCGCCATCCACGCTCTTCCATCGCAGAGGCCTATCGCACGCTGCGCACCAACATTCAATTCTCTACGCTGGACAAGCCGGCACGCACGTTGCTGGTCACCAGTCCCGGCGCTCTTGAGGGCAAGAGCGTCACTTCCGCCAACCTGGCGGTTTCCATGGCGCAGGCCGGTTTCAAGACGGTGCTGGTGGATGCCGATCTGCGTCGCCCGGCGCAGCACAAGATTTTCGGATTGCCCAACCAGCAGGGCCTGACCAATGCGTTGCTGCAGCCTGGGGAACCAACCGCAGATGGTCATTTGCAGGCAACCGAAATCGAAAATCTGCGCGTGTTGACCAGCGGCCCTATTCCGCCCAATCCCTCCGAACTGCTTGGCTCTGCCAGGATGCAGGCACTGTTGCAACGGCTTAAGGAGGAGAACGATGTGGTGATTTTCGATTCACCCCCCGCTCTGGTCGTCACGGATGCCTCCGTGTTGGCCACGCGCGTGGATGGTGTGGTGATGGTGACCGATAGCGGTCGTACCCGTCGTGATATGGTGGTGCGTGCGCGCGACGCCCTGCGCAAGGTGGGTGCCAACCTGCTGGGCGGTGTGGTCAATCGCCTTTCTGCAAGATCAGGTGGTTACTATTACTACTATTATTACTACTATTACTCAGCCGATGGTGACGGGGAACAGAAACGCAAGCGCAAGAAGAAGCATGCCGAGCACTCCGAGAAGAACGGCTTTCTGCGCGGGTGGTTCGGACGTTCTCGCGAGCGTGAACCCGAGTCCGAAGGAGAACAAGCAAGGGAAGGTTGAGTCTCACGCTAGAAGCGCTACGTTCCTCTCTGGATTGGTGTCTGTGTGTTCTGCACCGTAAAAGGGGATGAAGTACAGGTGGGAACATAGCCGTGTTTTCCGCGAACATTTTCGTGGTAAGAGCCAAGTTGACAAGGAGAAGAAGAGATGGATGCGGTGGAAAAGTACATTCAAGACTTGCAGCTTTGTCTGGCGCAGCTGCCTTTGGAGCACGTGCGTGCCGTTATCGGCGTGCTGCAATTTGCTCGTTTCAACAATCGGCAGGTGTTTATTATGGGCAATGGCGGTAGTGCGGCCACTGCTTCCCACTTTGCCTGCGACTTGGGCAAAGGGACGGCGGTGCCCGACCTGCCCCGCTTTCGCGTTATCGCCCTGACCGACAACACCGCTCTGTTCTCCGCCTATGCCAACGACTTCGGTTACGACTGCGTCTTCGCCGAACAGCTGGCCAACTTGCTTCAGCTTGGGGATGTGGTGATCGCCATCAGTGGCAGTGGCAATTCACCCAATGTGTTACGTGCGCTCGAGCTGGCGCGTCAGCGGCAAGCTATCACCATCGGTTTCACCGGCTTCAGCGGAGGCAAGATGAAGGACCTGGTAGATCTGTGTGTGGTGGTGCCCAGCATGTGCATGGAACAGATCGAAGACGTGCACCTGGTGCTGGAGCATCTGGTATGCTCGTGTCTGCGTCAGAGCACCCAGACCTACCCTACGTATCCCCTGCCGGCAGCGCTTGCCTCCCACTTTCACGGCGCTTCTCTCTTGGGTTCTGATGGGCGTGCGCCGGGCGATATTTCTTGATCGGGATGGTGTCATCAATGAGAACCGTCCTGACTATGTAAAGTCACTCGCCGAGTTTGTCTTCCTTCCCGGCGCACTGGAAGCATTGCGTCTGTTGGCCGGGGTGGGAATGCCCATCGTTGTGGTCAGCAACCAATCGGCCATCAATCGTGGATTGGTCAGCCACGCCACGGTGGACGCCATCACCCAGGCGATGCAGCGCCAGGTGGAGATGGCCGGCGGGCGCATAGACGCGGTTTTCTACTGTCCGCACCGTCCGGACGAGGGATGTACCTGTCGCAAGCCCAAAACGGGGTTGTTCCATCAGGCAGCGCGTCGGTTGGACCTTCAGCTGGCAGGTTCCTACGTGGTCGGCGATGCGCTGAGTGATATCCAGGCAGCGCTGAGCATAGGCGCCCACCCTCTCTTGGTGCTGACCGGCCGCGGCCGTGAACAAGTTGCGCTGCTGGACGGGACACTGCGCGATTCCGTCCCGATCTTCGACGATCTGTCCGCTGCGGTGCGCTGGATTTGGCGATTTGAGAACGGAGGTGGAAACTTTCCGCACCATAAATATCGTTGAATTGCTGGTCTGAGGGAGGCTTGCACCATTCGACACATATGGCTCATCCCGGCGCTATTAGTGGTAGCCTTCGTGGTCAACGCCGTCCTGTTGGCCTGGCATGCCACAGCGGCGTTGAACAGCCTGAACGATGTGAAGCATCTCATCGCGGATCGGGGTGCGAAACAGGATGGCGCGTACCCGTTGGATGTGGCCGGTGCCCGTATGGCGCTTCGTCGGGCGTCGCAGGAGCTGGACGCTGTTCATCGCCATGCAGCCCCCTTTCTTGCCCTGGCACCCTATCTCGAGTGGCTGCCTGGATACGGTGGCGACATTGCGGCAGCGCCCCGGCTGCTGGAGATGGGCCGTGCACTGCTCGATGCCAATCTGATCTTGTTGGACGGGCTGGCGCCGCTCTTGGAACAACTTTCCCAAGACGCCGCTGCGCTGCCGAATGGCCCGTTGCCGCTCATACTGACTGCGCTCTCGGATGCGGCGCCGCAGCTAACACGGGCGGAAGCACGTCTGAGTCAGGCCGAAGCGCAATGGGAGCAGATACAAGGGAAGCAGTTGTCACCCCGGCTGGTGGAACAGCTGGCGCCATTCGCGCGTTCTCTGCCGTTGTTGCGTGCTGCGGTGCAGCTTGCCTTGGTGGCGCCGCCGCTGCTGGGCATAGATGGGCCACGCCATTACCTGATCCTGGCCCAAAACGAAGACGAGCTGCGTCCCACCGGCGGCTTCATCTCAGCAGCCGGGTTGCTCACGTTCGAGCATGGTCGCATTGTCACGCTCAAGTTTGACGACAGCTACACGGTGGATGATTTGAGCAAGCCCTATCCGGCGCCGCCTGATGTGTTGCAGCGCATTATGCTGGCCGATCTGTGGCTTTTTCGCGATGTCAATTGGTCGCCTGACTTTCCCACCAGCGCGCGCATCGCCGCGGATTTCTACGCCTATGGGCAGGGTGTGGCGGTGGACGGTGTCATCGCGCTCGACCAGAAGGCGTTGCAATACCTGCTTGAGGGGCTGGGCGCGGTGACAATCGCCGAAAGTGGTGAGGTGGTGGATGCCGACAACGTGCTCGAGGTGCTCCGTGCGCATTGGGCGCCCGTCCATGGTCAAGGGTTGACCGAGGAGTGGTGGAAGCAGCGCAAGTCATTCCTGGGCGATCTGGCGGAAGCGATGCGCCGCAAGTTTGAGAGCGCGCCGGGATCGCTAAATTGGTTGGCGTTGGCACAGGCAGTGGAACGTGCACTGGGTGAGAAACACATATTGCTCTACAGCACGCAACCGGAGGTGGCAGGGGTTCTGAACCGCGCCGGCTGGGACGGCAGCATCCAACCCTGGAAGGGCGATTATCTGATGGTAGTGGATGCCAACGTCGGTTTCAACAAGGCCAGCGCGCTGGTCACAAAGCGGATTGAACACACGGTGACGCTGGACACTGCCGGAGGCGCAGAGGCGCAAGTGCGCTTGACATATCATCATCATGGTGAGCCCAGACGTGAGTGTCGTCCGGAGATTCGCTATGACCCGGTCTATGCTCAGATGATGCAACGTTGTCTGTGGAACTACGTACGGCTGTATCTGCCGGCGGAAGCAACTCTCCTGTCGGCTCCGCGCGTGGCAGTACCGGCAGAGGAGATGCTTAGTGGGGAGGCAACGGATGGGGAGGTGGACACCGAACCGGCCGAGGGCGGCAAGCAAGCGCTCGGTTTGTTGTTTGTGTTGCCACCCCAAGAGGACGCCATACTGGAGTATCATTACCGTTTGTCGGGTGGCTTGGCGGCCCATCAGATCGGTGCGGACACCTGGCGTTATGACCTCCTTGTGCAGAAACAACCCGGCAGCGATGGTACGGTGGTGCGGATAAACGTACAATTGCCGGCAGGAGGGCGTATGGTGCACAGCATACCGACGCCGGAGGCGATCGCTGGAGATCAGATCACCTACCAAACCGAGTTGCAACGCGACTGGCAACTGTCGCTGACGTATGCATTGGACAGAGGGCGGAGGCAGTGAAGATATCCCGCGGTAGGATGCTGCGCCTTGTGGTCACAACATCTTTGACGTTGATGTGCCTCGTTGCAGTGTTGGTGCCGGCAGCTTGGGCAACACCCGATCAGGAGCGCGCCCAGCAGACCATCCCAACGCGCACCCCAGATCGCGGCGCGCGGACACCTGAGCCCACCAAGAAGCCTAAACCTACCAATAGACCGTCGCCGACCTTTACCGTAGTTATCGAAGCATCCCCCACGTCGACCCCTGTGCCGCCTACGCCGACGCCAACCCAGACCTGGACGCCCCTGCCGCCCACTCCGACCGAAACGGAAACACCCGTTCCACCCTCGGCAACGCCAATATCTCCCACA
>Ga0123519_10010019_pt1 | contig 14176 bp, 5 predicted proteins | sample YelNatPaOPRAMG02_FD_87396 | JGI IMG/M metagenome (GOLD analysis project Ga0123519, IMG submission 87396) | Hot spring microbial communities from Yellowstone National Park - Yellowstone National Park OP-RAMG-02 (version 2) | ecosystem: Environmental > Aquatic > Thermal springs > Hot (42-90C) ...
ATGCATTTATAAACCGGCTGCTCTCCAAATCCATTCGGCCACCAAAGCTGAGGCTCATCTATACGAGCAACAGCTTCCACCATTCCCGGTCCTGGAGGTATCGGCTCGACCAGCTCTATTCTTTCAACCTCGCTTCCAAGAGAGATTACCAGGTGTAGTTCAGCATCCAAAACACGGTCCGCATAGTTCTCGAGTTCCACGGTTACCCATGCACTCGCGTGGCGACCCTCAACCTCTGACTCAACGTATACGTCAGAAATCCTAAGCGCATCGTAGGACACCAGTCGCACGTCACGCCATATACCTGCGCCGACGAATCTGTGCGTCCAGTCCCATCCGAATGCGCATTGCATCTTTCTTACGTGCACACGATGGACATCGAAACAGCCGAATAGGTTTGTACAATCCTTTTGTGAGATTACTTTTGCCGTGGGGTCGAATTTCACCGCGACGCAATTGCGCCCCCTGCGAATGTGCTCTGTAACATCAAAGCGGTAAGGAACAAACATGTTCCCCGCACGACCTATTTCCTTCCCATTGAGAAAGATAGTGGCATAAGTATCTAGACCGTCGAATTCCAGAAACGTCCTCCGCCGCAAAAAGTCCTGCTCAACCTCAAAACTTCGAACATACCACCACTCTTTCTCTTCTACCCACTGTACCTGATTAGCGTTTGTGCCGAAGTAGGGATCTGGGATCAACCCAGCTCGCTGAAGATCTACGTGAACCTCTCCGGGTACCTGCCCGTCCAACACGAGTGCTTCCTTGGGCAGTAAGCTCTCTCCACTGGCGAGGTCCAACGTACAAGGATCCCCACCAACGAGCTGCCAAATCCCGTTAAGCGACAAAACCTGTTTCAACTTGCTCTACCCCCTGAAACTAACGCCGCAGTATACCACACCGAAACACAGATTTTCACACTTCAGGCCGGAACTCATCCGAGGATATGCTACTGCGCACCGCACACTGACTTATCTCCCAGGTGTTTCACAACGCCGGCGAAGAACAATATCCGTTGTGAATAGTATACCGCAGCAACGCGCTTCTAGCCGAACTCGCGTCTACTCAGGTATAATTGAGTTGCTATGATTTCACCAGATGTTCATTCACCATTTCGCTTGGCATCTTTAGAGGACCTGAGAAAGGCAGTCGACGAGCTCCGGCTTGACATCCCAGCAGAAGAAGACACCTCAATCCTCGCCCAACCAGTCGCCCTGGCTGACCACATTTTGTCTAATTCAATGGGTGTGCAGCCCATGGAAGGTTGCGACGGCACTCCGCACGGCGCACCAGACGAGCTAACATTCCGGCGTTACAAACGCTTTGCCGCCGGCGGAGCAGGACTCTTGTGGTTCGAAGCGTGCGCGGTCGTGCCTGAGGGCAGAGCTAACCCGCGGCAATTGTGGATCCACGCCGGCACTAAAGACGCATTTGCCCGACTTCTCGACGAGGTGCGTAGGTCGGCGGCTGAGTCTATGGGTGCAGGGCACAAACCTTTCTGCGTACTCCAGCTCACTCATTCGGGACGTTACAGCAGACCGTCCGGCAAGCCCCAGCCGATGATCGCCTTTCACGACCCAATACTCGATGCGGACCGGGGGATTCCTGCTGACTATCCCGTGGTGACGGATGATTACTTGCAGTCTCTTGAGGATGCGTTCGTTGAAGCTGCGAAGCTCGCCTTTGAAGCTGGTTTTGATGCGGTCGATATCAAGTCCTGCCATCGATACTTGCTAAACGAACTGCTAGCAGCACACACTCGTCCAGGTAAGTACGGCGGTAGCTATACTAATCGCACCCGCTTTCTCAAAAACGTCATCCGCAGACTCCTGGACATAGCGCCACCCGGTCGGATTGTAACTTGTAGGCTGGGAATATACGACGCACATCCTTACCCATACGGATGGGGAGTTGACCCGGAAGAGCCAGGCAAGCCCAATCTCGACGAGCCCAAGCGCCTCGTTCAAGAGCTCCGGGACATGGGCGTGCCGCTGATTAATATAACTATGGGCAATCCATATTACAATCCCCACGTGAACCGTCCTTATGATCGTCCAGTTGAGGGAGGAGTGTATCCTAATGAACATCCGCTTGTGGGGGTAGCACGTCTCATCGGTTTGACTGGCCAGATCACTCGGAGCGTGCCCGGTATTGTGGTTGTTGGAAGCGGTTACAGTTGGCTTAGAAATCTCTGGCCACATGTCGCTGCCGCGGGCATTAGAAGGGGCTGGATGCATATTGCCGGCGTGGGAAGGCAGGCTTTCGCATACCCTGCATTCGCGAAAGAGATAATCGAGACCGGCAGGCTGGAGCGACGCCACACCTGCATCACATGTTCCTCCTGCACTCAGATAATGCGCGATGGTGGGCGTACGGGATGCGTACCGTTCGATTCAGAAATCTACGGTCCCATTTACAGGGAAGGTCGGCGGCGCAGCTTAGACTATGCTACAAGACAGGCAGCTAGATGCCGCGATTGCTTTGATCCAATGTGCCGCGACGGTTGCCCTGCCGGCGTGGATATTCCTGGATTTGTCAGAGCAATTGCTAACGGTGATATAAAGAAGTCATATGAAATTCTAAGTGCAGGAAATGTTTTGCCCGAACTCTGCGCATATGTCTGTCCAGCGGACGTACAATGCCAGGATCGTTGTGTGGAAAAGATTTTCTCAGGCGAACCCGTGCCGATTCGCGAATTACAAGAATTTGTTGCGCGCAGCGCAAGAGAAAATGGCTGGGCACGCCTCCGCTGCGAGGAGTGCGATAAGCAAGACGCAACCAGTCAGAAAAATGTTGCGATCGTGGGTGCCGGCCCAGCAGGATTAGCATGCGCTCTCAGACTCCTGTCCCGCGGTTACAGAGTAGACCTTTTTGATGTGCGCAGTACAATCGGCGGTGTTGCCGCAAGCGTCATCCCCAGTCGCAGGTTGACACGGGAGAACTTTGAGAAAGAAGCCACTCAACTATTAGCCGATTACGCAGACCAATACAAGTTTCACCCGGGCATTGGGCTTTCGGAAGACAGAACCCTAGATTGGTTTGCAAACCATTACGATGCAGTATTTCTGGGTTTTGGCCTCTCCGGGGTCGTGACGCTGTCAACCGAAAGACCGCAGGGCGTAGAAGACGCTATCAGCTTTCTAGAGCGAGTAAAGAGTAATGGAATTTTCGTTCCTGAACGCGTGGCTGTTCTGGGTGGCGGCAACACTGCCATGGATGCTGCGACAACTGCTCTCTCATGCGGCGCACGGGATGTCTACCTTGTCTACAGGCGCTCATTTGAGCAGATGCCTGCCTGGCCTGAGGAACGCAATGAAGCCCTCGAAATGGGCGTGCACTTTCTATTGCTCACCCAGCCAATACGTTACATTACGGATGAAAACGGGTGCCTGAAGGGATTAGTCATAGCCAGGACTGTGCTTGGCGAACCCGATAGCTCTGGCAGGCGAAAACCGGTAATCGTACCCAACAGCGAGTGCGTGCTAGAAGTCGATATGGTCATCGAAGCTCTCGGACAGCGCCTGCCTGACGGCTTTGAACGAGTGATTCCGGGTATCGACCTAACAAGCCAGGGCTTGATCAGGGTAGATGCCGACGGCAGAACGTCCAGACCTGGAGTTTTTGCTGGCGGAGATGTTACAAACGGCGGATCTACTGTGGTTCAGGCAGTTGCGGATGGTATGCGCGCTGCCGCCGCCATAGACAAGTACTTGCATCAGTTAACTGAAAGCTGATCGGACCTGTTAATCTAAAAAATGAACCAGAGCGTGTGGGTATGTGGATAATTGTGATGGCGAGCCTGCTAACAGTGCTGTATGGAGCTCCGACACTCGCAGGAAGGGGTATTATTGTCGACCCTGCCTGGGCTTATTATAAAGATCGATCAGCGCAAAGCATCGCTGAAGAGATAAAAGTTAACGGCTACGATGAGGTCCATTTGATACGGGCAGACGATGAGCTTGTTAAGACCTTCACCGAAGCAGGTTTAAGAGTCTGGTTGTTGACCTTCGTTAACGGAGTTTACGACAGGCAGGTTCTACCGCAGCAATGGGAAGCGTGGCGAATGAAGCTTCGCAAAAAGCCCGATCCAGCCGGCTTCACTATGCTGTGTCCGAACAATCCGGATTACAGGGCATGGAAGAAGCAAAATCTTGCCAGCACATTGCTTTCCCACCAATTTTACGGCATTGATCTGGCAGAGCCTCAAATGCCGGCGTACCCGGGTCCAGACAGTGAGTACTACGGGTGCTTCTGTGAGCACTGTCTTGATGCATTCAAACGCTTGTATCCAGAAGTGATCTGTTTTCCGGACTTCGATGACCCCAAATCGCCTTATTACTGGAAGAACAATCCCGAGCTATATGCAAAGTGGGTCGAGTTCAGGGTGGCAACAGTCGTAAACTGGCTCAACGACCTAGTCAATGGCGAGAACGGAATCCGCAGGAGCTGTCCGAAGGTAAAGGTCGCTACTTGGAGCCTTGGTCTTGACGTACCTGACCAGCTTGCAAAACTGCGTGAGTGGCAAGCGATGGACGCCGCCGAAATCGTGCGCGTCGTTAAACCGGACTTCCACGTGATTCAGACAGACTGGCCCGACTGGATTAAGACCGAACTTGCTCCTGACTATCCGAAATCGTATAAACCCGTATTTGATTCCATATGCAGAGTTGCTCCATCACTTCCTATATTGCTGCAAACCGACATAGGTTCGAAACCAAATATGCGGCGAAGCAGAGACTGGATTGCAAATGTCGAGGAAACTGCTCGCAAGCTCGGTTATGCGGGGGTTTTCCATTATGAATATCATCTGGGAGAATACATATACTCAGAACCTCCCCGGCCAATTAAAGCTTTCTATGAAGGGAACACCGTTAAGGTCCTGTTCAACAAGCGGCTCGACCCCATCAAGGCCTCTGATACCGCAAATTACTCGTTGACCTCAGGAAGCGTGGAATCTGCTCGCGTAGATGGGAATATAGTCTATCTTTGCGTGACTGGAGTTTCAAGCGGTTCCATTTTGACGGTTTCAGGTCTCGCTGATGATCCATCGCGCAGGTTGTTTCACGATAGGCCGGCGTGCGCGATGCCGGGCACCTGCGAGATCGTTGTGAAGTAATCCGCAACACGTTTTTGGCCCCACACACTGCCGGGTCAGAGCATGATGGCATAATCCGTTAAGCCGTATCTGAGGTGGATTGCTTTGCCGACGGTTGTTCTCGCGGCGAAAGAGCTTGACAAGACGCAAACCCTGCGGAATAATCCATTAGACAATCAAACCCTGCGACCTTCTGGTGTCTGAGACACGGATTCTCGAGAATGCTCTTGGATGGAAGGATATGCGCCATGGCGGGAAGGACACTTTTACAGCTTCTTTTGAGCACTTTCGTTACCTGGGTTCTGGCTGGAGTGAGTGCGGCGGATGTTCTGGTTCTTGATGACCCCCTGATCGGCGGCACCTCCGGTACGCGCAGTGGTGGCACATTTGTGCAGGATGGTTGGCGGGTTGACGGGCAGTACGATGCAATATACTGGCACCTGCCTTACACCATACAGCGGGGTGCACTGGAGTTCCGTATCAGAGGACTGCGTCCCAACGAGTGCAGACCGGGGATGGAAGACAAGACCGAGCTTGTGCACATGTACGACTACACTTACAGCAACTCAGACACGAGCTACTCTCCAGGCTACCGCGACAATCCCTACAAGCACTTCATTCGCAAGACTGGCTGTATGGATCCCCCAAGGACGGACTCATTCGAACTGCTCCTCAAGATCGAGGACGAATATACGGAGCCGGATAGCACAGTAATGAGCTGGGATGAAAACGCAACCTATATTATTCGTGAGGAGTGGGAACCTGATGGGCAAGGCAACACGGTTTTTCGGGTTTACCGCGACGGAGTATTGCTCAAAACGATGTTTGTTCCGGGATACTATAATCCGGTCGGACACTGTGTGCGCATTGGCGCCAGTACCAGGCGGGCCAGTGATGCTGGTGCTCCGTTAGGTGCAGTCTACAGCAACGTCAAAGTATGGGATAGAAGTCCAGCTCCGCCTTCAGCCCCTGAAATCACCTATCCCAGACCGGGTGCGGTTCTGAACTCCCGAACACCAGTCGTACGATGGATTGGCGACCGCCACTCAAAGTATCAGATGCGCATAACCACGGCGGACTCTCCAAACTCAAGCGTGGTCTGGGACTCCGGGATTGTAACTTCCAGTCAGGGCTACGGGCAAACCGTCGCACTGCCAGATCGGCAGACCTACTATGTGTTCGTGCGCATATGGAACTCAGCCGGTTGGAGTCAGTGGAGTCAGGGCGGTTTTTCATTCACCGTTGACACATCCTGCACCGAACCCAACCGCGGATTGGTGACGCTGTCCGGAAGGTCTTTCTGTGATTCTGAGGGGCCGTTCCTCGGTTTAGGCGCGACATATATGTGCGCGCTCCGCAAGTGCAAGTACTATCGCCAGCGTTTCGAGAATGACCTGGCTTTCCTGGCATCCAGGGGGTTCAACTACGTGCGCATACTGACCATGGTCGGTTGGCAAGGCAAGGAGATAGCTCCCGTGACTTTTCAGAGCCCATACGGATACCATGTCGACGCATGGCCTGACTACTGGACGCAGTTCAAGGACTGCCTGGATCTGGCCTACAAGTACGGAATGCGCACCGAAATAACAATTTTCGCTGATGCACAGACGTGCATGCCGAACGTCAGCGATCGTTACACTCATATGGATCGTCTTTTGGCAAACATTGCCGGACGTGAGCACAAAATCGTTCACCTTGAAGTTGCGAATGAGTACTGGCAGAATGGATTCCCTGGTTCCGAGGGAGTCGCCCTTGTACGCCAGTTCGGAGAGTACCTTGCCCAGCGCACCTCGATACCTGTGTCGCTGAGCTCGCCAGTTGGAGGAGATTGTGCAAGTGCTCGGGAGATGTATGTGGGTAGCGCTGCTGATCTGGCCACTATTCATTTCTCGCGCGACACGGGAACTTTCGAGGGCGGATGGCTACCGGTTCGCGACTGCTGGTGGGCGGTGAACTGTTTCGGTCTGCCGCCGGTTTCATCGAATGAACCGATTGGTCCTGGCTCCTCGGTCAGCTCCGAAACCGATCCGATCAAGCTTGTTTCTGCCGCCTGCTTTGCATGGACAGTGGGTCTGTCGGCTTACGTTTTCCACTCAAGGGCTGGAGTTGCCGGTGGCTACCACTTCTTCGATATGGCAGGAGTCGGCAGCTATGCCAGGGTTCGAAGTATCCTGCCTCCTGATCTGCCGAACTGGACTCGCAACGACGGGAAGGAGCAGTCGGCGCCGTTTACAGTTTACTGCAATGGAGTGGCGAACAAATACTGGACGGATCCGGGTTTTGCAAATGCCACGAGCGGCTGTCACCGCAACGTTGGTGCGACGTATGAGGATGAGTTTGTTTGCTACTGCCAGGGAATTCTTCGTGATGGGGTTCAGCTCCAGGCTCGGAGGCCGGTAAGTTTCAAGGTATATGATCCGCTGACGGGTTCGGTTATTCTAGAGGCGACAAAATCTGCAGGAGATATGTTCACCCTTCCTCAAGGACCGGGTGCCTACATAATTCGCGGCAGGTTTCTTGATGTTTCGTGCCGCAAGCTGAAAATTCGGGAACGAAATGCTCCCATAATCGTGGACGGCGACCCTGCCGACTGGGACCTGGGATCTTTCCAAACGCCCGTGCGTGCTGGCAAGTGCGAGGTTGGAGATTTCGCAGTTGTGGGCTATTACGATGGCGTGCTGTATTATGAGGGCTACTGGAGCGGTGGTTCCATGCCGTCAGGTCCTTCGGACCACTCTGCGAGGGTGTACGCACTGCAGGATCTGGATAGTTTTTACTTCCTGGTTAGAGTAGATGATGACGAGATAAACTGCCCGGATCCTGTAGGCTCGAACTGGCAGAACGATTCGATTGAGATATACATCGACCCCGGACATGATCGCGGCTCATCGCCTATTTCCAACTCCAGTTCGGATGTCCAGCTTGTCATAGACGCCGTAAACCAACGCAATGTGTATTGCTGCACTGCGGCTTACCGGAGCGTGGTGCTCTCCGGGGTGACTTCAGCAGTGCGTCGGGATTCCAGCGGATGGTGGGCGGAAATCAGGATAGCCAAGACAGCTCTGAATCCGGACGTGGGAGTGACGGGCTCGGTCGGTCTGGATTTTGTATTCAGGGACAACGATGGTCCTGGCGATCCGGCGAAGTCCACCGTCTATGCTTGGGCGGATGTTACGGTCGACGATACCTTTCCCAGCAAAGTGCCGGACAAGTGGGGAGACGGTCGGCTTGTGTCAAGCCTGTGTTTTGCGGAGATATTTGCATATCCGAATAGTCTCCTTAACGGCAACGACGGTTGGTCAGGAACTGCACTTTCTGAGATAGTGGTGCAAAACGGTGCGGTGCGCATCACCGGCGGGGCGACGCAGTATTATGCAGATCGCCAAGTTTCCTGCGTTGGTTTTGATGGTGCCGCGGGCATCTGGGCGAGGGTAAAGCGTGGCTCGGGAGAGCAAACAATGTGGAGTTTGTATTTCGATGATCCGTCAGGTCTCAACATCGCCCGCTGGTATGGACAAGGTACCACTGCACGTGGTCGCATTGGTGGTGGTCTACAGGTGACCTCTCCACAGACGCTCACCGGCGCTTGGGATGATCTCTATGTCCGAGTCGACTTCATCAATAACACCAGCTCTTTCTTTTTCAACGGCACCCACATAGGCACGCTCAATCACTCGGAGTTTGGTGCTGGGGATGTGATAGGTCGCATCAGAATAGAGCGCGTCAACAAGGCCGAGGCGACCAACCACTACGTCTACCTGGACAACATTTTGATCGGACCTGCAGATGACCTGCCGCCGACGTGCGCCATCTCGCCGCCGTCAGTCCCTATAACGGTCTCCGGTCCAGTTTCGTTCACCGTGTGCTTCAGCGAGGCTGTTCGGGGTTTCGATGCCTCCGATGTTCTGGTCACCGCCACTGGAACCGCCTCGGCGTCTCAGAAGACTGTAGTGGAGTCCGCCCCGGGTACTTATCTTGTCACGCTGTCGGGGATAAGTGGTTCGGGAAAGCTGGGAATCACCATTCCACCGGGAGCGTGTGTGGACGCAGCTGGAAACTCAAATGTCGAGGGCACTTCGAGTGAGAAGCTTATCGTGGCGGGTAGCGACGGCTCGATAGCTTCCATCAAGGATTTTCCCGATGGAACCGAAGTCGTTCTCAGGAACAAAGCCTTGTATCTCAAAAGACAAACTTTCGGCTACATAGAGGAACCCAACAGAAGCACTGGCATAAGGGTTGAGGGCGACCTGCCATGCGCAGAGGACGATCTGGTGATGCTTGCAGGAACCATACAGACAACCGCTTCTGGTGAGCGCTACATCAGCGTGGAAGCCATGGTCCAGTGCGGTCGCCTCGCGCTGAGACCCCTCGGTTCGAACAATCGGAACATCAAACAACGACTGATGGATGGGCTTTTTGTTAAAACCTGGTCGAGGGTGGTGCCAGGGTCTGTGGCGGAGAATAGGTTCTACATTACCGACGGTTCAGACAGCGCAGGTGTGAAGGTCATCACCGCTGGTGTGCCTGGCGTTTCAGGTGGTGAGCTAATAAGCGTCTCGGGTGCAGCTGGTTGGGAAGGAGAGAGGGTAATCTACATGCGCGAATAGCTAACACTTTTATGGTTTATGTGTTAAGGTCCGCCCGTGTCACTCCTTTCGACACGGGCGGACCGTCTCTCCTACCAGCTAGTTAGCGGACTGATATTTGAAAATATCAGCTTCGGTTCTCGGATAGATTATTCTCTGACCGGGAACGAAGTAAGTCTTCATTCCAGTGCCGGTGTCGAACTTGTAGGAAAAGTCAAGTCCTACAACTCCGGTTACCTCTACAAAGTCTCCCACCGACACTCCAGCCAGTCCGGGATCGAACATGACCTTGATTCCTGGAACTGTCTGTTGTGTACCGGACGTATCCCAATACTTGGTCACCGCGCCACTACCGTCATCAACGGTAAACCAGAACCGGAAGCCAACTGCACTGGACCACAAGTCATCTATTGGGGTCGCCTCGACTCTGCCAGCGATGCGAACCAGCAAGCCAACGTTACTCAAACCGGCAGCCGGATCGGTGGCAGGCTGAGCGCCCTTGGCATAGCCGCCCACGTTCTTGACTGTCACGCCGAGAGGTTCCACAGAGCCGGTTCCAACAGGACTAACTTGGGCATAGCGAATCACCGCCTCGCCGTCCACGACGTCAAGCAGCCCTGAAACGTTCACCGTTTCACCGACGCTTGGTATAGAGCTCGATGCCGAGGGCATAACCTTAATCCCTGCCGTGCGGTCAGCATCTTCGATGTAGAAGAACGTATCCCCAGCATAGGTCACAACCTTCGGCGCATCTGTCTGCACTATCAATCCGGGTCTGTAGTCTTTTGCGCGAGCGATGCTGAGCGGTCCCGGCGCTTCGATATGCGCCGCATAAAGATTGTACACTCCGGTCACGGGGTTACACGTGAGAGCATACATCGTGTCAGTATCTTTGTCGAACATTAAGTTCATGACTATCGATCCGGGCTCCGGCGCGCCCTCGTCCCCTAATGTTGGTCTCGTACCGGTAAACGAGAACGGTATGGTCATCACGCGGTCTATCGGACCGTACGAATAGTTGGGTGCGGCATTTATTGCGAACCAAGCCTCACCGGTGTAAGGATTGACCTCAAGCGCCTGCACCCAGTAGATTCCGCCGTTCCTCTTCCCCGGGACAAACGAGTTAACCTCGTCATAACCATTCACGTGCCAAACCTTCGTTCCTGCTATCTTACCGCTCGAATCAAATATAGTCGGGTTGTCCATGCTTCCATCGAAGCGGCTCATAATGTTCGTCAGGAAGAAATTGGTCATCGGATGGTAGGATCCGTCTAGCCACCTATGATATTTGGTCGACATTTCACCTGGAGCTATGTAGCCAGCGCCCACACCAAGCCAATCATACGTGGCTACGATGTTATTCCCACCGAAGAAGTTCCATCCGACCCAACCACCACCGGTAGTGTAAGTGATTGGTCCCTCGTAGACAGTGTTTCCATTCCAGATCAGCTTGCACTTGTCGTTGTCTCCGTCAACGGTCAAATAAAACTCGTTCCATGCACCAGGAACCACGGTGCCGAGATCCGCAAGCACGGTTGATCCTCTATCTCTGAGCACAAACTTGCCGCCAAGTATTGCTATATCGGCCATACACCGGTGTCCGTTGGCGGCTTTCTGAGCGTTATTGTAGACGTAGATTATTTGCTGGTTACCGGAGTAGCTATCTACCCGGAATTTGGCTGCCATAGTGGTCGCTCCGCTCGGAACACCGGGCCAATCTGTCTCAAAGCCCCTTTGACTTCCGTCAGAGCAGGTTATGCGTATTCCGTAGTTGCCGCCCCCAAGATCGATTATTTCCGTAGTGTTTGGTCCGGTATTCCGGTTCAGGTTGAAGAAGTCGTAGCCGTAATAATAGCCGCTTTCCGCACGCTCTCCGCGCGGACCGACCCACATCACTTTTCGAACCGGATCGTACGCATTTGCTGTATTCCACTTTCTACCCCAAGTGGGATTCGAATGGTTCTCAGCAATGTTGACGCACGGCTGTGTCCAGGAAATCAAATTGCACTGCCAATCCCAGTTATAATACGGACCCACTACGGCAAATTTGCCGTCGCCAACGTACTCGAGGTCCAGCATCTTGTGAGTTTCCTTGCCACATTCCACTGTACCGGCCTCGCGCGGCGCTTCCTCAACTATACCCGCAGCCGTGTCATAACGCCAGAAAAAGTGATACTTCCAATAGCTGCTAACACCGTTTTGTGTCCAATATATGTTCCCGTCATCGCCTACCGCCATACCACCAAGCCGGTTTTCAGGCGGCGACTTCCATGGCACCGCTTCGCCAGGAGAATAGATCATGTTCACAGTCACAGTGTTGTTCGGATTAAGTTGGAGTCTGAGTATTCTACTGGTCGTAACTTCCCAGCTCCACTCCAGGTGTATATAGTTTTGGAGGGCATAAACCGCTCCGTCTCCCCCGACCACCAGCTTGGTCACACAACCCGGATAACCTAACGCCTTCAAATCAACATCTATTTTTGATGCGAAGTTAGGCTTGAAGATAGTTACTCCGCTGCTGCGTGGTTCCGGGCTTGCACCGCCGTCGCTACTGTAGCTGACAGCCGCCCATATGTTGCCAGCAGTGTCCTTGACCATATCGCAGAAGACCACGCGCTTGTAGTCGCGGATCTGGCTGGGATTCTCAACAACAAAGCCGGACGTGCCAACGTGCGTCCACGTCGCGGCAATTCCCAGGCCAGAAAACACGAACAGTGCCAATATCGAGATCACAGCCGCTCTAGAACTCATGAAACCCTACCTCCTTTGCATTTAAACGGCGTTTGCATACCATAATTTAGTGGCGTGGTTTGTCGCATAGGTTTATCTGATCACCTGACACTCTCTCCGGCCACTACGAAAGCTCTTGTCAGGTATGATATGTAATACCACATCTACGTGACAAACCACTCCACACTGTAATATGCCGCATTACAAATGCGTTGTCAAGAAAAAAACTCGCACTAGTCTAAAATGTTTTTGTAACCCCCTGGTCCCACCCAATGATACCAACAGCAAGCCCGCAACCAGCGTATGCCGCTGCACAAATGCGCCTAGGCGCAGGCACGAAGAGGAGCTGCCAGTAATCCCAGCAAAAATACCTGTTTTTTCGCCTATGCCTTGACAGCTGCCATTTGTGATGGTATTTGTGCATGTACCAGAAAGACGTAGCAACGCGTCAAAAAACAAACGTTTTACAAAAGGAAGGAGGATGAGACATGAAACGATTACTCTTCGTCGTAGCTGTTCTCGCATTGAGCAGCACGGCAACCATGGCTGCCTTGCAGTGGGACTTTGAAACCGGCATGCAGGGCTGGACGTGGAACACGACAGGCAGCGGCACTTGGGTTCCCGGTCAGTATATTGGCCCCGGAGATCCGCCTCCGCTACTAGTCACCGGAGGACTTGGTGACGTCTACGGCGTAAGCGGTGGAAATCTGTACCTACCCGGCGACGCAAATAGCAGAAGTGCCGCCGTTTTCGATCTATCAGGACTACTCATCGGCGGCAAAACAAACAAATTCTTGCTGAGGGCGGACGTATACATTCCGAACCTTCGCCCATACGGCGGTTTCCCAAACAACTACCCAGGCATGATGAACCAGTATGCGGGAATATGGATGCTCGCAGCCGGTACGAACTGGGGTGTAGGAATATATGGCAAACCCCAGAAGGGAAGCCAATGCTACCTCGACTTCACCGCAGACGATAACTGGCCTGAGCGTCGGAAAGACTGGTACATGGAAGACTGGACAGGCGGCAGTTACCTAGAACCAGATTCGCTGTGGTGGAACAGGTGGATCACTCTCGAACTGGACTGGAACTACTCCAGCCCGGGCAACGTGATCGCCAGGTACTACCAGGATTGGCCTGCTTACAACGGCGCCACCGGCTGGATCACTCTCTATTCCGGAGCTATCTACCCTAATAGCTGGGGAGCGACGCTCAGAGATTTCAGCCGCATAGTAATAGGATGCAATGTGAATAGTGCAGGCGCTCCTTGGACCAAGTCCCAGTTTGATAACGTGTACTTCGACTCCCCAGATCTGATTCCAGAGCCAGGGAGCATTCTGGCACTTTCGGTAGGGCTGATTGGTCTTGCTGGTCTGGCTCGCCGCCGCAGATCGTAAGGCCTGAATCCATCTGAAAACTTGTCGGGGGCTCCGCACCTAAGCGGGCCCCCAAATTTTTTCATTGGACGAGGCGGACAAAGTCTCGTATAGATCGCCCATCGAATGGTTTACTTGTATTTGTTGTAGGCTTGTCAATCATGTGTTACACCAGATAGACGTAGTTTTCTAGCATTTGCTGTGCGGATCGCCAACCGTGGCAAGACAGTGGCTGACGGTTTGACTGTCTCCGGTAGCGGTCGATTTGCTCATTGAGATATTTCAGACTGAAGAACCGACGGTCGTTGTAGAAGCGCTCCTGGTCGGTTCGATGGGATCGCTCGACTTTGCCGTTATGTCTGGGGGTTGCCGGCGCGATAAGCTTG
>Ga0123519_10010028_pt1 | contig 14171 bp, 15 predicted proteins | sample YelNatPaOPRAMG02_FD_87396 | JGI IMG/M metagenome (GOLD analysis project Ga0123519, IMG submission 87396) | Hot spring microbial communities from Yellowstone National Park - Yellowstone National Park OP-RAMG-02 (version 2) | ecosystem: Environmental > Aquatic > Thermal springs > Hot (42-90C) ...
CCAAGATCGGGCTGTGTCTCTATCCCGGCATGGACTACGCGGGGCGCATCACGGTCGCCAACCTGGGGTACCCGGCCGAGCTCGTCGCCGATGCTCCTGGAGTCGGCGAGCTGATCGATCCGGAGTGGGTTGGCCTGCTGCTGCCGCGTCGGCTGCCGAGCGCTCATAAGGGTCAGTTTGGTCGCGTGCTGGTCATCGCGGGTTCTGTGGGCATGACGGGCGCGGCCGCCATGTGTGCGGAGGCCGCGCTGCGGGTTGGCGCGGGGCTGGTGACGGTGGGCTGTCCGGCCAGCGTCAACGACATCCTCGAGGTCAAGCTGACCGAGGCGATGACGTTCCCGCTGCCGGAGACCTACCTGCGGACGCTCGACACGCCTGCCCTCGCGCTCATCCTGGAGCTTGCCGAGGATGCCGACGTGCTGGCGGTGGGGCCCGGCCTCTCTCGCCAGCCGGAGACCGCGGTGCTCATCCGCCGTCTGGTGGCCCGCGTCGGAAAGCCCATGGTGATCGACGCGGACGCGCTGAACGCCCTCGCCGATGCCACCGTTCTGCTGGAAGGGCAGCACGCCCCGGCCGTGCTCACCCCTCACCCCGGCGAGATGGCCCGGCTGATGGGCGTGTCCACTGGCAAGATTCAGGCGAAGCGCGCACACTTCGCGGAGGCGGCCGCCAAGCGCTTTCGCTCGGTGGCCGTCCTGAAGGGCGCTCGTTCCATCATCGCGGAGAGCGGCCGGCCGCTCACCTTCTGTCCCACCGGCAACCCGGGCATGGCCACCGGGGGCACTGGCGACGTGCTCACCGGGACCATCGCGGGCCTGATCGCGCAGGGGCTGCTTCCCTTCGAGGCGGCCGCCGCCGGCGTCTATCTGCACGGCCTGGCGGGCGACATCGCCGCCGAGCGCGTGGGAGAGCCGAGCCTGCTTGCGGGCGACGTGCTCGAGGCGCTGCCCGAGGCGATCCAGCGCGTCTCCCGCGGAGCGGCGCGATGAGCGCCGGGTCGGCCGCCGCGCAGACGGTCTCGTCGGCCGTGCTGTTCGTCGCGGTCCTCGTCCTGTACCTGCACCGCTTCGCGCCGCCGCGGCGGTGGGTTATGGTCGCGCTGGGCGTGTGCGTCGTCGACCAGGCGGCCAAGGCCCTGCTCGCCGGATTCGCGAGACGGCACGGCCTCGCGCTGCTGGGCGGTTGGCTGCGGGTCAGCTACGCCGAAAACTGGGAGCAGGGCTTCGGCGGCAACTTCCCCCATCTGCTGCTTGTCACGGCCGTGTGCGTGGTCGCTCTGTTTCTGCTCTACGAGCGGCTCGCGCACACGCCGTATCGCATGTCCGTGCTGGCGGAGCTGGGCTGCGCGCTCATGATCGGAGGCTACCTGGGGATCCTGCTCGACCGCATCCGGCTGGGGTTCGTCGTCGACTTCCTGGAGATCGGCCCGGCGAGCCCGTTCGTGTACAACATCGCCGACCTGGCGGTCTTCGCGGCGGTGGCGCTGCTCATCGTGCGGGGTCTCCAGTACCTGAAAGAGGTGCGCGAACGCAGGCTCGGCCTGCGCGACAAGGTGTTCTGATGGCCGTTGATCCCCACGCGCTCGGCCGGCGCATCGCCGACCGGTTCATCTTCCGCGGCGTTCGCCCCAGGCTCGCCGACCTCGTGAGAAGCTTGGGCGTCGAGGTCATCGTCCTGGAGTCTCCGCCCCCCGCCCAGCCCGGCCTGCGGAGCGAGTATCGCGCGGACCCGGCGCGCATCATCCTCTACCGGGACCCGATCGACGTGCTTCAGGCGGCCGTGCACGCCAACCAGCGGTTCGACATGCTCGCGGCCAACCTCGACGAGGTGCACATCGCGCACGAGCTGTTCCACCACTTGGAGTTCGGGCAGCGCTTTGGCCCTCTGTCGCCGGACGAGGTCGAGCAGGCCGCTCACGCCTTCGCCCGTAGCCTCCTCGACCTGAGATTCGACCCCGCGGAGCTGTCCGAGCTGGTGCGGGAGCAGGGGCAGGGCGAGCCGCGACGCGAGGGCTAGCGGCCGGACTGGCGCACGAAGTTCATGCGCAGGTCGGTGAGCAGGGACTCCAGGTCCCGCTTCTCCTGTCCCTGGAGGCGCGAAAGGACCTTCTCGGCGAGCGCGACCGCGCAGTCGATCGCCACCCGCGCCTGATCCAGGTCCTTGTGAGTCTTGTTCGTGAAAGGATCGGCCTGGAGGCCCATCTTCTGCCAGGCCACCGCCGAAAGCTGCCCAACCATGACCCGCAGCATCGCGTACACGTCGATTGGCTGAAGCTCTTCCTCCGCCCCGGGGGCCGTCGCCGCCTCGCCTGCGGGCGAGGCGGTGCCTTCCTCGGCGGCGGGCTCCTCGTGGCCGATGACCTCGAACCCCTCGCCTTTCACAGACTGGGCGGGGCGCTCGGACGCCCGCTCGCCCCCGCTTGCCTCGGGCGGCTCCGGCTTCTGCTCACTCTTGTCGGAGTGCCCGATGACCTCGAACCCCTCGCCCTTGATGTCGTCGTCGATTGCCATATCGAAATCGCCTCCCCTGGGTGCCGCGCGCCGCGCGGCGCGCGGTCAGAAGATGATCTTGTCGCGTCGGATATGGACGTTCTGGAGCAGGCCGAGGGCGATGAAGCTGGCGAGCATGTTGCTGCCGCCGTAGCTCACGAACGGCAGGGGCAGGCCGGTGATGGGCATGATGTTCACGCTCATGCCGATGTTGATGATGGTGTGAAAGATCAGCATCGAGATCGCGCCGGCCGCCAGCAGCGTCCCCAGCGCGTCTCTCGCCCGCAGCGCCACCCGCAGCCCTCTCCAGAACACAAAGAAGTATAGCACGAGCATGGCGGCGGCGCCGGCCAGGCCCAGCTCCTCGCCAACTACGGAGAAGATGAAGTCGGTGTGCCGCTCGGGGATGAAGCGCAGCCGCGCCTGCGTGCCCCGGAACAAGCCGCGGCCAAAAAGCCCGCCCGAGCCGATCGCCACCTTGGACTGGATGATGTGGTAGCCCGACCCCAGGGGGTCGGACTGCGGATTCAGGAAGATCGTGAGCCGCCGCTTCTGGTATTCCTTCAGCCGCGCGTGCGTGAGCACCTTGCGGACGATCCCCGGCTTCATGCGGTCTACGGGCAGCTTGTCAACGTTCCACATGCCAAGAAACAGAACGGCGCCCGTCACCAGGATCAACCCGAGGTGTAGGGCCCGCGCGCCTGCCAGGTACATCGCGCCGAACCAGATGGCGATGATGACCAGGGCCGTCCCGAAGTCCGGCTGCAGCACCACCAGGCACCACGGCAGGCCCGCGATCAGAAGCGACTTGAGCACCGTGCTCGCCCGGGAGATCGCCTCGATCCGCGGCCCGATGAACACCGCCAGGGACAGGATCACCGCGATCTTGGCCAGCTCGGAGGGCTGGAGCCGGAACGCGCCAAGGGCGATCCAGCTCACGGCGCCGGTGGGCGCGTGCCCGACCTTGAGCACCAGCACCAGCAGGGCGAGGACGGCGACATAGACCGGGATATGCCAGCGGGCGATGGTCCCGTAGTCGAACAGCAGAGTGAGCACGAAGGCCGCGAGGCCGATGGCGAGCCAGACCACCTGCTTGGCCGCGAACTGGCTCGGCGGCCCCGGCCCCAGCTCGCCAGGCGCCCGCGTGGCCGAGTAGATCATTACAATGCCGTACGCGCACAGCAACAGCACGGCGGCCAGCACGGGCCAGTCGAGGCGTTTTGCGAGACGGGCATCCAGCACGAGCAGCGCCCTCCACCCTCACGCGCCCACCACCAGGCGCGCCCATGCCATTATAGCATGCCGTGTCAAGCAGGCGCGACGGGCGCGGCCGGGCTTGCCCCCTACTTCTGGGCGCTTTTCGCCACCATCTGATCGATGATCGTGATGACGTCCTCGCTGTTGTAGAAGGAGGTGTCGGAGTTGGGGTTCTTCTCGAGCATCACCTTGCGGCCGTCGGGAAGGGTGAAGTCGGTCTTCCCGTTGATGAGCAGCCGCGCGCAGCTATAGCCCATCTCCTTATCGCACTTCTCGTTTCCCATGGGCATCAGCGTCACATGTATGCGGCCGGGGTGCTGTTTGTCATACTCGCGCAGCAGCCCGATCGTCTTCTGGTGCCAGGGCAGGACCAGGGGGGCATACAGCTTGATCTGGATCGGGGCGGAGGGATCGCCGAAGGTTTCCACCTCTGTCGGCCCCGAGGCGATGGCCTCCTGCGCCGCCTGCGGACGGCTCGCCTTCGGCTTGGGCCGCAGCAGCAAGTAGCCCTCCACGCCCAGCGCAATGACCAACACGGCCACGATGACGGCGAACAGCGCCGTGGACCCGAAACTGACTCGTCTTCCCTGGGTCATCTTATCTCCTTCGCGGGCAGCAGCCCCTCGATGGCGATCGCCTTCTGCACCTCCTCCGAGGTGATGAAGTCGATGAAGACCTGCGACCGCGCCACCTGCTTCGATTCCTTCAGCCGCCCGACCTGGCACCGCACCGGCGGATACGCGTCCCGCGGAATCTTCGCGACAACCCTCACGTTCGACTTGTTGGCCTTCTCCGGCGCGGTGTCGAGTGGGCACGTGAGGTAGGTGATGCCGGCGTCCACGTCGCCGTTGGTCACCAGCGTCACCGCCTCCAGCGGATACTCGCGCAGGAACAGTTTCTTCTGCAGCGGCTCCCAGAGCCCCAGCTTCCGCAGCGCCTGCTCGCCGTAATAGCCCACCGAGTTGTAGCGCGGGTCCGCGAGCGCGACGCGCTTGACGCCGGGCCCGAGCAGGTCCTGCGGGGTCGCCAGGTCCTTCATCCGCTTCGGCGCGAACACGACCAGGTCGAGCGTACCGAAATCCCGCACGCTGTCGCCGGCGACATAGCCCTCCTCCACGAGCTGGCGCATCTCCAGCTCGCCGGGGGAGATGAACAGGTCCGGCCGGTCGCCCCGCCGGATCTTGCGCACGAGCACAATCGCGTTGTCGTACACGACGTTCAGCGGAACCTCGGGGTGGGCCTGGCGAAAGAGGCGAATCGCGTTGTTGAGCGGCCCGGTCATGCCACAGGGGGCGTAGAGCACGACCTCTGCGCTCCTCGCCTCCGAGCCGCCGCGATTGCGCAGGACAAGCAGCCCTCCCAGGGCGAGCACGGCGACGACCAGGACGGCGATGATCGCCTGAGTCGCCTTGCTCATCGGCCCGCCGCTCCTGCGCCCACCGCCACCGCCTTGCCCACCGGGCTGCGCTCCTGCTCCGGGCCCCACGGCCCCGGGGTCAACGGCAGGTTCTGGTCGTTGCGCAGGCGGTTGGCGGCCATGAACTTGATGGTGTCTGGCGACGTGAGGAAGGAAACGAACTCCTCAGCCAGCTTCCGCTGCTTGGTCGTCGTCAGCACGCCCACGACGTTGCGCGGCGTGTAGAAGGTGTCAGTCGGGAACGTGCACGCGATCGCCACCTTGTCGCCGGATGACATCTGGGCCGTCTTGGGGTCGAGCGGGCAGCCGAGGAACTGGATGTTGGCCTGCGCACGGCCGTCGAGGATCCAGTTGAACGACTCCATGCAGCAGCCGGTCACCTTGACCTTTTTCTGCACCTTGTCCCACAGGCCGAGGTTCTGCAGCGACTGCCGCGCAGCATAGCACGGCGCGCTGAGGTCGGGGTCGGACAGCGAGATGACCTTCACGCCGGGGTTAAGCAGGTCCTCGAGCTTGCTCACCTTGCCGGGGTTTTCTTTCGGCACCAGCACCGCCAACTCGTAGCTGCCGAACGCCACCAGCGTCTTGGGGTCGAGGAAGCCCTTCTCGACCAGCACCAGGGCCTCATGTCCCCCGGGAGACATGAACACGTCCGGCTTGTCGGCGTTGGTCTCCACAGCCTGCACCATCGCCTCGGGCGTGTCCACCATGGTCATGAACTCGACCTCGGGGTGTTTGGCCTGAAACTGGTCCATCACCTTCGAGACGGGCACGAAGATGCCCATGGGGATCGCCAGGTACAGCCTCTCCTTCTTGGTGGCGTCGCGCGGGACACCCGCGGCCACCTGTTTGCTTGCCGCGCTTGTGGTCGCGCGCGAGCGCCACACGAGCACCCCGCCCGCCGCCACCAGGATCGCCAAGACGACAACGACAGCCGCTCTCATTCAGGCCTCCTGCTTCCGTCCGTCCACCGGGCTTCAGGTGGCGTGAGGGCTGGCCTTCTGCTTGGCCCGGCCCATTTCGTCGAGGAATATCTGGTACGGCACCGGCCCCAGCACCCGCCCGATCTCCTTGCGGTCGTCCGGATTCAGGAACAGCACCGTGGGATACTGTCTGACGCCGAGCCGGTCGACGACACCCGGCTGCTTGTCTCCGTCGATGTGCACCGCGACGAAGTCGCGACTGGCCGCAATCACCTCTGGCCGCGTGAGCACGGTGTCGTGCAGCCGCTTGCAGCCCTCGCACCAGGTCGTGGAGACCTCTACCATCACCGGCTTCCGAAGGTCGCGCGCCTGCGCGAGGCCGGAGTCGAGGTCCCCGGTCCAGGCGATGCCCTCGGTCTCTGTCGGCTTTGTCGGCGCGGCGCCGGCCGAGGGCTTCACCTGCGCGCGAGCGCATCCCACCAGCGCCAGACAGGCAAGGGCGCCCACGATCCACGACAGCCACCGCCCCGCGCGGCGGCGGCCTCCATCAGCCAACGGTCGGGCGAATTCCACCGCAACTGGTCCTTCCCGTCCCCGTCAGCAGGCCGGCCTCAGGGGCCGCGGCCTCGGTCGCCGGCCGCTGCCGCGCCACGCCGGGGACATGGCGAACAAGACTGTGGCAGCGCAGCGGCGGCGGGGGCGCAGCCACCAATGCGCTGTCCACGGGCAAGGATGAACGATGTCTGTGAACCTTGTGTGTCGAAATCCGATCGGCCGTGGGAATCGCGCGGGGCTACCGGGGGCCTGCCCCGGGCGCTTCGGGCTCTTCGGGCGCGGCCGGCGGGGTCGAGGCTTCCCCGAGGGGCCCCGGCAGGGCTGGCAGCGTCTCGATCCGGAGCGTCTTGCGCTGTCCGGCCCGTACGAACTCGATAGTGATCGGCTGGCCCGTGTCCCGACAGGCGCGAACGGCGGCCTTGATCTTATTGGGGGTCGCGTTCTGGCCGTTTACAGTGAGCACCTGATCCTTCATGGCGAGGCCCAGCAGCGCGAGAGGGGAGGGACTCGGAGGCGGCAGGAATCCCATAATGCGGAAGCCCTCGGTCTCGTGGCTCCACATGATGCCCAGCGTCGTGTCGTGGATGGGCTGAGGCGCGCCGACAGGCTGCGCAGGCGGCGGCGATGAAGGCTGCCGGCTGTGGAAGACGAATACGAGCGCGGCCACGAGGGCGAGCAAGAACACGACAGTGACAGGTCGCACCGGACGGTTCATGGCACACTCCTGCCGGGCCAGCGGAAGCGCGCGCCCGGGCGTGGCCGCGCGGTTCTCCGACGCTTGCTGGTCGACCTTGCGCGCCGGCCGCGGCCCCTCATGGAAAATGCTACCCCCAGGCGCAGCACGTCACGCCTGGCCGGCCTGCCTGCGGGCGCGCGTTGCGGCTCGCCCGGCGGCCATCGTGTGTGACGGAGGTGAGGTGTGTTAGAGCACGTGGAGTGTCCGGCGTGCGGAGCGCCCAACCTCGCGTCAGAGATGGTGTGTTTCGCCTGCGGGAAGGTCCTGCGGCCGGGCCCCAGGCGAACGCGATCGCCGGACGTTGCCGCTCCGTGGCCGCTGTGGCTCGGGGTGACCTTCGGGCTGGCAGCGGTTGGCCTCGTGATGTGCCAGCTCGCCTCCTGGTTGGCGCAACACGCGAGGTGGGCGGCGTATCCCGCGTGGCACCTGCCGGCGGCGGGTGGGGCGCTCATCGCCGCCGGGCAGGTTGGGTTCCGCGGGGCTCGCAGGAGCGACCAGCGGTGGTGGCGCCTCAGCCGGGCCTCCGAGATAGCCCTCCCGCGCGCGACCAGCGGGGACACGATCTGGACGCGCGGTCAGATCGGGTGCGACACTCCGCTGTACCCACCGTACGTCGGCCAGCCGTGCGCATACTACCGCTATGTGGTGCGCGAGCGCGAGCCGGGGCAGGCGGGGTGGAAGGAGACTGAACGGGGCTCTGCGGCGGTCGACTTCCGGGTTGTGGACGGCGACAAGTCCCTTTACGTGCCATGCGGGCACGTTGTGTTCGATGCGCCGGTGTATGTGGACTCCTTCTCCGCCGACGGAGACATCAGGCAGATCAGGGCGTGGGCACTGCCGGCCGGGCTGCCGGTCAGCGTCTGCGGCCTGGTTGTGGCGGAGGGTCAGCAGCCGCGCATGGACCCCCTGGGGGAGGACCTGCCCGTGGTCGTCACCTGGCGGTCGCCCCGCGACTACGTTGCGTGTGTGGGGCGGCGGGCCCGGAGGTTGGACCGCTGGGGGTGGCTGTTGACCTTCGCGGGCGTCGTGGCGTTCATCGCAGGTGTTGCCCGCCTCTAGCGAGAACCACAGCGAACACAACGGAGGAAAGGCATGTTAGTCGAGTATGCGGGCGGCATGAAGTTCGTGACTCATCACCGCGGCCTGGAGGTCGCGTCCGACCAGCCGGAGAGCGGGGGAGGGGAGAACACGGCGCTGACGCCGACCGAGCTGTTTGTTGCCGCGCTGCCGATGTGTGTGGGCGTCTACCTGGTGCCGTTCGCGAGGCGCCACGGAATAGCTGTCGAGGGGCTGAAGATCGAGGCCGAGTATGAGATCGCGGATCATCCGCGCCGGGTCGGGCGCATCGGCGTCCGCATCCGGATGCCGGGCCCTCTTGACGAGCGTCAGCGGGCTGCGCTCCAGCGGTGCGCCGAGCAGTGTCTCGTGCACAACACGCTGCACAATCCGCCGGAGGTCTCCATCGAGCTGGCCTGAGGCGGTTCTTCCCAGACACGCGGGTCACCGCCTTCCGGCTGGCAGCGTGATGTTAGGCCGGCTTCACGGGCGCCTGACAAGGACACAGGGGGGTCGTCACGGCCGTCTGGTACGACGAGGAGGAGAAGGACTTCGTTGTCCAGCACAAGGTTGTGCACCTCAGCTTCTATGAACCCAACTTTGTCGCGTTCGTTGACGCTCTGCTGGAGGCCAAGTCGAGGTTCGGGAAAAAGGCCAGAAGTGAGTCTCGTCAGTAGCCTGTATAAGCCCGTATTGCGTCGGTGGCTCCTGGTTCGAGTATCGTGACCAACCGATCACCGGGCGGGGGCCGCGGTACGGCGCGCGCCCAAGCTACGGCGAGCACTATGCCTTTGGGCTGATCAGCGAGACCGACCGGCCCAGGTGGGAGATGATCGCGCGCATGCCCGAGGTAAATCTGCGGGCCGCGCACTGAAGGCACATTCTGCCCTCCTGGGACAACGGATCAACTGGCCTTACTGCGCCGGCCACGAAGCTCGGCGCTCGTCCCGGTACAGCCCGATTTCCTGCGCCGGAATGGGCTGGAAGCCCAGCTTGAGCGCCGGCGAGTCCGGGCGCAGCCGGAAGTCCATATGGGCCGCGTCCATGAACCGCGGGTCTTGGCCGACAAGGTTCGCCTCGAACTTGACCAGCGGCCTGGCTGCGTCCTCGATGTCCTCCCATTCCCCACCAACGCAGATATTCCGCGCCACAACATTACCCTTCGGGAGGGCGGGCTCATCGTCCAGGATCCTCGGCAGATTCGGGTAGTGGTCGCGCCAGGGCGCCTGCTGGTAGGGCACGGCCTCCAGTCCTTCCTTCATTGTGGTGTTCACGTGGTAGCTCGCCCAGTTCATCGCTCGCGCGTCTACGTGCACCGCCGGCTTGCAGTCCACGAAGATGTTATTCGCGATCGTGTTATCCCGGCCGCCGCCGATGAAGGCCGCCATGGTCACCCGGCGGAAGATGTTCCCGGAGATCTCCGTGCCGCACAGCATGTCGTCCAGATACACACCCATGCACCCATTCCCGCTCAGGCCGCTGATATCGTGCAGGTAGTTGTGCCGGATCACCGTGCCCCGCCAGGTCCAGTCGCGCCCCGCGTAGATCGCTCCCGCGTCGTTCGCCTCCGTGCAGACATCGTGAATCTCGTTGAACTCGATTACGTGGTCGTTGCCGCTGAACGCGATCGCCTGATGCGGGGCATCGTGGATGAGATTGTGCGTCGCCCGGTTACCTACCCCGTTGAGGGTCACCGCCGGCTGATACATGCGAGTCCACCGGCTATAGTGGTGGATATGGTTGTTGTCCGCATAGTGTCCGGCAGGTGTAAGGGTCACCCGGTCGCCGCCCTCCAGGATGACGCCGCCACCTCCGACCTGGTAGATATCGCACCCCACCACGCCGTTCTTCGAGCCGCCCTCAATGCGCACGGCGTAGCCGCCGACGTTCCTGATAGTGCATCCGACGACCTGGTCCGCGGTGCCTCCGCTTATCGCGATGCCGGTCCCTCGGGCCGCCTCCAGGATGAGCCCGCGGATGGTCACATATGAGGTGTCATTCATCGTCACCAGTGCCGGCGCCACCGACACCGTGGGCCTGCCTTCGGCGATGGGACCCGGGGGCCAGAAGTAGAGCATGCCGGTCTCCCGATCCAGGTACCACTCGCCGGGGGAGTCCAGTTCCGAGAGCAGGTTGAAGCCGTAGAACCACTGGCCCTTGCGGTAGCCGTAGACGTGGTAGGGCGGCGCCACCGCGATCATGTGCCGCTCGGGGTCGATGCTCTCCACTTGCTGGCGCTCGTCGGCCCAATCCCAGAACCAGTACCCATGAACCCAGGGGTCCTTCTCTCCCACCCATCGCCGCGGCCGATCACCCTCATAGATGAACCTGCCGATTGCATCTCCGACCGTCCCGCGGACATCCACCGGGCTCCCACCCACCACGTCAGCGATGTGGGTGAATCCTTCGTTCGGCCAGCGCGCCAGGGTCATGGGCTGATCCTGGAAGAAGAGCTCCAGCCCGCCGCTCTTCACCTCACCGAAGTCGCTGATCCCAAGCGCGCGCAAGTCGGCCTGCACCACCTTGCCCCGCGCCGACTCGTCCAGGCGGTTCAGGATGCTCTGGTCTGTCACCGGGGCGAAGTTGGTCACCAGTCTCCCGCCGCTCAGGCAGACCCGCTCACCAGGCATGGCGCGGTACACGATTGGGGCCTCAGCCGACCCCGAGTCCTCCTTGGCCAGCGCGAACGGCTTCGTGCGCTCATAGCGGCCCGCCCGCATCCACACGGTGACCCCGCCCTTCGTCTCCTGCCCGGCCGCCCTCATCTGCCGCAGCATGTCCCGCGCCGCCTCCAATGTCGCCAGCGGTTTGGCCCTTGTCCCAGGCCAGGTGTCGCGGCCATTGGGGGCGATGTAGATCTCACTCACGGGCTTCGCCTCCACAACTATGGGCAATGACAGCACCATCAGCGCGGCGACCGGCATGATCGTCCTGGTCATGGCGACTCCCTCTGCACTTTCGGAGGTGTTGCCCGGGGGCGGAGGCACGCTCCTACGGGACTGTTTCCGTCTATCCCGGGATTCCCCATATCAACCGGCTTTTCCAGCTTTTCCTTCCCCGGAGTGGAGGTTTCTCTGTTTCCGGGCTGGTTTCGTGCCGCCGCCGCGATAAAGGCCTCGAGATCTTCCCCAATATGCCCCACAAGCCCCTCCGGGCTGGCGAAAGCCGCGTCCGCCCGCAGGTGCTTGCGCAGTCCGCTATCCCGATATCGCACTACCACCGGCTGCAGCAGCTGCTTCCAGTCGTGGGCGCTGTGCACATGCCCCGGACGCAGCATCGCCCCCTCGCAGTCCCCATACTGGTTGAGGCAAAACAGGGGACGGTAGCAGACGCACTGCAAGTGGCCGTTGTAGGAGGACCCATCCTGCTCTCCGTGCACCGGGCTCTCCGATCGGCCAGCTGGCTCAAGGCAAGGGCGTCATCCAGCTCCCGAACCGCCAACAGCCCCGCATCCGAGGTGACCTTGGCCCCCTGAAACTCCAGACGAACGCGAGCGTCGAGTGCACCCTCAGGCTGTCGGCCGCCGTTTCTGCCTTCACCCATTGGGTCTCTCCTGCAAGCCTGGCTGCGGTCGCCCAATCTTGGCTTCCTACCTGTATCTCTTGCTGCCTGACCTCAATCCCTCTCCGCGCGATATGGGGAATGTGGCCTGAGGCGGTCGGGGGCTAGGGGCCGTACTTGCGCGGAGACCGTCCGGACTTGGACGTGATCGGCATTGAGAACGGGATGGCGGCGCTCAGCGGCCCCTGCTTGACGACCAGCGAGAGCGTGGAGACGTTGGGCCCGATGGCCGGGTAGCCGGGGCCGCCGCGGATCGAGAAGCGGATGTCGTAGCTGTACAGGCCGGCGCCGGTCTCTGTGCTGCCGAGAACGGAAGCGACGTCGCGCAGGTACTGCGGCGGCTGGACCGCGAGAGGCGGATACTCGGCACCCGTGTTGGTGGTGAGGGAGAACTGGACGTCGGTGGGGTCGCGGCCCTTGGGCACCTCCGCGACGATCCAGAACCGCAGCTCGCGCTCGGCGGTGCGGGCGGCCTGCCTGGCCGCGATGCGCGCGTCGGCCTCCGTCTGGGCCCCGCTCTTCGCCACCTCGAAAGCCACCTCGTCGGCCGGCCAGCAGATGCCGGCCTCCCGCACGACCATGCCTGCAGAGACCGTGATCATGAGCGTCTTGGTGCTGGTGCTGAACACCTGGTAGGGATCGCCGCCAGAGGCTGCTATCGAACGACCGCGTTCGACGGCGAAGTTGACGTCATCGGCCGTCAAGCGCAGCGCCGGATGGACCGCCTCGCGATTGCCGCAGCCGGCCGCCGCCAGGGCGAGCGCGGCGCCCGCGAACACCGCGAGAAGAAGCGGCGCTCGCCCCCGAGCCGGAGCGGCGCCGCTCGGCGAAGCGCTGTCCTCCAAGGCCTGCATCTCCGTCGCGCGTGCAGTCCTCGTATCATATCACAGCCAAGGCCGGCGTCAATGTGCAAGGTGCACGTGCACGGACGAGGTGGCGCGCCGCGCCCTCAGACCGCGTATTTCGCGCCATAGGGCCGGTGTGACATCGGCGCGATGCGCGTCCAGGGACCGTCGGAAAGCTGCTGCGCGGGGATGGAGAACGCCTCGCCAAAGGCCGCCAGGCGAGGTTGCAGGGCGGCCACCTCGGCCTCGGTCGCGGGTCTGGCGAGGGCGAACTCGGCCACGCGCACGGGGTCGACATCGCCCCTAAGGTAGATCTCGCCCCCGTGCATGCCAGTTGCGCACCAGTCGCCAACCAGAGGGGTGCCGGGCCTGAGGTCGAGGCCAAGGACGATCAGCAGGCCGCCGGCCATGTATTCGGCGAGGAAGTCGCCGGCGGCTCCGCCGACGACCAACACGGGGAAGCGGTCCCGGAAGGCCTTCATGTGGATTCCGACGCGGTAGCCCACATCGCCCCGGACGAACACCTCCCCGCCCCGCATGCCGTATCCCAGCACATCTCCGGCGTGGCCGTCGACGTAGATGCGGCCGGAGCCCATGGTGTTGCCGACAGCGTCCTGGGCATTTCCGTGCACGCGCACCGTCGGGCCGGCCATGAAGGCCCCCAGGTCGTTGCCGGGCACGCCGCGGATGTCGATCTCGACGGGTCCTGTTAGCCCGTCGGCAATGTAGCGCTGCCCATTGACGTTCAGCAGGTCGATGCGCGTCGCGCCCTCGGCGACCGCCTTGCGGATGCGCTGATTGAGCTCGCGGTAGTGCAGGCCCGCGGCGTCGATGCGAAGCGCCGTCGCTCTTGCGCTCATGCGCCCACTCCCGCCGGCTTGACGCCCAGGACATCCAGGACGGTCCTGTCCAGGCCCAGCCCTCGCAGTCGCTCGCGGCTGCCCCGCAGGCTCTCCACGGCGTTCACGCCCATGGCGCCCAGGATTTCCTCGAGCTCGGCGCTCCACGCCCGAACGAGGTTTACGAGGCGCTGGGAGCCCAGGTAGGGGTCAAGCCGGCGGGTCAGCGCTGGGTCCTGAGTCGCGATGCCCCAGGAGCACCGGCCTGTGTAGCACTTCTGGCACAGCGTGCAGCCCAGGGCGAGCAGCGCGCCAGTGCCGATCGCCACCGCGTCGGCGCCCAGCGCGATCGCCTTGGCCATGTCTGCGCTGGACCGGATGCCGCCGGCGGCGATGATGGAGGCCTGGTTGCGGATTCCCTCGTCGCGAAGCTGTTGGTCCACAACGGCGATGGCAATCTCGATCGGGATTCCCAGGTGGTCCCTGATCTGCG
>Ga0123519_10010030_pt1 | contig 14168 bp, 11 predicted proteins | sample YelNatPaOPRAMG02_FD_87396 | JGI IMG/M metagenome (GOLD analysis project Ga0123519, IMG submission 87396) | Hot spring microbial communities from Yellowstone National Park - Yellowstone National Park OP-RAMG-02 (version 2) | ecosystem: Environmental > Aquatic > Thermal springs > Hot (42-90C) ...
GTTTGGTATTGCCATTTTCCCTCCTTCTTAATCAAATACCCCCGCCACAAGCCGCAAAACTATGGAGCGGGGGTATTGCGGCTTGTTTTTGCTTTATTGTCCATACTATCCTAATTATACTCTTTCAAGACTATTTGTCAAGTCCAACTTATCCCCAGAAAACCAATCGAGCAATTTTAAAAACCCCAAAATAGGGGGGGTGTAAGAATACTGTTTTATTTTACCAGCCAGATGGTCAAAAATACGACCGACCGACTGGTATTGACTCAAGAATACCCTTGAGAAGTCCGGCGTTAAAGCCGAAGCGAAAACGCCAGCGCTTTGGGAACAATCTTGAGTTTTTAAGAAACAGCCTTCTTAGTGACCCAAGACCGCCAGGAAAGAGGAGGCCATCCTGGCGATTTTGGATCACTAAAAAGATATACCCATTTGCCTTCCTTTTTCGATTTCCTCTTTGGCAATTTCCAATCCGCCAAATGCATCGGTTTGCAACCCATAAGCTTCAATCTTGCTGATCAGTTTCTTGAGTTTGTTAAAAACCTCGTCAATCGACTTCCCCCATTCCACCAATACAACAACAGAAGTTAATCCCTTAACTGCATAGTATTTACCATCCTGTTTAACAAACTTCCTGAATTTGACGTGATTCCTTAAATTCTCATCTACAAGAATTCGAACCCAATTGTCTTGTGCGTGTTGAGATTCTAACGGTAAGGCGCCAAGATAGAGGGCGACGGGTTTTATTTTGACGTCTTCCTTGCCGGAAATCTTCCAAACAAGCTCAGGGAAGTTCCTAATCCACTCGACATAACCTGCCGAAAGGGGTGCTGGAAGTCGACTACAAAAGTCAAGCACATAGCTCTTATTCTTTGAGACTACTTTCTCTTCAATGGATATCGCTCCACGATAATCCATTTGGCGTAGAATCGGTGTAAGTTTATCCAAGGTGTTCTGCATCGGTAGCGGCATTTGGTTGACAAACTTGGCTATGTAAAAAGCCTTTTGGATCTCATAACCAATTATATATGGTTTGACGAATTCCTTTCCGTTGAAAAATCCATCAAAACCCGGCTCAACGCTCTGCTCAGCACTAATTGTTTCCTCAACAATAAAGTCGAAAACATCTTTAAAAGGTCCAAGATTGGCATCTATCTCATCAAGAAGCAATTCAACCGAGTCATAATCTTTGGCGTGGAAGCTTTCAATATCCCGTCTGAATATATCAATCTTAACATACTTATCTTTATTCTTTTTTAGATATTCTCTCAAAGCTGTCGTTCCTCTTATTTTAACAGCGTTATTCACCGGTAAACCAATTTTTTTAAGTAGTTTCTTGGCAAACCACCTGTTATCTTCTAAAATTTCTCCCGACCCAGATCCAAATACTCGATAACCCTTTCTACGCAAAAATGCTATCAGATCGTTGCCATAGACATCGAAGTTGACTATTACGTCGGCGTCATCGACGTGATCAAAAAAATAGAGAATCTTTTCCATTCCCAATCCCTGACCGATGATGAAATCAGCAAAAGAAGGGAAAGCCGATTGCCAAGGCGTATAGTAGCCAACCCAATTTTTTCCCCCATCGAGAAGGGCGGCTGCTTGTACCGCAAACAATCCATAATCATGAACTAAGAATTTTAGCATTTCCAACCCTCTGTTATAAGACTATAAAAGTTTTAATAACTTCTGGATCAGGAGTTTAGAAATTGTCTTTGTTTCCTCATCAACCATTGGATTGCCTTTAATGGCTTGGCCGGCTTGAAGACCTCCTAAAATGTTCTGCTCGTTGAGAGGAGATTGTGTGCCAGGTTGCGTTCCACCGGTAGGAGGAGTGGGTGTTGACGGAGAACCGGGTGGGTTCTCACCACCAACAGGTGCGGTACCTCCGGCAGGCGTCATAGGAACACCAGTAGGAGCAGGCGTTAGGGGTTGAGTTGGACTGGTAACGGGAGACGTTCTAATGTCGCCGGTTCGTCGCCGCTGGATCGCTTCATTGATGAGGTCCATGTCAACACCAGATGGGATGTTTCCGTTCATGTTTTTCCTTTCTATTTTTATTATACTACCTTTTTAATGGCTTGACTTTCTTTTTCTTCCCAGGTTCTTTGTATCCATATTTATCGAGCAAATCTGTAATCAGTTTATTTTTAGCACTGTTTAAGGCGGAGGTTTTTTCCTCATCGGTCAGGTTCAAATAATTACTCATAATTCTTTGTTGATAAGCAGAAGGCAACATAGCCTTCGCTTCATTTAAGAATTGACGATATTTATCCGGGGTCGTCTGTCTCCTAAAGTTAATAACTGAAGCGGTATTTTCTAAGGGTTGCGTCGAGGGTGAAAAGCCAACTGACCTTAGACGATTGAATTCTTGAACAACTTCTCCAGGAATATTTTTCTGGTCAGTCATCCGTTGCAGGTCTATGCGTGCATCGCCATAGGTTTGAACGCCAATACCGAAGATACCTGGAATTTCCTTTGCGATACCTTTTGTTCCTTCTTCTCTGTAAAGATCGGTCATATCTTGAATAACCATTGGGATAAACCGATTGGCAATCTCTTCCGGCCAGCGCGGTTTCTCACCAACCGCTGTTTCTCCCCTAAGCAGTTCTGTTGCAAAAGACACAAGCGGCGATTCCTTAGATTCAGCAAATCTTTGTAGTATATCCATACGAGTGAGCGGCTTATATCCTTCTCCCAAAGTATATTCCTTCCCAGTCGTGGAACTAATCAGTTTTCCAGTTATAAGTTGGGCGGCAATTCTAATGGGTTGGCCATAGCCGCCGGTGATGTCATATCTGGTGTAACCAACTTTAATCTTGCCGAAATCGGCGTTTCGAGGATCGTCTACAACTTTAGCTCCTGCCCATTTGGCTACTTCAAGAGTGGTTAAGGCAATTCCCGCAAAGCCTAACAAAGATTTTAAGGCTTCCTTTCTGACAATCGGGTCAACTTTCGGATTGACATAGTAGAGCGGATTTAATATTTGCAATCTGGCAGCTGTTAACCGCGGGGCGAAAAATCCCTGCGACAGGACAACTGAAGACCTATTCAGACCATAAGGAAGTGTGCCGCGACCAGTTCCCCTACCAATAAAGATGGCAGCGTCTCTGAGATAATTTGGATGTTCCATCATTCCCTGGGCAGTCATATTCCCAGCCTCGTCGCAAATACCCAATCTCACACCGTTATTAACAAAGTCATCATATAAGTCAGCCCTAAGTTGATTTAGGAATCCAACATAGGCGCGGTTGGAAGCTTTAACAATCCGCCCGATAATTGGAATTTTTGTTGCCAATTCCCCCCTGAAAACTTCTTCTCTACCAGTTATACTCTTTCCCAAATCGGTTAATGGTAATTTGTTCTCAAGCATCGAGTTATAAGTAGGTCTTTGGGTAATTGCCATCTGCATTTCGTCAAACTTTCCTTGTTTAACTAATGCCTTAAACTGCGAAGCGAAGGATTGCCAATATCTCTTATTACCGATAAAGAATATTCCCTGCCTACCAGGAGCAGAAACATCAGCCGAAGCCATTAATGTTCTCGGAACATTGGAAAGTTCATAGATGGCGTTCAAATACGGATTACCAACTCCCTGCTTACCCATCACGGCCACCAAGTCTGCTCCAGCCTTCTCGTCAATCTTTGAGACGGCGTTAATTAAGTCTTCTATGGCGAAATTCTCGCCAGGCATAACTGGCAAATTAAAGGATTGCAACAACCTTCCTGCTTCTGTTCTAAATCCTGCCACAGTCATCTGGCTGGCTTTGAAGTTAAGAAACATTTTCTTGAATGTCATTAGTTCTTCAGCGGTCGGTCGCCCCCTAATTGACCTGGCATATTCGGTCAACTGCTTAGCCTGGTCAATCATAATCTGCCTCGCGGCTAAAGCACTTTCAGCATTGGCGATTGAGCCAGGTTTCGCTTGTGTTAGTTGCTCAGGAGTGATACCGGTCATATAGGACAGCTCCTTTAGTTGCTCATTTGAGATTGTTCCCCGGCGTTGTTTCTGGAACTGTTCCGAAGTTCTGGCAATTAAATTCTCAATATCTTCCGGAGCATTAATATTAGCCGGGCTGTATGATGGTGTCTCAATCGGCTTAAATTCGGTTGGTTTGACGCCTCCGGTGGTTATTCGTGTTGGGGCAGTTGGGATTGCTTCGGCGCTTGGGGTCATTTTCCCTTTAACTATCACTTCATTTTCTATCAATTGTCCTCGCATATCAGATGGCAGTTTTGAATTATCTACTAAGATTTCTTCGGGTTTTATTACTTTGCTTATAACTTCCATTCCGGGTTTAGGCGGGCCAAATTCTTCGGAAGGGATACCAACCATTGCATTTGCCATTCCTCTTGAATAAGTCCAAGATTCCAATGGTTTTCTACCCTCTCCTATTTTCTGCGCTCTATAAAGTCTAACGGGTTTTTCTGGCTTATATTTTGATAATTCTGCCTCAATTTCTGGAGTTAGTTCTGCATGTTGTTTGTAAGTATAATCTTCCAAGAATTGCTGAGCCTTCTTAGTTAGGGATTCTGTTGTTTGGGGTATTGCTTTGGCGGGAGTGGGAGGCAAAGTAGGCGGTATTGCCTCGGTAGGAGTGGACGGCAAAGTAGTTGGAACGGCTTTTTTTGTTTCTCTTAATTGCACCATCAGTCTATTTTTTTCTAAATCTGAAAGTTCTGGCGTATAAACTTCGTAAGTTGGGTAATAAGTCTCGGAAGGAGTATGTTTAACATAGACAACTTTATGTCCTAATTTTTTTATCTCTTCTCCTATTCTGAATGCGTCTTCTGGTTTTTCATAAACAGCATAAGGTTGTCCTCCAAATTTCTTCCAAGCGGTGGCGTCTTCTTTTGTCCCGACGGTGGTCATTTCTAATTTCATTCCTTTTGGCAATGTTTCTTTCAGAGTAGAAACTTCTGGCTTAACTTCTTTTATTCCTTTGACTTTATTATAAAAATTAGTAAGCACATTTGTATCAACGGTTTCTGGTTTGCCTTTCGCCATTTTATTGATAAATTCTTCAACACTTTTTGATCTTTGAGCGGTTCTAAATAATAGTGGATTTGACTTATGAAGTCTCTCAAGTTCAGAAGGAGTAGGCTTAACTTCTGATATTCCTTTAGTGGCAACCTCATAAAATTCACCGATGTTTTTGAATCCAAACTGTTCTAATTCGGGTATGCTCGTTGTTCTATGTGTAAAGTATTGTTTATTACGAAAAGTTTTAATAAAATCACGAGCATACATCTTTGCATTCTCTATAACAAACCTGATAGAATCTTGATTCTTTTTGATTACATTAAGAATTTGTTCTCTCTCTTTGGCAGTTATTTTTTTACCATCTATTTCGCCAGATTTAAGAAATTTATTTAATACTTCATTATCTTCTATCATTTTCCTATAATTTTTATCAGTCTGTAATAAATATTTGTGAGGATTTTCCAAAATCTTTTTTTGTGTTGTAATTTCTTCAACTATCGCTTTATCTGTCGCTTCTTCTGGTGAAACATTGAGGATTTTCCTCGCAAAATCCTCTGCACTCTTATACTTCCTTGCCTCTTCTGCTAATGGTTCAAGTTCTTTAGAGATAGTAGGAGTCGTTTTTGGTGTTATCGGGGCTTCTGGGGGTATTTTTGGGGGTTTTACGGCTATTCCTTTAGTGACTTCTGGTCTAATCGCCTCCTGAACCGTTCCCAGCTCTTTACGAGTTCCTCCCATCGCGGCACTAACATCCTTTTTGGCTGCTTCAACAAACCCCTTGACGGCATCGTATTCTGCCTGCATTTCTCCTTGCCCGGATTCCAGTTTTCTTTCAGCCAACTTTTGGTAAAAAGAAAGAGGTGGTTTGTGGTGATGTTCCTTGAAGTATTGCCCATATTCAGATGAGTGTTCCGTATACCTGGCATAACCGCCTTCCTCGGTCATCCTTAATCCTGTACTCGCCATCTCTTCTCTTTCTTTCATTGCTTGTGCTTCTGCCGCGATGATTTGTTTTAATTGTTCTTGGCCCGACCTGACATTGGCTTCAATTGTAGAGATTTCAGGCGTTAATCTTTTTGGTACTTCTGCCGCCACTTCTGTTATTTGGGTAGTCGGACGTCTAATCCCGAAGGTATTAACAAAATTGCTCAAAAGAGGCGCTTGTCTTTGCTTTTCGGGATTCCTGATTATTTGAGAAACCGCATCGGCAAACCTCTCATTCGGTAATACTTCCTTGCTTGCCATCTTGTTAATCTCTCGGAGGAAGAGATTCTTTTGTTCTTCCGGTAGTTTTTTGTCTATATAATGGCCAATCTCGTGAGCCAAGTCGTCTTCAGTCGTTTTTGAAGTAATATAAAGAGTCCCCGTGTTGGTTTTATAATTCCATTCCAATCTTGATTTGATTGGTTTGTTGTTTATATCCTTACCCAGATCCCTAACTTGGTGAATTTCAACATCGGGCTGCTTGGTGAAGAAATCGCTGACACTTGTTCCTTTTTCTACTCTTCTAATATCAGTCATTGTCCCACGACGGGGGAGCGCTTCCTCGGCAATGGCGGGTAATTCTTCGGCGGTGCGTTTGAAAAGCGGCCGGGTTAATATTCCCGAAACCGTTTTTGGCAGAAAAGTCGTTAAAGGTCTGGCTAATACTCCAGCCCCTTTCTCGACGGCCGCTCTTTCAAGTGGTGCGGCAATGGTTCTTTCCAATCCTCCGGTTAGAGCAGGTAATTCGCCAGCGGTCTCTAAAAACTCCTTCCACTTGGGGGGTGCTGGCGTAGTAACTCCTCCAACCAATTGTTCCACCACACTGGGTAATTCTTCTTTAGGAACTACATAAGGGGCAATACCAGCGGCGATTTTTTCTGGCAATCTACCATACATTGTCCTTTCAGCAACTTGAGGCAGTTCCTTGGCCACTCTTTTGGTAAAGAGCTGCTTATACCAAGGCATCGCCAAAAATTCCTGAGCTTTCGTTGCTTCTTCGTCTACAGGTAAGGCCTTGGCAGGCTCTCTTGGCAGAATAGAGGTTTTCTTTTTTTCTTCATCCTCCTCATCCCAATAGTATTTCTGCCCGGTTTGCCTGGCTCTAATTAGCGCATCAAACCTACCCATATTGCCTCTTTATCGAAAATATTGCTTATATTGCTCCCAACCACCAGGATATCCAAGCAATCTGTCGATATCAGAATTAGTCAGTTTAAACCCTTGCGAATCCGATAAATTCTTGATATTATTCCAAGCCATCGCCCAAGCTCGTCCGGCTGAGTTCATATCTGTAGCACTGGCAATCGTTTTTTGGCCACTTGTGACTAAGTCATCCAACATATCGCCTGGAGTCTTTGTCTTTGCTGACTGTTCCAACTGTGTCAACTTAACTTGATTAGTATATTCCATCGCTATCTTCTCCTTGTCTCTCGCCCACTGTCTCTCTTCTGCGGCTAACTGTTGTGCTTGTTCCCATTCCCTATCATCTAATTGTCGTTGTCTCTGTAATTTATCCAATAAAGCGGTTAATGTTGTTTCTTTCTCGGAATTATACATATTAATCTCACGAGAAAATCTATCAGACAAAGAATCTATCTGCATAATAAGTGGCTGGAGTTGTTTTTTCTGGTCTTCAGAAATAAGACCAAGCCGGGTGGCAATGTTCTGTTGTGCAGAAGATAAAGCTTGAGCCACCGGCGCTTCTGCTATTCCAATATCCCTTAAGGATTTTGTCAGAGGTACCTGCTCGGCGGCAACCTGTCTTTGTCTTTGAGCTTCAGTCGTAAAAGTTCCCTTTGTTCTTTCGGTGACATTGGTGTCAAGGTCGGAAATCATTTTTTGTATATTAGCCATCTGTTCGGTAAAGGCTTGCATCTGAGCTTGAAGTTGTGGTACTCCTGCTTCTTGTCCTAATCTTGTGTATGCTGCCTCCATTGGTTCTTGACCAGCGACGGCTTGCTGATATTGCTTAAACAAAGATTCCTGTTCTGCTTGTTGTTTTTGAAGAAGTGCTTCACTCGCCTTTCTTTGTTCTTCCGCCCACCCTACAAGATCTCCTCCTCCGGTAGAAGCGGCAGGAGCGGCAGGAGCGGCAGGAGCGGCAGGAGCAGGAGCGCTTCCACCTCCTTTGTATGGATTCCAACCACTCAAAAGTTTTTGTTGCAAAGTCAAATTAGCCTGGGCAGTTCCAGTAGTAAAACCGCCTTTGCTGGCTTCTGACCAAGGCTTGCCTGTTACCCTTTGCCACGTTTGATATGGAAGTTCTGCCATTTGTTCTCCTTAAATAAAAAGCAGTACTTGACTGCTCTAAGGCGTTCTTTTATTTTATTATACCACAAATTTCAGGCACCATCTTCTACAAAAATGTAATACTTGAATGTCCAGGTTTTTCCAATAAGATTATTTGTCGTGCCAATTCTACTCAGCACTATTACTAAATCGCTTGCGGTAGTGTAAGAATCAATAAGCGTATCTGCGTCATACTCGGCTGGTAAAGGCTGCGCTCTATTAATTGAATTAATATCTACATATTTTATACATACTAAATGCATGGGACGATAATTAAATCCGTGATGAATCGTGGTTAAGATAGTATCTCCCACTCCAGGATTACTGGTAAAAGTATATTGATATATTCCAAAGTGAGGAGGATTTTGATTTAATTTAATTTTTGGACACGCATATTCTGAATGCAAAACACACTGTTCTGGCGTAGCAGTTTTTGCATCGTAACCTGGCAAAGATATTTTCATTCCCCAATTAGCCATTTTACTCCTGTAAGTTATATGGATCTTTAAAAATTACACAAAACATCGTGGCAGGAGGCACACCATGAACATAGACATTAGTAGAATCTGCGTATGCATCAAAATCCCAGTTGTCAGCAGCACACATTGTCCATCGATCATAAAGGCTGTTATAAGCATATAATAGGAAAAAAGGTTCGTATCCTAATCCGTGAGAGATAGTTTTACTCCACGATGTTCCAGTTCCTATAAAATTAACCATTTTGTGGATTTGAAGCGATCGGGCGCTGCTGTGTATTACATAATCTCTGTAGTCTGCGGAATTAACATTTTTTCCTGGTTTAGCAATTTTGAATCCAAACTGATCTCCTGTTGTTTTGCTTCCTTCAGTAGATTTTAAAAGAGTTCCAGTAAAATTCGTCGTCATATCATGGCGGAAGATGTAATAATATAATGTCCGAGTACCAGACATTCCCGTACCCGCTCCATACCATTTAAGTTCTGTATTATTCATATATACTGGATACCACATCAGCTGCGACCTGTTGTTTCCTGTATCATAAACAAGAAACATTGGAGGATAATTAAGTCCGTGCTGAAAAATCGTTACATCTGTCCCAGCATCTGGAACTGTGAAAGAACCTTGAGCATGAATTTTCAAAACAGGCCAACCAGAAGAGAAAAGTAATTGATAATCAGCGGCGGTTTTTACATTATAACCAGTTAAACTAACCTTAATCCCATAATTTGCCATTAAAATCCTCCCTCTTGATAGCCCAGTAAGATGCGATCGTTCGTTCCATCACTTATTGTTATCCTTCTATTTGTGCCATCAATCTTGATATTCTCATCTCCTATTCTAATAACCGTATTCCCCGGCAGAGTCCCCGAGGCGAAAATGTCCTGTGGCATAACCCTATTGTTCTCCTGGACGTTGTCAGAAGGCAAAATGGGGTCTAATTCTGGAAATGATACGTTTGGATTAGCCATATCTACCTTCTTTTAAATTAGAATTGTAATTCGTCTGCCAGTTCATCAAACTCCAAACCAACATAAGTGACTGTTGGAGAAGTCGATCCGGTAGTCGCCAAGATAACCTCAAATTGAATTTCCTTAAACCTCGCATCCGAGGCGGGAATAGATAAGGTCGTCTCCGTGCTACCGACGGTGGTATTGGCGTCGCCGGTGATATAACTTGATGCCCGATTGACCTTGTATCCTAACTGGACGCTCTCTCCGGGAGCCAAAGGTAAATGCGTTGCCTTTAATTTCATTGCGAGTTTATCTTTATAAAGGGCTTCGTGGTCAAAAATCAAACTCTCAAAGACAGCGGAAGCGTAGGGATCGTTACTGTTTGTTACCTTATCCACTCCATAAGAAGTGCCGTCTCCCCAAGCAATATATAGATTGTTTCCTTTGCCGTACAATGCGCCGATCTTTAAACCCGTTCCGCTAATGGTTCCAGTTGAGATGGTGAAGCTATAATTTAGAACCTCTGGATAAAGTTGGTTCAGCGAGCCATAGGTATAAACCCCTTGAACAATGGAAGGACTATCAGTAGCACCGCTAACGCCGATTTGGGCCAATCCTCGCCAGTTAGTCACCGCTCCTGGGTAGATGTCTACATAATTCCCAACGGTCAATTTCGGAACTGTCTGGACTACCAGAAAAGGACTGTAGTTCATTAGAATCTGTCCGTTGCCGCCAACCACAGAGATTAGGCGGTTCTTGTTGTTCAGTAATGCGGCGCAGCCTCCTTGGGGAATCTTGACGAAGTTGTTGAAGGTGGTCGAACTGCCGTCCCAAAAGAATAAATACCCTTCCTCGTTGGCATTAATAGAAGTTCCTCTCCAGGTGCCGATGACCAAAAATTCGTCAACAACCTCCAAACTCCTTATCTGAAGCCCGGGTGGCAAGACCAGCCTATCAGCCTGCCAGACTGAGCCGTCCCACCAAGCCAGGTAGTTCCCGTGTCCGACCGCCAATCCTTCCTTAAATGCTTTGATGGGAGCGAACCTGGTCAAAGAAGTATCGTTAAGCCCGGTCTGCCAGTTGTCGGTGAAGGTGGGCGTGCCACTTAAGGGTCCATATCTGCCGATTTGGGTGTTCTGCGTGTAGTATAAATAGTCGCCGTGAATCTCCATTCCTTGACCGTTGGAGTTGGCAACTGTCCTTAAAACATTCCAAACACCGGCATTGGTTTCCCTGTAGATCAATCCACCCTCTGAATAGAAATACATATTGGTATCATAAGGAGTACCCGCAACAATCCATTTGATTAAATCAGTAACAGTGACTCCTGAAACCTTAATCGATTTGGGCATTATCGTAAGCCTTGTCGGTTCATCAAATATATTCAATCGCTGTCCGAAATAAAAGCTGCCCTTAATACCGACTTTCTCTGAAGGAGCAATTCCCCCATAGAAGAAATTTTGATTTAGGTAACGAACACTCATAATTAACCTGTAATGGATTCAGGGAACCAACGAGGATATGATTCCCCAGTGCTTACCCACCAAGGGTTCTTTCGGATTATATTGCTGCGTGATTTGGTACCGTATCTCGCCTTGGCTGCTCGAAGTCCTGTCGTGAACAAGGATCTGTCAGCCGGGCTGCCGTCGCCAAGATAGATCAAAGCCTTTTTAAAATCTTGTTTCATATGATAATAGTGTCCAATTGCGTAATAGCAAGGTAAAATTTGTATCTCTTCTGGCAAGGCAAAGGCTTCGGCGATCTTGTAGTTAAGTCCCGAACCAGAATCTCCTTGGTAGTAATTCTCCAAGGTGATGTGGGTATTGTCTGTTCTGGTATCGACTTTATACCACAGGCCGTCCCCGGAAGCGGAAGTGATTTGGAAGTACCTCCCGACCATCGCGGCGATGAAGGCGGTTCCGGTACCCACCACGGCGTCGCTGCCGTTGGTCACGGCAACCGTGCCGGTCGTGTAAGCTGGTTGGGACAAATCTCTATCAGAAGCCTCATAGACGAGAGTAATAGTATTTCCGTTGGATGAAGGAATAGGATAGATGCCAATTTCCGCTCCCCCGACTCCCCAAGAAGGTCTAACGAACAAAAATGTGGGGAGATCGGATTTTTGGGATGTGGTGTTGAGGTAGTCCCACTCTTCCTGATCCACTATCTCCTGAACTGGATAGATGGTTGAACCGACGGTTATTGTGAGTTCTTTCAACCAAAGGAAGTCCGGCGGCATTTGGTAGTATTGCTGAGAAGCAACGGTTAAAGCGGTTTTTGTTTTCTCGGTAACAGACCTTCCCAATTCGGCAAGCAAGAATTTGTAGCCGATATTCATAAATCGATTGAAAAACGTCAATGAAGCCGAACTGGTATCGGAAGTCAGATCCTGGCAAGTTGTCTGGCAGTCATCAAATGTAAGCATTTTTACTCCTTAATAATAATTAGTATTTCCTATAACCTCATTTCTTCAATAAACAATGTTGCTCCACTATTGGTTGCATCGCCGAAAGTCATAATGTTAATTGTCGATGCAGAAGTTAGATGTTTGATTTGCAAAGTAAAATAATAAGTGGTGTTGGCAGTTAACGAAACGACCTTTTGTGTCGCCAAACAAACAGTGTCATTGTAGTCAACCGAATCAGTCGCTCCTAAAACAGTCGCTCCTGAAAGTTCGGTCGCTACATCATCCACATTATCTGCGTTGTAAGTTGGAGCAGAAGTGTCTTGTGTTAGTCTCATACAAACAGTTGTTGGTCCATTTGCTCCATACGCTCTAATGGAAGTAGTCGCTGCCAGTCTATAATATCCTGTTCGAGGAGCGGTGAAATAAAACCCACCAACAATACCCCAAATCATCCTTAATTTAAAACCATTAGAGTTGGGTTGCAAAACGGTTACAGTGTAATCGGCGTTCTTCGACAATGTAGCCGAGCCTTGCGCAGTTAAAGTAGTGCCAGTGGTCTTAACTTCTGCCCAAAACTTGGTTGGTTTAGCCAAAGTTAAATCCTTGCTGTTCGTCCCATTATGGTTGTGTCCGCTTGATGTATCAAAAATAAGATTATTCTCAATTATCCTTTTGCTATCCGTCCCATCGTGATCGTGTCCCGCTCCAGTGTCAAAGTTTATCTTACTTTCTGGATGTTTATGTCCTGGATTGATAGAAGAGGGTGATTTAATAAGATAATCCAAAGAACTTGCGACTGCCGAATTATCAACGCCTATTTTGGCTTCGATGGCTTCGATAATGTCTTGAATAGTAGTAACTACAGATACATGACCAGCACCACCACCCATATTGCCTAAATTTTCTGTAGTTGAAGGGTGTGTAAAGACATCAAGGTCAGTTGGAAACATTTTTCTTCTCCAACTATATTATATCACGTCCAAGATGTTTTTTCTTTGCCTTCTGGCCAAGTATAACTCACTATGGGGCCATTTACAAAACAATCCTCGTTGTTAACCAACACAACAGAGGAATTGACGGGAACCGGATCAAGCACAATAAGCGATATCCCCTTACCGGCTTCTGTGTATGTAGTCTTCTTCTTTTCGATATTAGAAAACAAAGCCTTTGGTCTTTCTTCTTCTGGGGCAAAAGCCCCATCAGTTCGGTAATAGACATAGTCCCAAGAGGTTTCAATACCAGCTACGCCATTCTCTTCTGGACCAAAGTGAAAGCCAGGGCCGCCAGCACCTATATTTATTGTCGTTTCTGTAAATCTTAATATCCCATCAATATACAACTTTGCTATACCATCTTTGGCGGTAACACGGTAAATATGATAATCGTCAGTAGTGTTCATAAGGTATTGATTTAGGCTTGGCTGAGCTCTAATGGCATTACTATAAATAGCCCACTGACTAGCCCAACTATTATCACCCTTAGTCACCATCACATAAAAGTAAGAGAATCCATTACTATTGAAATTGTCATCTACCTGACCAGAAATAACCTTCATTCTAAATTCTACTGTTGCTCCAATGGAATCCAAAAAATTAACATCAGCTATTTCATAGGAAATACCGCCAAGTAAAGCAGAAGAAATTACATGAAGATACCCTGCAGGAGAAATTTCAATCGTGCTGGCATCACCATACTTAGTCCAAGCAGGAGTAGCCCCATCTGGCAATTCATTGGCTTCGTATTTAACAGTCCACTTAGCATATAATTCGTTCCAACCGGTCTTCTTCTTCTCAACATCAGAAAAGGCGGTCTTAACTTTGCTTGCTTGATCCCAACTGGTTTCTGATTTACCCATATAACCTCCAAAATGCCCTCTAAAGGCCCCGGAAATTCAAAAGATGATGCCTATACCATTTCTTGGGATTTTTGAATAATTTAATTCCTATTTTGTATTTTTGTCATCTCCACCAATCGATGTGGTCAATTTCACTCCCCCAGCAGCCGCCAATCCTATCATCAAACCCTGTATCCAGTTAGTCCCTTCCAAGCCAGCAATACCCGCTAAAAGACCTAA
>Ga0123519_10010031_pt1 | contig 14168 bp, 14 predicted proteins | sample YelNatPaOPRAMG02_FD_87396 | JGI IMG/M metagenome (GOLD analysis project Ga0123519, IMG submission 87396) | Hot spring microbial communities from Yellowstone National Park - Yellowstone National Park OP-RAMG-02 (version 2) | ecosystem: Environmental > Aquatic > Thermal springs > Hot (42-90C) ...
GCTGCTTCCCGTTGGATTCCGTGGATGCGCCCGTCGCGCGCAAAACACCGCTCATAGCCGCCAAACAGGCTTTCGTTCCTCAGTAAACTTGCCAAGGTTCCATCAATCCTTACTCAGACAAGCCCTCTTGAACAGCGGCTCGTGTAGTGTGATTCGAAGTTCTGGGTTCCGAGTCTATCGCTGGCGCCTGCTCCAGCTCTGGACGCTCTACCGCTGGAATCAAACCGAGACAGGACAGCCTTGGAGTGCTCTTTAGGGCACCTGCATGATAACTGAATAATCTGGTGTGGGTTCTGCTTCGATGTACAGACGAACTGATACGGGGTCCACGGGTAGAGCTCGAAACGTCCGACGCTCGCTGATGCCCGCGGTGACCAGGGAGGTAGCCAGAGCGCATTTCAGGACGACACGCTGTCGAATATTGCTATTCGGGCCGCGGGCGCTCACGGCAGGCTTGGCGCACGATCGAGCGTATGCAACGACCAGTATATCCGAGGAGAGGTATGGGTTATGGAGCTGGAACATCGGTTGCTGCATGTGGACACTTTCCCGAATACTGCGATCCATCCCGCAATCCAGGATCCATGGTCTATGTAAAAATTTTGTTAAAGAAAAAATCCAGCGTGGCGTTCATTACATTTCACATTACAAAAGACAGTTTCATTTTGGTTGATCTACGGAGCGTACAGAGGAATGAAGAGCAACTCTACCCTGATAACATCAGCAAAAGCTGGAACCCAAAGCGAATGTTTAACTGCGATGTTGTACGAAAGAAGGACGTCGCCAGAGGTCGAAAGAAAAGTCTTCAATGATTCGACAAAGTGGTTTCCGAGCTCCCTTCGAGATCGATCGTACATACAACGGGCTCCCGTCTCCGCGAATACGCACACACGCTCCGACCGGTTCTTCGGGCGGAAGTATCATCGAGGTGCAAAACAAGCCGTCGTCTTTGTGCGTCATACCGGTCGCGACGTTCCAGGCACGCTGTAGGTGCCATTTCGGTGAAGGATGGCCGTTCGTGAACTAGAACTCTGGTTTTGTGTTTACATCCCAGTGATTTCAGGTCCGCACGAACAAACTGTTGAGAAACAGCCACACATGTGGTGGCTACTGTCGTAGCTTCTGCTTTCCGTAATGCGATCAAGTGTCGTGTTCTACCATAGACCTCAGGCACACTTTATCAATACCAGTTTTTGGCGCTGAACGTATCTGCTTCCTTCCGTCCAGTGTTCCTGAATCATCAGAGTGCTGTGGTATAGCAGACCTTCAGGAGGAATGCAGTCCTCCGCGCACTGTTCAGTACAGGACATATCCTACAGGCAATTCATCGACAATCTATACAAAACATTGCATATTGATTTCGGTTGCCTGCTATACACCGCGAGAAAGCTTTCAAGTTCACGTACGGGATGTGTCATAGAATTCCGTGGAAAAACGATCAGCATCGGGATGCGAATCCAGGAGCGCAAAATATCGTGGCCTCCTTCCGTTGATTCGTACGGGAACGCTGCGATCGCGACCGCTGCACCATATCCATACTTTAACGCTTCGCCGAGGTGTGTGTGAGTGCGCAGGCGCTGTTTTTCTTATCGATCATCCACGTGATTCGAATGCTCGCACTAAACTTTGTTCCTAGTTGCTTCTTCGGTAGATCGGGGCAAAACTCCACTTGCGGTGCGAGTCGAAAACCGTTGCAGTGGAAGTTGCGCACCCCGTTGCAACTCGGTAAGCAGGGCTTCGTGCGACTGCAGCGTCGCACTGCGCAGAGCGGACAACCAGCAAGAGGGCGTTCGGCTTTCCAGATAAGCTGTACGCACGGAAGGCCAGGTGGTAGCTCGGACGCACGGGAAGCTTTCGACGAAAACGACGCGGATTTCATCCTCTCACCAGAAATCTACCAAAGCCTCTCTATCTCGGATATCGACAGCGGTAGATATTTAAAATCCATACCACGACTGCAGGACTTTTTGCCGGCAAGTCAAATACCCCGCGTATGCAACCCGGCTACGTCGAAAGTTTCGTTCCGTGGGCTCGACAACTACGACACATCGCCAAACGACGTTGTTTTGAAGCAGACCGTCATTAATCCCGACAAGCGTCGCAACTTTGCCCGCTATCTACGGGCCGGTCCACGAAGCTGGATTGCGTTTCGACCCGAAGAGGTTCGTGCTGCCATCGTAACCTGCGGCGGCCTCTGTCCTGGCATCAATACAGTTATTCGAGAGCTGACGGATGGCCTATGGCACCTGTACGATGTACGCAGTATCGTCGGAATACGCGGCGGATACCGCGGCTTCTACAATGGCACCCCGTACCTGGAGCTCTCCCCGCGAACCGTGGACGGTATCCATCGACTGGGTGGTACGATCCTGGGCTCGTCGCGAGGCGGCTTCGACCTCGAGCAGATCCTCGGTGCGATCCGTCGCCACGGCCTCAACCAGTTGTACATTATCGGAGGCGACGGTACCATTCGGGGCGCTGCCGCAATAGCGGAGGCGTGCATGCGTGAGCGTCATCGCGTGAGTGTTGCGAGCATTCCCAAAACAATCGACAATGATATTCCAGTCATTGATCACAGTTTTGGGTTCATGACTGCAGTGGAGGAAGCGCAACGTGCGCTGAATGCGGCGCACGTCGAGGCCACCTGTTTCCCAAACGGCATCGGTATCGTACGCCTCATGGGTCGCAACTCGGGCTTCATCGCGATGTACGCTTCGCTTGCGAATCGCGATGTGGACTGCTGCTTGATACCCGAGTTGCCCTTCGAGATTGAGGGCCCGAATGGCCTGGCAGCCTTTGTGGAAAAACGATTGCAGGAAAATGGCCATTTTCTGCTCGTGGTGGCGGAAGGCGCCGGCCAGGATCTCCTCGCCGCAAGCACCGAAATCGACGCTAGTGGAAATCGCAAGTTTAACGACATCGGACTGTATCTGAAAGAACGGTTGCAGGCGTATTTCAATCGGGAGAATATTGAAGTCTCCATGAAGTACATCGATCCAACGTACATGGTACGCGCAGTGCCAGCGACGGCGAGCGATCAGATGTACTGTGCAGTGCTGGCGCATAGCGCCATCCACGGCGCTATGGCTGGTTTCACGTCCTTCACTGTGGGACCTGTCAACGGTCGACACGCGATGATCCCTCTGCAAGACGTCGCTGGGCAGCAACAACGAGTGGATATCCGGGATCGAACCTGGTCGCGCCTCCTGAGTTCCACCGGCCAACCCAGTTCTTTTTTGAATCAGCCAGCCGCTGCGTTGCATCAGACTGCCTAGACATCAGGGCTGCTCGCCGCGTCCCTTGCTGATCTCAAGTTGTGCTGCTTTGCATTCGTCTGCGTAGACATCGGCGGTACTCGCTCTGAAGCTACAATTACCGGGGTAACCGTTGCATCGGGGTTAGAGATCAGCGGAACATCACCAGGAATCATCACGTCGAGCTCGTTATTTGCCAGGCTGCATCGCGCTCACTCGATGCATATTCGTGGAAGGAGAAAAGTGGCTGGCGGCAACGTCGCAGGCTTCTTATCGAGGCGTTGTTTACGTATGTGTGTCTGTGTGAGTGCGTCCGCAGTTGCGACGGCCTCGTGCAGCACGTGCTCCCACAACACGTCGACTGGGCCAAAGGGAGCACGCGCGCTGGCTCGACCCTGCTTCCCGAGTAGCGTGTATGCTGAACACGCCTGCACAGCGAGCTGGCACCCTGCTGTGCAGTGCTCGCTGAGAAATTGAGGTCTGCTTCCTCGGTACGGACATCGATGACGTATCCGTGGGAATTCGGTGCGCTTCATGGATCGGACATCATAAAATCACATCCGGTGCTGCTTATTGGTGATAGTGCACGTACGACTCGGGCTGTTTCCGCATCCACCTTTTCATTGGAGCGGCAGCAGCAACCGCACTAGACCGCTTATGAGAAATCAAACTTCACACCGCGTCCCTCATTCGTGCTGAACACACGCGCTTTGCCCTGTGCTGCGAGTAGCTCCAGAATATGCTCCAAAAAAGCGATAGGTATGGCTGTTTGCAGGGCTTGTGCGCGCTGCTGTCGTCCGAGCGAGCAGCGCTCGCCAAGCATGCTCGCTAACTCTGGCAGTGTGAACACGCCGCCCTTGTTCTGCCCGTACTGGGCCACGACGCGGAGCAGTTCATCGGCCCAGAGTCGTGGTGATCGCCAGAAAATAAGCAACTCCTCTTTTTCCTCGGGGTTGCTCCAAGCTGCGTCTCCACTCAAGACGAGTTCCTGGAAGATGCACTGCAGTGCTGAACGACTTAGCCGGCGCTGGATCGCACGGTTACAAAATAACGGCATTTGGGGGCTTTCCGCATCATACAGACGCAGGGTCAATATCCAAAAGTGCTCACAGTAGTCCAGAATCAGACGCCTCCATAAATAAAGCTGTCTTTCTCGCGTGCGTGCACACGGTTGGATCGTATACAGTGGCGGGTATTGGTGCCAAGGTGGAAACGCAAACGACGCTGGCTCGGTTTTTGGCTGGTGGTTCCCAGTCTCTTGGACGGGAGTTGTGCGAATCAACATCGCTTTAGTGACGAAAGCCAACCGAGAGGTGTCGGAGTGCAGCGCCAAGTGGAGTCTGCTGCATGGTTCGTGCGTACGTTCGAACGGTCGGGTCGCGCAGTCCAAAGCAGCGCTCTTGATGGCTGGACAGCGGCTGTTCGTCGTTTTCCGTTCTACGCAGGGCAATGAATGCTGGAACTCTAGTATCCGCTGAGCCTTCAATTTTTGTGTCTTTCTTGTTGTCGCAGGCATGCAACAGCGGAGTGCATCCCCGGCACTCGAACATGAAAGACGTGGAATGACGTGTGATTCCATGCTCAACGATGAACGCAAGCGATTTCTAAACCGTGACTTGAATGCTTCGACTAACAGCTGGCATTGTTTCGAGCTACCGTTGAATGGAATCTTTGAGTACTCAGTGTGAGCATGGAAATGACATGTTTCTGACCTTTGATGAAATAGATCAGTGACCAGGAGACAGAGCAGTGGATTCGAGTTCGGAGCCAGGCGCTGGTATGGTACGCTTCAGGAATTCGGTGATGCTGGGGTGCGGTCCAGGTACACCGGCAACCGTTTCCCTGGGCAACTGGTGAACAATAGCTTTGTTCCGATGAATCGATATTGCAGAGTGCGCTTCGTTACGACGAGCGCAATGCACAGAATTTATGGCAGTTGCGACCGCAGCAAATATCTCGAGAAGGTTGGTGATAGACATGATCGGAAAAGACGGAAACGTACGTTTTTGGAGAGTTTTCCCTCGCGCTACCAGAACGTGGTGCTCTGCACTAGTCAGATACGGTGCGTGTTCGCTTTGACTTGTATGTTTTGTAGCACGCTGCCGATAGTCCTGCAATGACTCGTAGTAACCAGCGACTGGCGACGTCGATGCTACAATTTTGCTCCACGAGACACTGCGGGGAGTTTTTTTTGTGGCACCAGCAGCGCACTGTGCTGCTGCTCGTTGCGAGCATAACGTCTTTACCGCATCTTGCGGGAATGTTTCGAGGTTACGCACACCTCCTCGCGCATTGCAACGCCACAAACGCTTTTTAACGAGAGACGTAGACGGCGAGTTGTCCAGGCTCCGCTCATAACAACGCTGGTAAGCGTATGCTCGTCATGAACGGTGCTACCACTGATCCTGCTGCTATCTCTGATGCGAAATGCTGCACAGCAAGTCCCAGCATGACCAGACGGCGTCATTCGACGGCCAGGAGCATTGCGGTGAGGTAGCGACCCTCTGGCGCGGCCGGCGACACGACATGATCCAGAGCAGCACCGCGCTCTGCCAAGATGGTTATCCTCCTTCCAGCGTCGAGGGCGGCCTCCATGAGCACCGCCGAGAACTGACCGCTTTGCGTCATCGATGCAGAGCACGTGCAGGTGAAGAGAAAGCCGCTCGAACGAACGAGTCGCAACGCTGCAGCATTCATTTTGCGATACCGATGGCGAGCCCTGGGCAGGCTCTCCACTGTGGGTGCCAGTTTGGGCGGATCCAGCACCACAAGATCGTAGCGTTGAGTGCTCTCTGGGTGATGCTCGATATGTGATTCAAGGCGCTCACAGAAGCGCTGCACGTCGTCACGCACCAGCCATAGCGTCGGTGGCGACTCACCCGGTATACCCGGCTCCTTGTCCAGAATCAGCCTCGATGATACTTGATTGCGCTCTGCATTGCGATGTGCTTGCATCAGGGCCTGGCCAGATGAGTCTACAGCAGTGACATGCAGCGCACCGCCGAGCACTGCGTTCAGCGCAAAGCCGCCAGTATAGGTGCAGAGGTCCAAGACCCGCTGAATGCTCGCTTCTTGCACAAGATGGCGTATAAAGAGTCGATTGTCTCGTTGGTCGCAATAATGCCCTGTTTTCTGGCCGTGCATGATGTCGACTTCGTACATGAGGCCGTGTTCTGTAATCCAGGTAGCAGCGGTGCTCGATGCCCGGCGCGTCATCGTAGACGCTGCCCCGGGTGCTGTAGCCCGACTCGGGTCGTCGCTCATCACGAAACCGTCTTGTCGTAATCGATCCGAGTTTGACCGCCACACGAGTTCGTATGCATTCTTAGTCACGTTGCGCAGCGCCTGCTCGATCACGGGTCGATGGTGTTCGACCCATCGCGCTGAGCTCTGTACAACGAGGTACCGTGCATAGAGGTCAATACAGAGTCCGCTGACGCGGTCGCCCTCGCCGTTGATTAGACGACACGCAGCATGGGCGCTACCAACGAGACCCAGTCTCTCTCGAAGTCGCCAGGCTGCAGTGAAAAGACGCGTGAGCACACGCAACAGGTCCACGCGGTACGATCCATCTGGATACTTCAGGAGCGGCACGGAATCACCGTCCAAACGATTCTGCCAGATCAAACGCACACGATACATGGAGTCTGGATTGTAAAACCCATAGCCAAGGACCGGACCCGGCGTATCGGTGCGGCCTCCCTGCCCTTTCAGGCCAGAGGTAGCCAAACGAACGCATACCAGGTCATCTGTGCGCGGCTGGAGCGCCTCGTACGTCCCGTTCGGGCGCATGGTAGGCACTACAATCGCTCTACCAAAGATTAGTGGCCGCACTTGTCGCGCGAAGAGGTGCGCTTTTTCTGAGCGAACGTACACCGTGGGTACATTCGGGGCGCTCGTAGTCCCGTGGCTTTCACATGCACGATTCGAAACGGTGCAGATCCATGATTTCCGAAAAGTGCCGCCTGCCAGTGACCTGCACGCCGGTCTCGTGAGCGGCACCTGTCTGCGCGACTGCAACTGGAGAGTTGACGAGCAGAAGCGAGAACGTGCGGCAATGCAAGCAGGCATTATCCAGAGCGCAGACTGATTCCTCGCATGTTCCGGGCATGTACGATGTACGTGCACGACACGCTCGAGCGTCGTGCGAGAGCCCAGCAACGTACGTCGTCCAGGGATTCTCTCTAAAAGCCGGACAGTGACAAAAGCAACCCCAGAGTCACCACTGACTTGTACCGCTCGAGTCGAAAATGATCTCGTACGAAGCGCCGTACAAGTGACAGCGCACTGCGGCAGTATGCCGCTTTCGTCATCCATGCTGACACGTGGTGCCGGAGGTCTGCTTGCAGCGCTCCGCTACTGCCGTCTCTGGAGACACGTGTCGGACGGCGATGCGTCGCCCGTGGCAGATGCCTTGCTCTCGAGGAATAGAGGTGAGCGGCTGGTCAGGCTTCAACAACGTCCCGTCCGAAGCGACGGAGGGGTGTCGAACTCGAAACAGGTGCGAGTGAACCTGCTCTTTGAAGGCGTGCTGTACGCTGTGCGTCTTACGAAGTGACGGAGGGGTGTCGAACTCGAAATAGCTGCGAATGAACCTGCTCTTTGAAGGCGTGCTGTACGCTGTGCGTCGTAGGCTTGCGTTCAGAAACTCGCAGTGTCTTCTGATCTGCAGTGCAAACCTGTCTATAGATCTAGTCCTCGTATTCCATTACAAGCAAGCCACGGCACAGCGTGCAGTTCGGAGCACGATTCCGGTACGTAAGCTGCTACGCAGTCAGACTGCAACAAGAACGTTGTCGTAGACAGCCACGAAACGAAGCACTCGTCACTCTCTGTCCACTGGCCAGCAAATGACTACGCAGCGACGGCAGTAATATTATGCGAAGAAGAATGTCAACGTTCACGGATACAAACACACACACACACGTGAGACCCAGAGCACTGCGTTGCCAGCCACTCGCCGAATAGCTGCGGCTGCGGCTGCGGCGTTCACTGCTCCTCTATGGAAAAGCACCCTCTTGCGCTCTGCCCTGAGCACCGTTCCCGATCTACTGCAGAATTGCAATTGTTGCCCTCCGAACACCTCTTACAGACTAGAGCACTCCCCGGTCCCGTAACGACAACAACCGACACGAGACAGCCTCGACGACTGCGTCGGCAACGCTCCGCTCCGGTGGATCCGCAGGGCCACGGCAACGGCAGCGCTGGCCAGCGGAGCGGCCTCAGCGGAGCGCTTCCGGGTACAGGGCAGCTCGTCGCAGCGTCGGCTGCTGACATGAGCAGTTTGGAGACCCCAGGCACCAGGCAACCGTTGGCGTCGAACCTGCTGCCGACCTCTCCGTCGAGCCAAGACTTCCAGCACTGTCAATGGCGGATACGCGTCACGCGGGGTGCCATCGCAGGCGAAGAGGAGCGTTCGCTGCTGCAGCGGACGTGCTTGTGTGACCTGCATAGCTTGCCTAGCATGCTTTTCACGCAAAACAACATCAGTATAGAGCGTTACTGCGGTAATGACGCTGCAGAAGGGTTTCAGCCTATCCTTCGATTCAACGCTGTTGATGCGCTTCGCGAGGTGCAGCCGGCACCCGCAGCGCCGCCCCAAGTCCACGAAGCGAGCGCCTGGCAGCGGCAGGTATCGAGCGTTGCGCGGGTCCCGCTGACGGTCGCCAAGGACTGGACTTTCACCACGACCTATGCAGGTACGCTGGCGGATCACTTGCAGATAGGCAGCTGGCGACCGGTGCCTGTATCCAAAGCGCTGCCCCTAACCGAGCTGCAGTCGCGTGAGATACCGCCGGAATTTTATACCGAGTTAATTCTGTTTGAAGATGAACTCGATGATCAGGGGATATCGAGTTATAGCGTGAGAATTCGGGTCATGCGGCAAGCCTTTTGGTACTTGTTGGCCCGGTTCTGGCTTCGCATCGATCGCAAGCTCGTACGCATCTACGATACGCGCTACTTTCACCGATTCGGGAGCAGCGTCCTAGTTCGTCAAGTGCAGCGACGCGAAGCGAGCATGGAAACCGTACAGCGAGCCATTCTATCTGGCTGGCATGCCTCGATGTCCACTGGGGCGATGCAATGCCGTCCCGACGACAAGGACAACGAAGACGACGAAGACGCTGCCGAGCCTGGATGCAAAGCCTCAGAGGGCGTATCCCCGACAAATGCTTGCACGCCGGTCGAGGACATCACCCAGTGGCGCGCTACCTACCATTGTACAGATGCGGATCGTGTACTTGCATTTGTTCCTATCATAGAGCAGAGCGCAGAGGTCTTGGATCTTCGGAGCTAGCGCCGCTCCACGACGTAGGAGCCTGGGCGCCCGTCGAGCATTCTCACGAGACACGAGCAGTGTCTGTGTGTGTGTGTGTATGCGATTGCCGTTCCGCAGCAGAGGCGGTCTGCGGTTTGCAGCAGCTGCCAGTACGGCCTCGTGTTCTTTTTCTCTCGGTCTGAAGCAGGTTTCTTCGGATGCATGCGCGCGCATGAATGGTTAGCACAGGGAAAACGCTTGAGCTCCCCCAGTGACGCTTCTAATTCCACCGACTTTAGAACAAGATTCCGCGAAGGAACGAATGCTTCATCAATCCGGCGAATTTCCATGCACCAAGCCGAACGCATCATCCGGATAGACACGGGAAGCCTCTGCTGTACTAGTACGCGCGTCCATTCCGGATCATATCGAGGCATGCGTTTGGTATGGAGACGCGTTTGCAAGCCTGCTTACCTATAAGAGCGCGAGCGTCGGGCCGCTTTTCTTCCTGCTCATTGCCAGCTGGTGTACGGCTCTGACAAGCGCACTCCACGGGATTTCGTAGAACGCTTCATGCTCGCTTCAACCTCGTTATCGTATCTCGTCAGCTTTTCCGTAATAACGATTCACGAAAGCTGTTTTGAGGGCCTGAATACTGGGCTCTCGATTCTGCGGATAATACTTGATAACACGCATGGACTGGTACGACTCGCGCTCAGCGGGCGTCATTGCTTGCAGGCGTCGTTCCCGCGCTGACTGCTCCGCTCGCAATGCGGCCTGTCTCTGTTGAATAGCTTGTTGAATCGTTTGCCGCAGCGCTGTTCGATTGGCTTCAGTATTCGCCAGAGACTCGCTCTCCAGCAGTTCCGTTATATATTCCTCGAGAATATCCATCTCCCAGTCGAACTCAAAAAGGACCGGTTGTCCGGGGCGCTCAGGTATCTCAGCGATACCGTCGACGGTTGTATCAACAACCAGGTCCGTGTTGGCGTCCTGCTGCAGCTCAGCCCGCAGCGCATACGGCAGCACGTAGTCATAGCGGTGGAGTCGTTCCGCCGACAGCGCCCGCAAACTGCTTCGACGCTGTTCGCACTGCAAAATCTGGACTCGATCGGTCACGCGTTGCTGAGTTTCGAGCTTTTTCTTAGACGGCGTTAGGTTGTGCGCATCCATCTCGGATACGTCGAGTGGAAAGAACTCCATTTTCACGGCCCGCATCGGAACGACTTGCTCGGTTGTGCGCTGGACGGACTTGATGCCGACGAGTGCCGGCGGCGGCACTTTACTTTGGACGACGACGACTACCGGAATAGGCAGAACGGTCTCCTGTTGCTGCCAGTGCACGAGTTGCGGTTCAGTGGCCCCGAAGAGATACCACCGAAACGCCGACGGCTCTTGCAGAAACTGAACCACGTCCCTGTCGAGGTGGCTGAAATCCCACGGAAACCTGTAAACCTCGTCGATCTGGTCCCATTCGGTGCCCACGAAGAACACTCTCCGCCAGATCGGCGTGAAGCTGGAGCCTGTGTGCTCACTGCCGTCCACCAGTGCTCCCTCTTTCATTGTCTCGCGGCAAGGCGTGTAGGCGTCCAAGACGTACGAGCAGGTCATTGCGTCACATCATGAGCGCGCATGCGGCTGTGGCCGGCGCGTCGCCAGTCCACGACCGCAACTACCGACGTCGTATTCCGCTACACAAGCGTCAGAAACCGGAACCGTATAGATCGACGCAGCGAACCCGAGCGTACGCTCTAACATTTGCATCGCTCCCAAGTGTTGTGAGCAGTGGCCTTTTGCGAGCCTTTCCTACAACTGCCTCCATATCCTTTCTATTGGATTCGAATGTAGATGCTTTGATCTCTAGTTTCCCTCGAGCTGCCTTGTCCGTAGTCGAGCGATACTGGTGGCAGCGTTGAACACCTGGATGAGTAGCGTACGACCTTTATCAATTCGTGTCATGCACAGAAGCAAGTTAGGATCTCCGAATTGGCTGCCATTTTCGTCGTCCATGCATACAGCCTCGGTTCTCTCGTCGCAGCGGTGACATTTGATTGTGATCGGGTGTTTCTCCTTGTGTACCAAAACTAGTTCTAATAAGGGCCGGCCTGTAGGATGCAAATACGAACTGCACCGTTCGGCACTTTCTACTGACGGGTACAGGAGGCCTCAGTCGACGCTCTCATGCGTTTGCGCGCTCAGGGCCGGACACCAGGATCATGGGCTGCTTCTGGGCGATTCTCTCGGCGAGCGGTTACGTCCGGTGCAGGCGCGTGCCCACACATTCGCGTTCGATAAGGGATTCGTGAAACGTCCTGATGTCTATGATGAAATGCGTGATGAAATTCCAACATCAACGCGTCGAAAGAGGCGCTTCGAGAATGTACCTGAAAATCCGGGAACTCTCCATGCATCCCGAAACCCTTATTGCTGCATGTCGCATACCAAAACAATGCATCTAGAAAGGTCCCGAAAAATTCCAAAGGCATTCACCCAATGATGATGCTTCACAGGTGTTGTAGGAACGGGTCGAAGCAACCTGCCGAGGCGCCTCAGCGGCGCTCAGGGTCAGCGTGCGCCCGGCGCGAACGCGCGCGCACCTCTCCCACGGAATCGACCTACGCCGGGGAGCGCCGAGTCTACCACAGCTGGCGGGTACTTGCAAAGGCGACAGGCGTTGATCTACTTCCTTTCACCGAGACATTGTTTCGAAATGGTGAAGTTTCTTCTGATTTTGCTCTGCATCTCCGTGGTTTTGAGCGGCGTGTGCGGCATGCAGCCAGTACTCGGTTACCAGGTTGCACGAGCAACGCTCCAAGTCGAGCGTTCGGGTGAGCCACTCCGCATCAGCGGAGATGCGAATACTTTCGGGCAGAGTCTGGCTTCGCACCTGCCACTGAGACTAAGTCGCGGAGACGCACTACAGTTTTGGGTCGAGCTCGAGCCCTTCGCCACCGCTCCTGAGCAAGCTTTCTTTCTGCTCTTCAATGAGCACACTGGGGTGCAGCACGCCCTTACAGCGAACGTGAGACGCGAGAACACGATAGGTTTTCGGTTCTCGCCAGCAGAGCATCTGGTACAAGAACCATACCTGGTGGAGGACTCGTTCGCGACACTGGTAGTTATTGCCGGGAGCGCGCGAGACGAGGCACCGCTGGTGTGGTCGCTTGAAGCGCCGCCTGGCCAACGCTCCGCTGATCGTCGAAGCGCGACCTTAAAAGTCGACCTGCGACCGACACCGGTACCCGAGAGGCCCGGCATCTTTGAACGAAACTTTACAGTGCACTGGGGTCCTCGACCCGAATTTGCCGTTCAATATTCGCATTCGACACCGAAAACGTATCCTCTGGTCGCAGGCCTCTGCACCGCGACTGTCGTTGCCGCTGGGTTCGCGTGGTGTGCACTGGCGTTCGCACAGGGCCTGCTTGTAACGCCTTGGGCGCTGGATGCGTCCCTGGGAACGCATGCACTGGCGTGGCAGCTTTGTCTGGGCAGTGCGCTCGCGATGCTCGTGATGTTTTTCACAAAATGGAATTTAATGCAAACCCTCGGGTACCTGGGATTTGCCATGCCCTTCTGGACCGTGAGCGGCTTTTTGGTGCTCCGACGGCGCGCTGCAGCGGCCGCTGCAACGCGACGTGCGCTATGAGCGTGTCAGATTCTGAAGGAAGGCTGCACTGCTGGCTCTGTTCCTGCCTTTCGATTTTACCCGAATGGTTTCTAGATGTGAAAGGATGAGGGCTTGCGGATTCATTCGTAGTTTTAGGATGATCGGTTGGCGTTTCAGATGGGCTTCCTTGGCGCTTTCCTGCTGGAATTCGTTACATCACTGGAGCCTAGATGATGCGCGACGCCCGCGAACACGGGTCCGTAAACTAGTCCACGCCATGATCCGAATCATACATACGAGCCGCAGCGATTGCCAACTCCATACATGCAACATGTTCAAATCGTGCATCGATCAAGTTCTTGATTTTTCTTTCTTAAAGCATCTCGTTGGCGCAAGGATTCACGTCGCTGGATGAACCAGGACAAAACGTCGACATCGTCCCTTTGAGACTTGTTCATAAGTTCATGTGCAAATTTCACTGGATTCGTCCTTTGAAGTAATCGATTACGTTTGAACGATCAATCAACTCCTCTTTGCAGCCAGTGAAGAAACGGCATTCGAAAGCAGCATCACAGCGCTCACGAGATATGCTCCCAGAGGCTCCCGCCTGTTCTCCTCGTATGGGAAAGGGTCCTGGTCTCGAACCTGAGTTCTTTCAGCGATCTCTTCTGGAAGAGGTTGCGTCATCGTTTCGCATGGAGAGAGCGTCGACGGTTCGAAATCTCTCGACTTGATCTCCAGTCTGGATATTGCTCTCGGCGCTTGGTGCATCGTGCACAATGTCGCGCTCCACAAATCCTCTACCGCATTGGCCAGCGTGCAATTGCGCGTGCAACTGATCATGAGACTCGCCCAGGTGAATGGCCCACAGGAGGCCTGTGATCAAAAGATAAGACATCAGACGCGGAAACGGAGGAGCACATTGAGAAGAGCACTCTGTACGCTTCACGAGCATGTACTGAGCGGTGACGCAAGTCGTCAGGCACAACACAGCGAGGATCTCGCAGGACTATGAGGTGTCGTGGACCCATGGAAACACGTTACGCGA
>Ga0123519_10010034_pt1 | contig 14163 bp, 11 predicted proteins | sample YelNatPaOPRAMG02_FD_87396 | JGI IMG/M metagenome (GOLD analysis project Ga0123519, IMG submission 87396) | Hot spring microbial communities from Yellowstone National Park - Yellowstone National Park OP-RAMG-02 (version 2) | ecosystem: Environmental > Aquatic > Thermal springs > Hot (42-90C) ...
CGGCGCTGAAATCGCAGATCAGCGTGTGGTTCGAGAATTTTGCCTTCGAACTGTTCGTCCGCTGATCCCACTCGCATCTCCCCTCGCGGGCGACGAAGTCGCCCCTTTCAGCGCGGCGCGACACAGGGGTATTCCTGCAACCAGCGCAGTTTTGCGCCTCGCGCATTCTGCTGCCGCTGCGCCGCGCTGAGAGATGTGCGGTCCGTCAGCCGCAGTCACCCCCATCCGGCGCAGGTGCAAACCGGATTGCGGTCTCCATAGACGTTGTCAATTCTGCCAACAGCCGGCCAGAACTTGTAGTCCAACAGCCCCGGAACAGGGAATGCCGCTTCCATCCGCGTGTACGGCCTTTTCCAATCCGCAGATGCAATCATGTCGGCGGTATGCGGAGCGTTCTTGAGAAGGTTGTTTTGTGCATCGACCTTGCCGGTTTCGATTGCCATTATCTCACGGTGGATTGAAATCATCGCGTCACAGAACCGATCAAGCTCTTCTTTCGATTCGCTTTCGGTTGGCTCGATCATGAGCGTGCCTGACACAGGCCAACTGAGCGTTGGCGCATGAAATCCGTAATCCATCAGCCGCTTTGCCACGTCTTCGGCGGTCACGGTATGGAACTGCCGCAAATCTATTATGCATTCGTGAGCAACCCATCCGCCCGCGCCCTTGTACACAACCGGGTAGAAAGGCGCCAGGCGTCGGGCGATGTAGTTGGCGTTGAGAATCGCGACCAAACTCGCCCTTGTAAGTCCTTCTGCTCCCATGCAGGCGATGTAAACCCAGGGAATGGTCAGAATGCATGCGCTGCCGTATGGAGCCGCGCTGACAGCGCCCACGCGGTTTTGTCCACGGTTGCCCGTGATGATGTGCCCCGGCAGAAACTGTGCAAGGTGCGAAGCCACAGCGATCGGCCCCGCGCCAGGGCCACCGCCGCCGTGCGGGATCGCAAATGTCTTGTGCAAGTTCAGATGACACGCGTCGGCGCCGAGGTCGGCAGGCCGCATCAGGCCCACTTGGGCATTCAGGTTGGCCCCATCCATGTACACCTGTCCGCCGTGATCGTGAATGATCCGGCAGACTTCGCGTATTGACTCCTCGAACACCCCATGCGTCGAAGGATAGGTGACCATCAGTGCTGCGAGATTCGCCGCGTTGCTCCTGGCTTTTTCAAGAAGATCGTCAAGATCGATGTTGCCGCTTGTGTCACAACGCACGTGGACAGGTTGCAGCCCGGCCATTGCCGAACTGGCAGGATTGGTTCCATGGGCTGAAGCTGGAATCAAGCAGATGCGCCTGTGGCCTTCGCCCCTGTTTTCGTGGTACTTCCGGATCACCAGGAGCCCTGCGTATTCGCCTTGCGAGCCGGCGTTCGGCTGAAGCGAAACCGCCGGAAGCCCCGTAATCTCCCCAATCCATTTCTCCAAATCCTCGAATAGCCTCCGATAACCTGCAGTCTGCGATTTGGGAGCGAAAGGGTGGATTTGGCTGAATTCATCCCAGCCAAGCGGTAGCATGGCGCTGGTCGCGTTCAGTTTCATCGTGCATGACCCAAGCGGAATCATCGACTGACAAAGTGACAGATCACGGCTTTCGAGCCGACGCAGGTAGCGCAACATCTCGGTCTCGGAATGATAGCGATTGAAAACCGGCGCTGAGAGAAACGGTGATTTTCGCCTCAGTTGAGCCGGAATGCCACCCCATTCATTTCCGCCGATCGATCTTGCCGTCTTCCTTCCGATCTCGGAAACACCGAACACATCAAGCAACTGCTCCAAATCGTCTTCGGTAACTGTTTCGTCCAACGCCACCCCGACGTGCTCGGGATCAACCACTCGCAGGTTAATCTGTTTTTCTTCTGCTCGCTGTCGCACTGCATCCGCATCCCCAACCTGCACGGTCAGAGTGTCAAACCATGTTCGGTTGACAACACTCAGCCCCTCCTTGCTCGCCAAGCCGGTCGCCAGCGCGCAGGCAAACGTGTGAATTTTTGTGGCAATGCGGCGCAGGCCGTCCGGCCCGTGATAAACGGCGTAGGCTGCTGCCATGTTGGCCGGGAGCGCCTGGGCAGTGCAAATGTTGCTGGTGGCTTTTTCACGCCTGATGTGTTGTTCACGCGTTCCGAGCGCAAGACGAAACGCAGGCCGGCCTCGAGAATCACGCGAAACACCAACCAGCCTGCCCGGCATTTGCCTCTTGAACTTGTCCCGGGTCGCAAGGAACGCGGCATGCGGACCGCCGAACCCGAGTGGCACACCGAACCTTTGGCTGCTGCCGACAGCAATGTCGGCACCAAATTCCCCCGGCGGTTTCAAAAGTGTCAACGCGAGCAGATCGGTGGCAACCACAACAAAAGCTCCGGCACTCTGAGCGGCAGCCACGATTGGTGCGAGGTCGCAGATTTCACCCGTCGTTGACGGGTACTGCAGTAGCACGCCGAACACATCGTTGTTGAATGAAATCCCGGCAGGCGGCACCACCTGCAGGTCAAGGTCGAGCGCACGAGCGCGCGTTTCGACCACATCGAGGTTCTGTGGGTGAACATCGGCGGCAACAATAAAAGTCCTGCGGTTCGAATCTGCGGTGAGCCTGTGGCACATCATCATGGCTTCGGCGCATGCAGTGGATTCATCCAGAAGCGACGCATTGGCTATCTCGAGCCCGGTCAGATCACACACCATGGTCTGAAAATTCAGCAACATTTCGAGCCGGCCTTGTGAAATCTCGCTCTGGTACGGGGTGTAGGAGGTGTACCATGCCGGATTCTCGAGGATGTTCCTTTGAATCACTGGCGGAGTTATGCAGCCGTAGTAGCCCGCTCCGATGTAGGAACGGAAGACACGATTCTGTTTTGATATCGCACGGATTTGGGCGAGGGCCTCATGTTCGGTAAGAGGCCGTGGAAGGTTCAATGTCCCTTTGAACCGTATTGCGGATGGCACGGCTTTGTCGGCCATTTCCGCAAGGGTTCCGCAACCCAGAAACTCGAGCATCTGCGATATCTGAGACGTTCCAGGCCCGATATGCCGGGCAGCAAAACTGTCATGCACTGCAACTGTCAATTCTGATGGTTGTGTCATATGCAAAAACTCATCGGCTCGAAAACCGCGCCTGTTGAACGACGTTTCCCCGGATTGAACACCTCACGCTTGCGAGAGCCTTGAAACGCGCAACCGTGGGCAGGATGCCCGACCGTTTTTCGAGAAACTTGATGAGCCGGAGCAATCACTTCACCCGCGCCGCTTCCCGTGCCCATGCATCGGCGTTCATGATGTCTTCCAACGTCGGATGCGCCACCGTCTTGTGTGCGGCCATCACGCGTGCGACAGTTTCTGTGATCCCTGTGAAAGGGATTTGTCCATCGCAAAAGGCGGCCACGGCGATTTCGTTTGCAGCGTTGAGTACCGCAGGCAAGGTCCCACCCGTCCGGCCGGCTTCGCGGGCGAGGTTAACTGCTGGGAACCGGTCATCATCGAGTTCCTCGAATGTCAATTGTCCGATGCGGGCAAAATCTGTTTGAACACGCTCGCTGGTTACGCGCTCCGGATATGTTAGCGCGTACTGGATTGGCAAGCACATGTCCGGCGTCGAAAGCTGCGCAAGAATCGAGCCGTCGATGAACTCGACCATGGAATGAATTACACTTTGCGGGTGTACAACAACCTTGACCCTGTCAATCTCGATGTCAAACAGCCAGCGCGCTTCGATCATTTCCAGCCCCTTGTTGAACAGGGTCGCCGAGTCGATCGTGATCTTTGTTCCCATCACCCACGACGGGTGTTTCAATGCCTGTTCCAATGTGATGGACGCGAACTCTTCTTTCGGGAGTTGACGGAACGGACCGCCCGATGCTGTCAGCCACAACCGCCGCACCGAACCGGGTGGTCTGCCGTCAAGGCACTGAAAAATCGCCGAATGTTCACTGTCAACTGCAAGCACCCGGACACCGTACTTCCGCGCTTCCGCCATCACAATCTCGCCAGCCATGACAAGAATCTCTTTTGATGCGATGGCTATGTCTTTTCCGGCGCGGATGGCGGCGAGTGCCGGCTGCAGCCCGGCAGTCCCAACAATCGCAATCAGCACTATGTCTGCTGAAGGCAACGTCGCAAGCCGAACCAAACCTTCCGTCCCCGCGTAAACGCGCGGCGTTGTGCCAACAATACTTTGCAGTTCAGCAGCCCGCTCAGGGTCGGCCAGCGAAACCGCTTCAGGCTGGAACTTTCTGATCTGCCTGAGCAACAGCTCCGCATTATTGCCAGCCGCCAGGCCGACAAGCCTGATTCGATCGGGCAAATCTTCGGCCACTTTGGTTGTACTGGTGCCGATTGACCCCGTGCTGCCGAGGAGAACAACGTTCTTCATGGAACAGCTCCAAGCCTATCACGCGGCACTCAATGCGTCAAAATGTGACGCAAATAAAGGTACATGATCGGTGCGTTGAACAGCAGACTGTCCAGCAAATCCAGCACGCCCCCGATGCCAGGAATGTACCTTCCAGAGTCTTTTATGCCGGCCTCGCGTTTGAACAGCGATTCTATCAGGTCACCAACCACGGCCGCGGCCCCCAGCAAAAGGCCCAGCACCGTCGCGTGCAACCAGTTCATCCCCGTCAACCGGTCACCCGCAAATGCATAAAACCCAAGGCTCGCCAACAACGATGCGGCAACCGCACCGAAAACGCCCTCCCATGTCTTTCCCGGGCTCACGCGAGGTATCAACTTGTGCCGTCCGATCAGCGAGCCAACCACGTACGCCCCGGTATCGCTGAACTTCGTCAGCGCGATGAAATAAATCAGATAAAACTTCCCGTCAGCTCGCGGGAAAAAATTGATCTTCTGAACGAAATTCAGCAGCCATGGTACATACATCAGCCCGAGCAAAGTCGTTGAAATCGCAATCAGACCGGTTGCAGTTTGCCGCGAGACAAACTGCCGGACACAGAGCCCCAGAACAAACAATATCAGGAATCCTGTCTCGAAATCGTTGGCTTTTGCAGGCAGGTTTTGCTGCCCAAACACTCCCGAGAGGTAAAGGAATGTGCATGCCATCAGCAACAGCCCGCCGAATATCCCAAGCCGCTTGAAGCAGGCCAACCCACGCAGCTCAACCATCCGGTAAAATTCGAGCAAGCCCACCCCCGCCAGCCCCAAAATCATCGTCAGAAAACAGCACCCTGAAAAAAGTTTGTTTGGTGAGAACAATGCCCCGATCACCAGCGACCAGAGCACAATGAAACTGGCAAGCCGACGAAAAAACACACCCGCTTTTGTCCGTGGCACTGCAACGTCTTCCGATGAAGCATTTGATTCGGCCATCCGCAGCCAATTACCGTTTCTTGTGAAACCTGTCCAGTCCGGGTTTGCGTTGAAACGCTTGGGCTCTGGACGGCTCCGAAGGACGTTGATTGCCGGGCCCTCCGGTGAATTGAACTGGGACCATAGAATTGGTCTCGACTCCAAAGGAAATATCTACGCTCGAGATATCATCGGCTGGCGAATTCAACAAACTCGTCTTGCAGCCGGGCCGGCGAAAATGATGTGCGGTCAGGGCTGCGGAGGTTTCTTTACCGGATCGAGCACAACAATTAGAAATGTCGCTATCGGCCCAAGGAACAAAGAGATAAACCACCAAAGGAGCCCGCTACGGCCTTTGGCTTGGGCCAAACCGGCGTTTATGAGCGAGAGGGTAAACCAGCCAACGGCATACTCCGGGGTTGCACCGGCCATCTGGATTGCAGCAAGCGTAATCATGGCTTCGGCTCACAGTGTTACACTGTTGTACTCCAGGTGCCATTACAACGTGCGTCGGTTCCTGTACCAGATCGAGCGCCGCGCCTTGTTTGTGGCACCATATCAACCTTGATTCCCAAGCCCGTCCCGCGGTAAATACCGCGCAATATGAACGCCGGCGACAAAGTGCGGCTTGGACTCCTGGGAGCAGCGCGAATCGCCCCTGCAGCGCTGATTAGGCCCGCGCGAAAAATCTCCGAGACGTGTGTTCTGGCCATTGCGGCAAGGAACCCTGACCGCGCCCGGGTGTTCGCGCGGCGCCATGGTGTACCTCGTGTGCACGAATCTTATGAGAATCTCATTCAGGACCCGGAGTTGGACGCGGTTTACATCCCTCTCCCAAACAGTCTGCACTGCGAATGGTCGATCCGCGCTTTGAGGGCGGGGAAACACGTCTTGTGCGAGAAACCCATGGCATCAAATGCTGATGAGGCGCAGCAGATGGCAACGGTAGCAGCAGAGACAGGACGCGTTTTGGCAGAGGCATTTCACTACCGGTATCACCCGCTTGCCTCCAGACTCAAAGCCATCGTGGACAGCGGCGAGATCGGAAAGGTGCGCCACATGGAAGCGCATTTTTGTGTCCCGTTGATTCTCCCCGGTGACATCCGTTACCGATACGAACTCGCCGGGGGCGCGACAATGGACCTCGGATGCTACACCATAAACCTTTTGCGATACCTGGCCGGAGCCGAGCCACGCGTGCTCGAGGCGCATGCGCGGCCTTCGTCTCCGCAAGTTGACCGGTACATGCGCGCCGAGCTCGAGTTCCCGGACGGATGCACCGGACGGTTTGTTTGTTCATTGTTCTCGATCGTGCTTCTGCGCACACGCGCGGTTGTTAGAGGCACCGAGGGCGAACTGCGTGTTGTTGGGCCTTTTCATCCCCAGTTGTACAATCGAATCACGGTGCGGCGCGGGGGTGCCGTGCGCCGTGAACGAGTGCCGGGCGAAGCCACTTTTAGTTATCAACTGCAGGCGTTTGTGGATGCAATCAAAGGAAGGCGCCCGATGGCAACAAACCCCGAGGATGCGATTGCAAACATGCGCGTTATCGACGCGGTTTACGAGCGCGCAGGTCTCAAGAGACGTGGAACGTAGCCCGGGTATGTCTCAGCGCGGCGCAGCCGCAACCGAAGGACTCGCTGATCTGCGATTTCCGCGCAGATTCTCCAATACAATACGCTAAAGGCCGCGCTGTTGTGACCGCACTCCTCGCCGCCAGAGAAGCACGTGCTGACAAATTGAGCAAACTCGCGGTCTGAAAATCTTCGCAAATTTGATCGATTCGTCAGCATAACCACTCAGCGCCACTTGCAAGTCCAATTTCCGCTTTTGGTGGTGCGTGTCTCGAAAATGGAGCAGGCTGCTCGTTCCGATGACTTAACGCTGCACAAGAATTCCCCGATCACAGGGCTGTTTTGATCTAAGTTTCCCGGAGGGCCGGAAGGTCGGGCACAATGTTGGCAGACCACCCGGAGAAGCCCACGCCGTCCGAATGGCAAAACGAGGTGGCGTTGTCCCATGCAATTCGGCATTATTAATCGAAAACAGCGGCAAACAGGGTTCTCGATCTGCGGAAGCCGCCGTTGATGGCATTCTCCCGATGCCGCGACCGATGTCCGAGAGAACTGTTCATGGGTTGACACAAAATGGAACAATGCACGAAGTCACCGCCGGGCAGCCTTGGCGCAAGTCTCGACTACCAACCCGTCGAGCTCAAGTTTGGCACCAGCGGGCGGCGGGGCGAAGTGGTTCACCTCACCCAGCTCGAAGTGTACATAAACGCCATGGCTGAAATAGAATATCTGCTCTCCCTGCCCAAAGACCGGGGCGGCATTCGTATCGGCCAGAATTTCTATGTCGGCCACGATCTGCGGCCCAGTTCGACCCGGTTCGTGCCTGAACAAGGCGGCCGTGGCGAAATCGCGCAGGCGATCATTTCGGCTGTGTCGGACGCCGGATTGCGGCCGGTGAATCTCGGCGCAATCCCGACTCCTGCTCTTGCCTATTATGCCCTTCTCGAAGGCTGCGGTTCCATAATGGTGACAGGAAGCCATATCCCGTTCGACCGGAACGGCTACAAAACCTATTCCGCCAAGGGCGAACTGCGAAAAGAGGATGAAGAACCCATCAATGCCCGTGTTAACGAAGTGCGCCGCCGTGTTTACGGCCAATCGCTTGCCGAATCGAAGTTCAATCCAAAAGGCATGCTCAAGACCGGGCATGTGGAATTGCCGAAGGCGCAAACCGATTGGAAACAAATCTATGCAAACCGCTATTACGATTTCTTTTGCGGCACGACAACCGGCGCGACAACCAAACGCCCCCTCGAATCTGTCCTCGCCGGATTGCGTGTGTTGGTTTACGAGCACTCGGCGGTTGGCAGAGAGATTCTGGCGGACATCCTCTCGTCCTTCGGCGCTGACGTCGCGCGCGCGGGGCGAAGCGAACAGTTCGTGCCCATCGACACGGAGAACTTCGATGCGAACCTCGCAGCGACAATTGAAAAACTGGCCGCCGAAGCATGGTCCAAGCACGGGCGAATCGACGCCGTGGTGTCAACCGACGGCGACAGCGACCGTCCGCTTGTAATCGGTGTCGAGCCGTTCTCCTCGCCAAACACGCCCTGCCGGATCAGGTTCTTTGGCGGTGACCTTGTTGGCATGGTAACCGCCGAATTCCTCAAGCCAGATGCTGTCGTTGTCCCCATCAGTTGCAACGATGGAATCGATCTCGGCCCGCTCAGACATGTGGTTCGCCCCAAAACACGAATCGGGTCGCCTTATGTGATCGCCGGCATGGAACAAGCCCGCAACCTTGGCTGCCGCGCAGTTTGCGGATTCGAAGCAAACGGCGGTTTTCTGGTCGGCACAGATATTCAGCACGATCACGGCCTGCTTCGCGCTCTGCCAACGCGCGATGCTGTCCTGCCCATACTTTGCGTGCTCGCACGCGCACGTGAAGAGCGAGTTTCCCTGTCGGAACTTTTCGCAAAACTGCCGCCGCGGTTTGGCAAGGCTGCCCTGCTGAAACAATTCCCCCGCGCCAGAGGGCGCGCCATCATTCAGAGGCTTTCTCCTGCAAGACTCGAAATCTGCGATGTGTTTTTTGTTGACGGCGAACTGCGATGCGTTGGGTCCAACAATCAACCTGTTGAGGCAACTGCTGAAGACAAGGCCCGGCTGGCGCAGATACGCGCCGTCTTGAGTGAGTTGTTCAATTCAAAACTCGGGTTCGGCCCCATAACCCGCATAAACTACATCGATGGGGTCCGAATTTGGTTTGGTAACGGCGACATTGCCCACGTGCGCCCGTCCGGCAACGCCGATGAACTGCGGATTTACGCCGTGGCCAACACCCCGGAGCGCGCCGACGCAATCACCGACATGGCCGTGCGTGAACCCGACGGAATCCTGCGCCATATGGAACGCGCTCTAACGTAAACCGACTTGGCGAGGACCCGCCTCAGGCCAACCACATATGTGGTGTTGTAATGTGCAACGCGGCGCAGCCGCTCTCGGTGCTTGCGCCCACCTCGCCAAGGATTTGAAACGGCGACTTGCTTTGAAAACGGCCTTGTGGGAACCTCTCTGACGTCAAGTATGGGACACGTTAAGTTGCACATTCCGGGCCCGGTCGAAGTCAGCGAAAAGACGTTCCGGGCATTTTGCCAGCCAATGATTGGCCATCGGAGCCAGGCGTTCAAGGACCTGTACGCGAGCATTCAGCCGCGATTGCAGTCGCTATTGTACACGCGCCAACCTGTCCTGCTCAGCACATCCTCAGCGTGGGGCGTCATGGAAGGCGCAATCCGCAACCTGGTTCACAAAAAGGTCCTCAACTGCATGTGCGGTGCGTTCTCAGACAAGTGGTACGACGTCTCGAAGCGCTGCGGCAAAGAGGCCGAGCCATTGCAGGTCCCCTGGGGTTCCCCCATCCGCGCCGAAGCAATCGACAAGCGGCTGGCGACAGGCGAGTTCGATGCCATAACCGTCATTCACAACGAAACCTCGACGGGCGTCATGAGCCCGTTGGCTGAGATCGCCGAACTCAAGAAAAAGTACCCGGATGTAATGTTCATCATCGATTGTGTCAGCTCGATGAGCGCAGTGAAAATCGAGTTCGACGCTCTCGGAATCGATGTGATGCTTGCCGGCACACAAAAAGCGCTCGCGTTACCGCCCGGCATGACAATCTTCACTTTTTCGGAAGCAGCCCTGCAGAAAGCTTCAAAAGCAAAGGATCGCGGGTACTATTTCGATTTCGTCGAGTTTCGAAAGAACGCCGATCAAAACATGACGCCCAGCACCCCAAGCATTGCGCACGTCTATGCGTTGGCGTCCAAACTCGAAGACATCTTCGCCGAGGGTCTCGAGGCAAGGTTTGCCCGGCATCGGCAGACGTCGCAAAGCACTCGAGATTGGGCCGCCAAACACGGCTTTACACTGTTCCCCGACCCCGGTTTCGAGTCCATGACCCTGACTTGCGTCAACAACGGCGCAAAACCTGGCGGACGTGTGATAGATGTGCCCAAGTTCCAAAAGCTGGTCCGGGAAATGGGATTCCTGATCGACGGCGGCTACGGCAAAATCAAAGGAACAACGTTCCGCATCTCAAACATGGGCGACGAGACACCCGAGACAATGGCACAACTCTACGCCGCAATGGACGAGGCAATCTCCAAACTTTAGTTGGCTAGACCCGGCTCAGCCCGAAAAGGCACGCAGTGCCATGCTTCCGAATGGGGCATCGCTTTTCCCGGTACCTTGGCCGGCTCGCCAAACCGCGGCCGAGCTGCAGACACTTCGTTAAACGTCCACCGACACGTTGAGGACGCGCGGGTTTACCATACACCGTCGGTTAGCAGTCCGGCAACGCGGCGTGCAAGATCGTCAGCCAAGGCTGGCAACGCAAGCCTCTCCGACGTGGTTTGATCTGCTCCTATGCGGTAAGTGGCGCGGCCTCGCACTTCGCAGTCCACCAATGGCGCACCGCCTGTTGTCGGTTTGGCGACCACGTGAGCAGTCGCAGTCGCCTCAAAGTCACGCGCGGTTATCACATCCCTGTACTCGTAGGCGACCGCTTGGCGGTCGTACCTCGTCAATGTCCCGGAAACCACGATGTCGGCCGCACCGCGTGTTACGAGGCGAAACGTGCCCTCTTGCGAAAGCCGTTTTCGCAAAGCCTGCGTGACAGCTTCGCTCAGTCTGGGCTCCAAGGTCTTGTTGACGAACGTAGCGACGTACACCGTCTTCGCGCGCGCGGACAATCCGCTCGGCGGACCAAGCCTGTACCCTGCGCAAGAGCTGACGAACAGGATTGCAACTGTCCCCAGAACAACAAGTCTCAAGCTTCGCCAGTCAAACAAGCCCCGGCTTTTGCGGTTGCGAGCATGGGCGGTGGGGGGCGAGTATTCAGCCATGTTGCGAGGCGGGATTGGATGTTCAACGCTTTTCAGGAACTGATAACGGGGCTGATGGCGCGATTGGCTTGGTTGTTTCAGGACCTTGCTGGCGGCCCGGGAAACGACTCTTGATCGCGTCCAGCCGCCGACGGGCCTGGGCGGCGTACGAAGAATTCGGGTCTTTGGCGATCACTTCGTTGTAATAGACCATGGCCCCGTCCCATTTGCGCTTTTTTTCATAGAAACGTGCTATTTGCATTGCCCCACGAGCCTGCTCGGTTCTGAGAGAAGCGATAATCTTCTGGGCTTCTGCAACGCGCGGATCGTCAGGGTACAGCGTGATAAAGTCGGTGAATGTGCCGATGGCCTGGGATGCAGCGCTCTGGTCGTACTCGGCCGTTTCCGCCTGTTTCTTGTATGCAAGCCCGGCCTTGTAGAGGGCATCGGAGGCTATTGCTTTGTTGTCGTGATAAGTGTCAGCGGCCTTTTCGTATGCCTTGACGGCGAGCAGGTAATCGTGCTGTTTTTCTCGCGCGGCGCCAATGTTCATCTGGGCCAGCGGCGCCACCTCACTATATGGCCCGTTCCGAATGATTTTGTTGTACATGTCCACCGTTCTTTCCATCGAAGGGAAAAACGGTATCACACCCAGCAGCTTGAACCACTGCCCGCCCAAGAACCGGTTCGCAATGGCAAACTGGCGTTTGATGATTTCGTCGTAATTCTCGATCTTCGGATACTTTTCGACGGCTTTTTGATACTCTTTGAAAGCGCGCTCATCCCACCGCCCTTCGTAGCAGCGTCCCAACAAATACTGTGCTGCCGGCGCGGAATCGGACAGCGGCCATCTTTTGACAACCCGGCGGGCGGCTTTCTTGGCAAGGCCAATCCGTTTCTTGTCGAAAGCCTCTTTCGCAACAGTGTATTGGTCCCGCGCGTTTGCACGTTGCCACTTGGCCCCGCCAACAGACTCGTAGGTCCAGCCCTCACCGGGCCGATAAACAAGCGGAGCCCGACTCGTGACAGGGCACAACAACACTCCCAACAACACTGCCGCCCCTATTAGCAACAATCGCCTCATTTGCGCCACACCGTAATTAACCGGCGCCGCCAAGTCAACGAGACTTGTGGAACCAGTAACAACGTGCAAACACTATCCCTCAAGGCGCGCCGCCTGGAACGAAAGACAGCTTGCAGCGCAACGAGAAATTGCACGCCTTGCCCGGCTCCGGCCCGGGCGGGCTCGGCGCCCGATGCCATGATGCGCAGTGCGGCGCAACACAGCGGTATTCCTGCAACCAACGCAATGGTTACGCCTCGAGCGTTTGGTTGCGGCTGCGCCGCGCTGAGAAATTTCAGAGCGACATGTGCTTGTCCAGAATCGTACCAGCCAGATTGTCCAGGGCCGAGAATGTATCCTGCCGCGGCCGGCCTTTGCAGAGTACGGTGCCAAGCGTCTCCAGTTTCAATCCAGCCACTACTTCCGCAATTTGCTCGATCCCTTTGGTGCTCCAACCGTAAGAACCAATAACCGCTCCGTACCTCAGCTTTGGACGCAGCACACCGACCAAATGAGCAGCCGCCAGTGCCACCGGATGCGCGCCACCGTTCAAGATCGGAGTTCCGACGACGATTGTCGCTGCATCAACAAGGGCCATTGCAAGTTTCCCGAGGTCGGTGGTGGTCAGTTCGAACTTGTGCACTTTGACGCCCCGATCCACAAGCGCGGCAAGCAAATGATTCGCCATCGCTTCCGTGCTGCCATGCATCGAGACATAAACCATGACAACCTCGTTTGAGACACGGTCCGAACTCCAATCGGCGTAGGCCGACAGAATATTTTCAGGGTGGTCGTAGATCGGGCCGTGACTGGGCGCAACAATGTCAAAGCCCAGCTCGCGCACTTTGGCGAGGTTCTTCCGGACGCTTGGCCGGAACGGCATCATGATTTCAGCGTAATACCGTTTTGCCGCTTCCATCACCTGTGGATCGTTGCCGGCGTACAATTCCGATGTGGCAAGATGCGAGCCCAGAAAATCGCAAGAAAACAAAATGCGGTCTTCGGGAAGATAAGTAACCATGGTTTCAGGCCAGTGCACCCATGGAGTGTGAACAAACCGCAATGTTCGGTCGCCAAGCCAAACCGTTTCGCCGTCCTCGACCGTCCTGATCCGATCCGGTTGAATGTCGAGATGGTCTGTAAGCAGGTCCTTTGCCTTTTTGGTGCAAAGCACGACCGCATCCTTGTACTTGTTCAAGACAAACGGGATAGACCCCGAGTGGTCTTGCTCGGTGTGATGCGAAACCACGTAATCAATTCGATCCACAGCGGACAGGTGGCCGGCCAACACATTCTCCATGGCGGGATCCACAGTGTCGATCAGAGCTGTGCGTTCCGAGCCCTTCACAAGGTACGCATTGTAACTTGTGCCATCAGGCAGGGGAATGAGCGCGTCGAACAATCGCCTGTTCCAATCAACTGCACCTACCCATTGAACCCGGTCACGAACTTGTCTTGGTTTCATAGTCGAGCCCAAATGTAGCGTAAACCCTCCCCAAATCCAGACACTTCCGGCGCGGCTCGATCTCAGATCGGCCACACATGCGGTGTACTAAATACCCGCCAGCCCGAAGCAGGGCGGGACGACACAGCCGTATTCCTGCAACCAATGCAAGGACCAAATATGGGGACAGACACGGAATTTCTGCGATCGGACTCTTGGCCCGCTGGACCTGACCAAGCCCCGGCCGGCCGATGCTGCCAGGGTACCCGGATATGGTGACAGGCACGGTATCACGGGGACAGACACGATGTCCGGTAACCGATCAGGAACGTTCAACGCACAACGTTCAACGCTCAACTTTGAACGGGGGGACCGGAAGGGCGCATGCCGGGCGGGATATGGGGACAGACACGCTGTTTGGGCGACCAGAGTTTTGGCTCGGTGGACCTGACCAAGCCCCGGC
>Ga0123519_10010041_pt1 | contig 14156 bp, 13 predicted proteins | sample YelNatPaOPRAMG02_FD_87396 | JGI IMG/M metagenome (GOLD analysis project Ga0123519, IMG submission 87396) | Hot spring microbial communities from Yellowstone National Park - Yellowstone National Park OP-RAMG-02 (version 2) | ecosystem: Environmental > Aquatic > Thermal springs > Hot (42-90C) ...
ATACACACTTCCAAAAGAAACAGTTGGTTCAACAAAACTACCACCTGAATAATTATATTTTCTGCATTTTAAATAAGCAGAAGGAATAGGATAAACTTTACCAGAGCCATCAGCAGGTGCCCATCCTAAATCAGCCTCAGCACCACCACTACTCTCAAAATATTCATATTTTATAGTGGTAACATTATCAAAAGAATAAGTCGCACTCTTTTCGGTTGGAGCTTGAGCTACCCAATTATCAACTATCATATTAGTAGAAGGAACATAAAGCCTCTGGCCATCATCAGATTTACAATAAAAAGTATGATTCCCTGAACCCTTTGCTTTAACCCAACCTTCCCATCTTATACTAACATTGTCAGACTGATCCTCCCAAGAATTACCTTTAATTTGAACAACACCACTCCAAGTATGATAAATATTTGTATCTATATCATTTCCTCTATAAGTATTAAAATTTGTCCCAACGTAATAAAAATATCTTAAACCTGTATCCATTACATTATCAATATTACTTAAAGAACTTAAACTACTATCTCCAAAATCTAAGTAAACTTTAGTACTGCCGCTGGCAGGGATTGAAGGAACTTTTACCCATATTGAAGCAGTTTTTCCACTATAATCAAAAGATTCTACCCAGTAAGAAAGTAAATTATTATTTAAATCTTTAAATCTTATATCCCCACCATCAGACTTTACATTAGCCCAAAAAGTAGTTTTAGTACTATCAATACTTATTTTAACCTGATAATCAGTTAAAGAATTTGCTGTGCTATTGGTTATAGTAATCTCCTGACGGTATATACCATATACACAATTAAGAATACAGAATATAGAACATACAATTAAAAATACAGAATTAAAAACTTGCCTTTTCATTTTTATCCCTTTTTTCTTTTTTAATTATCTTGCTACAACTATTGTTCCTTTCCATTTTGAATTTCCACCTACTTTTACTTCATAAATATAAACCCCACTTTCCACTATTCTACCCTGCTCATCTTTTCCATCCCATTCTAAAGAACTTACACCATCGGAATTGCTAATTTCTTTCATAAGTGTTCCTGTAATATCCCAAATCCTTAAATTAGTAGAATCGTTATTAGGATTGGGAAAACTAATTTTTATTTTATTAAAAGTAGAATTAGAACTTAATGGTGTAAATGGGTTTGGTTCACAAGTTACTGAGATATTAGTAGGAGAACCAATAATTATCCCAAACTTAGTTAAATGCAATGTCTTTGCTGATACATATATATTATTACCATTTGTGGTTACTGATGAAGATAATGGAACCCAGTGCAGTCCATTCCAGAAAGCCATCGTTAATGAAGTTTTTGCATCTACTAATAAGACAGAATTATTTGTTCCATCCACATAAGTTCCATCTGTTGATTGCCAGTGAATAGTAACTGTTAATGCTTTATTAAACTTATTTATTTCTTCTCCTGTATCAATATTCTTCGCTGTTATATCCCACACAACTATTGCACTTGTAGGAGATACTGAAGAAGTTGGTGGATTATTATCTTTAGTTAAACTGTATTGAGTATTAACATTTGTAGTTTCTGGCAAAACTGTAACCTTTGTACCTGAATCACTGCTTGAATTAACATCACCTGCTAATCCAGCAGGGATGATTGAGGAATCACATGTCGTGTAATTAACTGTTAAACCTTTTATTTTTGGTGTCCTCCACCTTCCTGTTAATTCTGCTTTCCATCTTAAATCATTTCCAGTATAAGTGATACTTTTTTCTATACCATTTGAAAACTCTGTCCAGTGAGTTCCTCCATCAGCAGTTAAATAGTATTTTAAAGTCTCTCCATTAATCTCATCACTAGCAGATAAAGTAGCCTTATATATCCTTTCTGTAGTACTGCTCATCTTCTTTGAAACTATCATTTGAGGAGTTGCACCATCATATATACCATCAGCACGATTTATTTTTGCAGAATCCCCACCAAATAATAAATATGTTCCATTCCAACCAATGGATTTTATTGCATAAGTACTCCAGGAACCAGATAATAAACTACTAGGAGGACCTACAGGATAACCAGTAGGTCCATAACCTAAACCAATAAAGTTACTGTTACTAGTTCCTGCTCCATCATATTTTACAAATTTACCACCACCACCAACAATATACCAATCATAACCATTCCATACTATAGAATAAACAGTATTTGTACTAAAATTTCCACCTGCTGCTGCTTGAAATGGGGTATCCAACGTAGTAACAGTTGAACCATCATATTTTCTTAATTTACCACTTACACCACCAACAAGCCAGTAAGTTCCATTCCATGTGATTGAGTAAATTTGACTTGTAGAAAAATTAAAATCAGTGGTTAAATCAGTGAAACTCGTTCCATCATATTTTTTAATTTTCCCATTTGCTCCTGCAATCAACCAGTAAGAACCATTCCATCCTATTGCTGAAATTGGGTCGGTCCCAAAACCAGCATCAGTAGTTAAATCTGTAAAAGGGGTTGTTACACCATCCCACTTATTTAATTTACCATTATTTCCACCAATTAACCAGTAACTTCCATTATATCCAAGAACATTTATTGGGTCTGTTCCATAATTTGTTAAATACGAAGAAATAATTAAATATTCAGTAGATTTATATTTGTTTAACTTTGGACCAGCTCCACCTATTAAATAATAAGAATTTCCCCAAAGAATTGAATTTATACTAGTTCCATTAAAATCATAAATAGTATTATATAAATCTGTAAAAGAACTACCATCATATGAAACTATTTTTCCACTTGCACCTCCGATAAGCCAACTATTACTACCACAAGATAAGGTTTGTATATTATTTGTTCCAAAGTAAGTAGTTATCGTGGCTCCACTAACTGAAAGGTCAGTGAAAGAAGAAACATAAGGAACTCTAGCAAATTTATTTGTTGTATCAATCATCGTAGTAGAACTCGTAGACGAAGTATCTATATTTCCTAAACTACTAAAATCTTCTGTAAATGAAAAATTTGAAGAATATAATAAATTTGGTAAGAACACAAATATTATTAAAAACTTTTTTTTCAATTTTCTTCCCTTAAAAATTCCCCCGTTAATCTCTTTAACGGGGGATAAGTTTAATAAATACATTTATTCAAAACTTCCTCCCCCTCCATGTCATTATTATGGAGGAAGGAGGAAATTAATTTTACCTTAATATGTTGTAAATGAGGTTCCCTTAGTATCTGTTGCTGTGCTATTACAAAAGGCATTTCCTGCAAAAGCTGAACTTGTATCTGTAACATACGCCCATCCTGTTCCTGTAGTAGTCGGAACACCAGAAGTTCCAGTAGTTGTATTAACATTTCCCAATGGAGTTGCTTTTGCTGGAGGAATTGGATATAAATAACTTGTGAACGCAGTTGTTAAATCTCCCGGCCATGTGCCTTCTTTCTCTGAATAATAAATGGAAATTGCTGAACGAATTGCAGCAAGATTTCCTTTTGTTGCTCCTTCTCTTGATTTCTCTAACATTTGTGCAAATCTTGGAATCGCTATAGCAGCAAGTATACCCATAATAGCAACAACTATCATTAACTCAATAAGGGTAAACCCTTTCTTGCATTGTTTCTTTTTTGCCATAACTTTCACCTCCTTTCATAATTTATCCTTCAAATTCTGAATGATAAGCAGAATTAAAGGATTCCTTATTATAAATTATAACAAAATATATTCATTTTGTCAATAGTTTAATTTTAAATAATACCTTATCTTGCTCTTTGCCTTAGAAGTCCTTACAAATTTTAACCAATCAGAACTTGGAGTATGATGTGGAGATGTAATTATATAAACAATATCTCCTGTTTTCAACAAAGTTTTAAGGCTAACCATTTTATTATTTACCATAGCACCAACACAATGGTTCCCTAAATCTGAATGAACAGCATAAGCAAAATCAACAGGAGTTGAACCTACAGGAAGTTCTATAACATCCCCTTTTGGTGTAAATACAAAGACTTCGTCAGAAAATAAATCCATCTTTAGTAAATCAATGAACTCCTTAGAATCCTTTAAATCGGTTAGCCATTCAACTAAATGTCTAAGCCACACGATTTTATCTTCTACTTTTTTATCTCTACATCCCCCTTCTTTATAGTACCAGTGTGCTGCAATACCAACTTCTGCTATCTCATTCATCTCTTTTGTGCGAATCTGAATCTCAAGTGGTTCTCCTCCTGGTCCTATTACAGTAGTATGTAATGATTGGTACATATTTGATTTTGGCATTGCAATATAATCATCAAATTCACCTGGTATTGGTTTAAATAAAGAATGAACAATACCTAAAACACTATAACATTCTGCTACTGAATTAGTGATAACCCTCACTGCAGTTATATCATATATTTCCTCAAAACTTTTGTTTAATTTTTTCATCTTTTGGTAAATACTATAAAAATGCTTTGCTCTACCAAAAACACTCACACTCATACCATGCTCTTTTAACTTCTCTTCAAGCATTCTTTTTGTATCTTCTACAATCCTTTCACGCTCCACTCTTCTCTTAGCAATTTTATTAGCTATTTCTTCATATTCAGCAGGATATAAATATTTCATAGACAAATCTTCTAACTCCCATTTTATTTTTCCCATACCAAGTCTATGAGCTAAAGGTGCAAATATATATAAAGTTTCTTCTGCATTTTCTTTTATTTTATCTTGAGGAAGATACTGAAGAGTTTTCATATTATGAACCCTATCTGCAAGTTTAATTATTATAACCCTTATATCTTTTGACATAGCAAGAAGAATTTTTCTAAGATTATCAGCCTGTCTAACTTCCTTTTCTGGTTTAACCTTAAAAGAAAGCTTAGTCACACCCTCCACTAAATCCGCAATTTCTTCTCCAACTTTGATTTTTAATTCTTCATAGGTTAAATTACTATCTTCAAGTGAATCATGTAAAAGACCAGCACAAATCGTACTCTCATCTAATTTTAAATCAATAAGAATCTTTGCAACTTCTAATACATGGGTTATATAGGGTTCTCCTGATAATCTCTTTTGGGAAGAGTGGACTTCATATGCAATATTGTAAGCATTTTTTATCTTTTCTTTATTAACTTTTGGATTGTATTCTGTTATTTTAGCTATGAGTTCTTCTATACTCATTTAGCAGATTGCCTCTTTAAAACCATTTTCTCCCATTCTAATAAAATTGGACTTGCAACAAATACTGATGAATATGTACCAACAATCACTCCCAAGAATAATGCTAAAGAGAAATCATGAATAACTTCTCCACCAAATATAAACAATGCAACAATAACTAAAAGAGTAGTTATAGAAGTCATCATTGTCCTGTTTAAAACCTCATTAACACTTAAGTTAATGATGCTTTCTAAATTTTCTTTAACCTTAATTTTTAGATTCTCTCTTATTCTATCAAAAACAACAACTGTATCTGTTAAAGAGTATCCTGCAATCGTAAGTAAAGCAGTAACTATAAGTAAAGTAAATTCTTTGTTTAGAAAATAGAATATACCAATAATACTAAGAACATCATGTAAAGTTGCAACAGCAGCAGCAACACCAAATCTGAATTCAAATCTAAACCATATATAAATTGTAATTCCAATCATAGCAAGTAAAATTGCCCAAAATGCTTGTTGCTTTAATCTTTTACTTACAACAGGTCCAATATCTTCAATTCTATCAATTATAAATTCCTCGCCAGATAACCCTGTTGTAAAAGCATTTTTTATATACTCTCCTAACTGCCCAATCTTAATATTTGATTTTTTTATCCTAAGCAATACTTTTAATTTTGGCTCTCCTGGAGCATCAGAAATCTGCTGTATGCTAGTATCAGAAAGGCCACTTTTAGTTAAAACTTCTCTAATTCTTACAATATCAATTTCTCTTTTAAACTTTAGTGAAACCACACTACCACCAGAAAAATCTATACCTAAGTTAGCATTTCCTAGAGCAATCTGAATAATCCCAATTATACCTCCTGTTACTAAGATAGCAGATAAAAAATATGCAAAAAATCTTAACCTTACAAAGTTAAAATTTGGATTCTTAAATATCTGAATCATTCTTCCTCCTCCCAATATACAGTATATAGTATACAGTAGTTAGTATATAGGATTCTTGTTTTCTGATTTTCCCTATATATTCTATATACTGTATACTATTTCAGGTACTGTTCTAAATCTTTTTGTGTATTAATATTTATAATAACATCTGTAGGTATTTCTTTAACTTTTACATATTTATAAAAATTTATTATCTTTAAATCACCTTTTTTTAACTGAAGTTGTATTGGTTTTATACAATTCTTTGAATATACAGCAAATAATGGTTCATATCCTTTCTTGGTCTTTGGAACAACCACATCAAATCCTTCTGATTCAATTATTAACTGTTTTACCAAACTCATATTAACATCAGGCATATCACATGCTATAAAAAAACTCTTAAATCCTGAAGATATTACTAACCCCGTATATATTCCTCCTAAAGAACCACATCCAGAAACAATGTCTTTTTTCACATCAATATTTAAAAATTCATAATCATTTGGTTCATTTGTAATAATTGTAATCTTATCAAAAAAAGTTTTTATTGAATTTATTACTTTTTCAATAAGCGTTTCTGAACCTACTTTAACTAAAGCTTTATTTGAACCAAATCTCTTACTTTCTCCACCTGCTAAAATATATGCATTCATAACTCTTTATAATTCTATATAATCAAAAAGTTCAATATCAACAACACTACCACTTTTTACAAATGAAGTTTCTTCCGGTAATGATAAATATCCATTTGCTAAACTCATTGATTTTAAAATTCCAGACCCTTGTTCTCCTGTAACCTCTGCTAAATATCCATCTTTACTTTTTGTTACATTTACTCTTACAAACTCCCTTTTCCCTATTTTTTTATTATAACTATCTTTTAATATCGCTTTTATAATTTTCCTTCTATATGTCTTACCCATCATCTTGTAAATACATGGTTTTACAAATTGATCAAAAGTAACCATACAGGACACACGATTACCAGGCAATCCAAATATTGCTTTATTTTTAATCTTACCAAAAGCAAATGGTTTACCTGGTTTTATTGCAATCTGCCAAATATCCACGCTACCCTTCATCTCACTTATCACATCCTTAACAAAATCATACTCACCAACAGAAACTCCACCACTAGTTATCAAACAATCATATTTTAATGCTTTTTTAATCTTTTCTTTTAAATCTTTTTTCGTATCTTTTGCAATCCCTAAAAGAACAGGAATTGCCCCACAGAGTTTAACTAAAGAATAAAGTGAATAACTATTAGAATTTCTAACCTTACCTTCTTTTAATTTTTTATCAATATCAATAATCTCATCACCAGTAGAAAGTATTGCAATTTCTGGTTTTTTAATCACTTTAATTTTAGGAATCCCCAATGACGCAAGCATGCCAATATCTGCTGGCGTTAACACTCTCCCTGAATTAATTATTAAATCTCCTGACTTAACATCCTCTCCTTTCAATCTTATATTATCTCCTCTTTTAACTTCCTTGAAAACCTTAATAGTTTTATCGTCAACAGCCTCTGTATCTTCAAGTATCACAACAGCATCTGCACCTCGTGGAATCTTTGCACCAGTTAGTATTTTTACTGCCTGCCTTGCAGATAAAATAAAATCAGAAGTATAACCTGCGGGAATTTTATCAATTACATTTAATATAACTGGATTATTTTTATTTGCATTATATGTATCATCTGCTCTAACAGCATATCCATCCATCGCTGAATTATCAAAAGATGGTATATCTTCGGAAGAATAAATATTACAAGCCGAAACTAAACCAATTGCATCTAAAATATAAACATTACAAGCAGGTAAAACTTCTATAGAGTTTAATATCTTTGACAATGCTTCTTCATATCTCAACATCTATCTTCAATCCCCTTTTCTTTAACTTCTCCACAATCCATGTAAATTACAATACTCACGAGCAACAGCATCCTCTCCTTCCACATAAAAAGTAGACTCCGGTAAATCACCTGGATTTAAAAACTGTTTATACACCTTACCATCAACTACTAATTCTACCCATTGAATATAATGCTTTTCTTCCATAGGATGTGGAATACTTCCTATTTTAACCTTAAAACCATTTTTTATTTTTTCAACTACTGGTACATGTTTCTCTTTAACTGCATCAACTGTATTTTCTACTTGCAAAACCATTTCTTTGCCACAGCAAACTAAAGTTCCACCACCAACAAATAAAACTTCTACAATGTTTCCACATACACTACATCTATAAATTTCCAATCTATCTTTAACCATAATACCTCCATTAATTTAATAATTTTTTCTTAATTTCGTTTAATTTTCTAAAATGCTCTTGCTCTTCACTAATTAGTTTACTAATAACTTCTTTTGCTCTTTTAGAAATGATATTCTCTATCCCCTGAAAAAACAATATGGAGTCCTTTTCAAAACCTATTGCTATATCAATTGCTTCTATATCACTTTTAACTTTTTTAGCAATCTCTTCTCCTTTATCTTTTTTTGCAAAAACAGCTGTATCTGCCAATCCCTTTACATATTCAACATACTCACCAGAATACGACTCTGCCATAGGAGACTCTTCCTCCACAAACGATTTAAGTTTCTCAAACGCATCTATGTGTCCTTCTTCCTCTTTTGCAAGAAAAACAAAAACATCTGCTACTTCTTTCGACTTTAATTTCCGTGCAATATTCAAATAAAATTCCCTTCCATTTTTCTCTATTTGAATACCAATATCAGCAATTTCATTACCACTAAAAAATACACTCATACTTTACCTCCTTTTTTAAACAATAAAATTTTCATACTAAAGATACTACTTTAGTCCCTATCTCATAAGATTTTTCTAAATAATCCTTATGACTTAATATATCTCCTTTTTTATCAACACCTGAACATAAAAGTTCAAAACTATATTCCGTATCTATAGTTGCAAAAAAATTTTTTACAATAGATTTTGCATTCTCAAAAAATTTACTACTATTACTTGCTTCTACACACAAGAATACACCCTTCTTATACTTACTAAACTTGTAAATTTTATTTATATACTTTGAAGTCCAAATACACTGAAATCTGTCTATCATAATCTTTGTCTGAGCACTTAAACTTCCAAAGAATATTGGAGACGCTAAAATTATACCATCTGAATTATTTATCTTATTATAAATTATATGCATATCATCATTCACAATACAAACACCATCTTTTCTCACATTTTCACATTCCTGACAAGGTTTAATATCAAGATTATTTAAAATAATCTTTTCAACATCCGCTCCAACACTTTTTGCTCCATTTAAAACATTGTCAAGTAAAATATCAGTATTCCCACCTATTCTTGGACTTCCATTTATACCTAATATTTTTTTTACCATTTTAATTAAAAATTTCTTTTTTTACTTCACAACCGTCAATATCAATTGGCAGTATACCCTTTTTAATTGCAATTGCTGCTCCTATACCACTCGCCTCACCAATTCCAGAAACAACAGGCATAACTCTTAACGACGCATGCGCTTCGTGAGTAGAACTAATACATCTACTTCCTATAAAAAGATTTTTTAAACCTTCAGGTATTAAACATCTAAATGGAATCTCATAAAAATCTCCCTCTTTAACTCCTTTTATAACTGTTCCACTACCAGTAGGACTATGAACATCTATAGGATAATTACTTCTTGCAATACCATCTTCAAACTTCCTTCCTGAAATAACATCTTCTTCCGTAATAACATATTTACCTATAATTCTTCTAGTCTCCCTTACTCCAATTTGACATGCAATTTTAACAATATAAGCATCTTTAAATCTAGGAGAGTACTTCTTAAAAAGATTAAATAATTCATAAACCTGTCTTCTACCTTCAAATTCTGCTTCAGTTAGTTGAAAAACATCTATACCACTTTTCTTTATAACCCTTGTAGTATTAAAATGATAAATATGTGGTATAAGTGTAGAAAATACCAAAACATTTTCACGAGGCTGATTAACCTCCTTACGTTTTTTTGCTTCCAAAAGTATCTCAGTTAATTCTTTACCTAATTCACCTGCAGGAAGATTTCCAGAAATGCCACCAACACGAAAACATAATGTCATAGGTTGACATAAACCATCTTCTTCTCTTCCAAATTCTATTTTAGCACCTGCTAATGCTCCTAAATCTCCATCACCTGTAGAATCAATAAATACATCTCCTTTTAAAATAATTTTCCCTGATTTTCCATTTATATGAATTGCTTTAATTATTCCCTTATGAACTTCAACATCAGTAAAAAGAGAATGGAAAAGAACATCTACTTTATAGTCTTTAATAAAATTATCCAAAACTATCTTCATTTTCTCATCATCAAAAATAACTTGTTTTTCATCAAGTGCTCTTTCCCTTTCCAATCTATCAATCAATTCATTAAAAACTCCACTTGTAAGATTTTTACCCTTTAACTTGTATCCCATAAACGGATTAACCAATCCAGCAGTTGCCATCCCACCTAAAAATCCATATTTCTCTACAAGTAATGTAGATACTCCCTTCTTTGCACATGCAATAGCAGCAGAAAATCCACCTGGACCACCACCAACAACAATTACATTGTATTTTTTCTCTAACATACCCTCTCCTTATAATTTAATTATATCATTATAATATTTTTTGTCAAATAAAAACTTCTTGACTTTAGTAAACGGCAATAATAAAATAATTTAATGCTAAAATTCATATTTTCACTTCTTATATTATTTCTTTTAAATATATATGCAAAAGATTTTAATACAATAATTCTTGCTACAACAACAAGTGTCTATGACACAGGACTTCTTGATGTTATTATACCTATCTTTGAAGAAAAATCTGGATTTAAAGTAAAAACAATTGCAACAGGAACTGGACAAGCATTAAAGATGGCATCAAGAGGAGAAGTAGATATAATACTTGTACATGAACCTCAACAAGAGGAAAAATTTATCAATGAAGGCTATGGTATAAATAGAAAGCCTATTATGTATAACAATTTTGTTATAGTAGGACCAGAAAACGACATAGCAGACGTTAAGAATGCAACTAATCCTATTGATGCATTTAAGAGAATAGCAAAAGCAAAAACATTTTTTATATCTCGAGGAGATGAATCTGGAACACATATAAAAGAAAAAAAATTATGGAAAGATGCTGGAATAACTCCAGATAAAGAGTACTACATTGAGTCAGGAACAGGTATGGCAACTACATTACAGATTGCAAATCAAAAGAATGCATATACATTATGTGATATTTCAACATTCTTTGCATTAGAAAAAACTATTTCTTTAAAAATTTTATTTCAAGATGAAAAAAATCTACTAAACATATATCATATTATTGAAGTAAACCCTAAGAGATTTTCCACAGTAAATAATTTAGGAGCAAGGGTATTATCAGATTTTTTAATATCAAATGAATGTCAAAAAATAATAAAAGAATTTGGAATTAAAAAATTCGGAAAATCATTATTTATCCCATATAATAAATAACTCTATATGAATCTAATTTACGAAGGTTTAGAAAAGGCAATTAACCTTATTATTAATATTGACCCTGAAATATTAAAAATTTCTATTCTTTCAATTAAAGTATCAGGTATCTCAACACTCTTAGCAATTATAATCGGAATCCCTTTTGGTTATTTTTTATCAATTTCAAACTTTCCTGGTAAAAAATTAGTAATTAGTCTTATAAATACAGGAATGTCATTCCCACCAGTTGTAATTGGCCTTTTAGTAACTATAACATTATGGCGAAGTGGACCTTTAGGATTTTTAAATCTCCTTTACACACCATCAGCAATAATTATTGCTCAGACAATAATTGTTTTCCCTATAGTTGCTGGCCTTTCAACTGCCTCATTCCAACAAATTGATAAAAATTTAATACTTCAAATCTTATCTTTAGGTGCTTCAAAAATACAACTATTCTGGATTTTAATAAGAGAAATAAAATTGCCTATAATTGCTACTATAATAGCAGGTTTTGGTGGAGCAATCTCTGAAGTAGGTGCTTCTATGATGGTAGGTGGAAATATATTAAATTATACAAGGGTATTAACAACAGCAACTCTTCTTGAAACCTCAAAAGGTAATTTTGAGATGGCAATTGCTCTTAGTATAATATTATTACTATTAACATTCATCATAAATCTTATATTAACTTTAATACAACAAAAGAAAATATGACTAACTTAATGGAATTAAAAAATATAACTTTAAATTTATCAAAGGACTTTACATTAAACATTGAAAAATTAAATATCATAGAAGGCGAGATATTAGGACTATTAGGTCCAAATGGCTCTGGTAAATCTACTTTAATTAAAATCATAGGGCTACTTAATAAACCCGATAAAGGAGAAATTATATTTAATGGGAGAAAAATTTTCCCACCTAAAAAATTCTCTTTAAAAAATATTTTTTTCTCTAACGATATTAAAAACAAACAAAGTATTGTTACGGTTTTTCAAGAACCATTTTTATTAAATACCTCTGTTTACAACAATATAGCATTAGGACTTAAATTAAGAAAAATAAATAAAAAAGAAATTAAAAAAATGGTGAATCATTGGCTTTCTATATTAGGAATTGAATATTTAGCATCCAAACACTCTAAAAAAATCTCAAGAGGTGAATCCCAAAGAGTAAATCTTGCAAGAGCATTTATTATTAAACCAAAGTTAATCTTACTAGATGAACCTTTTTCAACTCTTGATACTCCAACTAAAAATAACCTTTTATATGAATTAAAATCTATAATTAAAGAAACAAAAACTACTGCCGTATTTGTAACTCATGATAAAAATGAAGCATTAAGTATGGTAGATCGGGTAGCAATTTTAATTAACGGCAAGATTCAACAAATAGGAAATCCTACTGATGTATTCTTAAATCCAGTAAATAAAGAAGTTGCCGAATTCATTGGTATCGAAAACATCTTACCTGGAGTGGTTACAGAAATAAGAGATGAAATATCAGTAGTAAAAGTAGATAAATCTATTATCAATGTTGCTTTTCCGTTAAATATTGGTGATAAAGTATTAGTATGTATTTCACCAGAAAATCTTACAATAAATCTTAAAAAACTATCAAACTCAAGCGCCTTAAATCAATTATCTGGTAAAATAACTACAATCACTCCTTTAATGCACTTTTATTCTTTAACAATTGATTGTGGAATGAAATTAAAAGTTTACATAACTAGTCAATCAATAAAAAAACTAAAACTAAAAGTTGGTTCTAAAATCTTTGTCTCATTTAAAAGTACAGCAGTTCATATAATAAAACAGTAAATTTAATAAATTTGAATTTACTTTAACTTTTTTAGTATTTACTAAGCGCGCCCGAGAGGAATCGAACCTCCAACCTTCTGATTCGAAGTCAGCCGCTCTATCCAGCTGAGCTACGGGCGCATATAATCTATTATAATATAACAAAATCATGGTTTGTATACCTTTTTTATCCTTTCATAGTTTTCCTTTGCTTCATACTGATTAGGATCTATCTGTAATGCCTTCTTGTAACTCTCCAATGCTTTAGGAATCTCATTTAGTTGAAAATAATTATTACCTAACATAACATACGCTTCTACATTGTTTTCATTATTGCTGATTGCTTTTAAAGAGTATTCCAAAGATTTCTTATAATTTTTTTCTTTATAATACTTTAAACACAAATTATAATAAATATTAGATATTTTTTCCTTTACAACTAAAATAGAATTTCTATCTGGATGCCAGTTATGAGTAGGATAATATTTAATAGATTTTTCATAATACATTAATGCTTTATCATAATCTTTAAGATTCTCATAAAATTCTCCCAAATTATAGTTCGCTCTAACATTATCAGGTTGATACTTTAAAACTGAACTCCATAATGAAAAACTATCTTTCCACTCGTAATTTCTGTTAAAAGTAATTATTCCAAAAATAATTAGAATCAAAATACAAAAAACTAAAAATAAATTTTTAAATTTAGGATAAATCCCAACCATTAAAATACTTAAACTTATAGAAGGCAAATACAAAAATCTCTCTCCAATTAAAGCACCAATTGATACTATATTAGAAACAGG
>Ga0123519_10010042_pt1 | contig 14156 bp, 13 predicted proteins | sample YelNatPaOPRAMG02_FD_87396 | JGI IMG/M metagenome (GOLD analysis project Ga0123519, IMG submission 87396) | Hot spring microbial communities from Yellowstone National Park - Yellowstone National Park OP-RAMG-02 (version 2) | ecosystem: Environmental > Aquatic > Thermal springs > Hot (42-90C) ...
GTTTCCCGCCCCTTGCGGCCAGGCCCCGGGTACGACAGCTTGTCCTTCTGCGTGGCCCCACCCCTTGCCTCCACCCCCGCCCCCAGACTCCCCTTCGGTGTAGGGGGTGGACTCGCTCATTCATAAATGCCCAAGCCAGACCTACCAAAGGGTCGAGGCCGAAGTTTTTCTCGGCCATCACCTGCGCCTCTCTTTAACGAGGTCCTTCTTGGCGGAGGGGACGGGTAGGAGAACGGTTGCAGGCGAAGGGCGCCTAGTGACGACAAACCGTTTCTCGCTGGCAACTGTTTCTTTCCTTTTTTCGATTGCTGTTGGACCTGCATAAGCGCTAGCCGGGATGCAGATCTGGCCTTGTGGTTTACTGGGAAAGGGCAGGCTTTCCGGTGCTGTCCCCTGGGGGACGCGAGACGAATGCGAGGATGAGACGCGAAACGAGATGCGAGACGAGAGGCCAGCCAAGTCAGCACGGTTTCGAGGAGGTGAGGCAAAACCTGCTCCGGAACCCGCCTCGTTGGATGCTCTTCCCGAACCGGGAAGGGTCCGCGACATGTTTGACCGTATCGCCCGCTCCTATGACCGTCTAAACGACCTGATGACGGCAGGGCTTCACCATCGCTGGCGAGAAATCGGGGTGATGCTGGCCCGCGTGCAAGAAGGCGGTTGCGCGCTCGATGTGTGCTGTGGCACTGGGGACTTCGCTTTTGCTCTGCGACGGGCGGTAGGGCCGACTGGGCGGGTGGTGGCGGTGGATGTCTCGGAAGAGATGCTGCGGGTGGCGCGGGAGAAATGCGGCCGGAACCAACTGTATGTGGAATTCATGAAGGCTGATGTGCTTGCGTTGCCGTTCCCAGATGGCAGTTCTCCGGGACCAGCGCGCAAACCGGTGGGGTTCGACGCCTGCACGGTGGGCTTTGGCATGCGCAACGTGAGCGATGTGGAGCGGGCGTTTGCCGAGATGCGGCGGGTATGCCGTCCGGGAGGCAAGGTGGTCTGTCTCGAGATCACCCAGCCGCGAATCCCCGTGTTTCGCGAGTTCTACCGGTTCTGGTTCGACCACGCTGTGCCTTGGCTTGGTCGGATTGCTGCCCGGGACGAAGCTGCCTACCGCTATCTGCCGGCTTCGGTGCGACGCTTTCCTGACCCGGACGAGCTCAAAGCCATCATGGAACGAGCCGGGCTTAAGAACGTGCGCTACGAGATTCTGGCGGGTGGCATCATCGCTATCCACCACGGGGTAGTCTAGGGGGCGGCCCGCAACCCAGCAGCGCCTGCCAGTGCTACAGGGCGGAGGTAGAGGCGGGCCAAAGTCGCGCGTGGGCTTGACCGTCGTCCCCGCTCTTGCAATCCGGCCAGCTCCCCCCGGGTCTCCACAGCTCTCTGCTCGGGCCTCCGCAGCTTCCTTCCCGCGCCTTCCCGACCGCCTCCGTGCGCTCCATAGCCAGTGTGTTAGACTCCCGACCATGGTTGCAACAGCCTCCATTGACCCGCTAGCTTCAGTGGAAGCCAAGGTGGCCGAAGGCGAGCGCCTTTCGGCGGCCGACGGGCTAGCTCTCTTTCAGTCCTCTGATCTCCTGCGGATAGGACGATTGGCTGATCTTGTGCGTCGCCGCAAAGTGGGCAACGACGCCTACTTCGTGGTCAACCGACACATCAACTACACCAATGTGTGTCGCAACCGGTGCCTGTTCTGCGCGTTCTCCCGCAGCGAAGGGGAACCGGGCGCCTACACCTTATCGGTAGAGCAGGTGCTGACCAAAGCGCAGGAGGCGGTTGCCCAAGGCGCCACCGAGATCCACGTGGTGGGCGGTGAGAATCCGGGCCTGCCTTACGCCACGGTGCGAGCCATGATCACGGGCATCCGCAAACTTGCTCCCCACGTGCACATAAAAGCCTTTACCGCCTCAGAGATAGCCTGCTTTGCTGAGAGCGAGGGGGTGGAAGTTGGCGAAATCTTGCGTGATCTTAAGGAGGCTGGCTTGGACAGTCTCCCTGGCGGCGGGGCGGAGATCCTGGGCGCAAGGGTGCGCTCCCGCGTCTGCCCGGCCAAGATCTCCGGCGAACGCTGGCTTGAGATCCACCGGACAGCCCACGCCCTGGGCCTAAAGACCAACGCCACCATGCTGTACGGCCACTTGGAGGGCTACAAGGACCGGGTTAATCACCTCCTTCGTTTGCGGGCTCTGCAAGATGAGACCGGTGGTTTCTTGGCGTTTGTGCCCCTAGCCTTCCAGCCTGGGAAAAGTGCGCTTTCGCATCTCCCCGGACCCACAGGGGTCGACGACCTCAAAACCACGGCGGTGGCGCGACTGCTTCTGGACAATTTCCCCCACGTCAAGTCTTACTGGATCATGGTGGGGTTGAAACTGGCCCAGACGGCTCTCTTTTTCGGCGCCGACGACATGGACGGTACAGTAGTCGAAGAAATGATCTCGCTTCTTTCCGATGCTGGCCACGGACAGGCAATCGCCAAAGGGGAGCTGATCCGGATGATCCGGGATGCAGGCCGGACACCGGTGGAGCGGGATGCACTTTACCGCGAAATTCGGCGCTATCCGCCTCTTCCCGAAGGTAAGGAAGCGGCATGACGGTGCGGGTAGGGCACATCCGTTTTCTTAACTGCTACCCCCTCTACTATGGGCTTGAGCGGCGAGGAGCGCTGAGCGGCGACCTAGAGATGCAGCTGGTGCCGGGTGTGCCCACCGAGCTTAACCGCATGCTGGCTGCTGGCGAGATCGACCTGGGGCCGATCAGTTCCATCGCCTACGCTAGGAACCATCGCCACTTGCTTCTTTCGCGGTACGTCAGCATCTCTTCCTTGGGGGCGGTCGACAGCATTCAGCTGGTAACACGCCGACCTTTGGAGTCTCTCCGCAGTGTGGCCTTGACCACGCAAAGCGCGACCTCAGTGGCCTTACTGAAGACCTTGCTTAAGTTGCGGTTCCACCGCGAGGTCAGCTACGAAGAACTGGCTGGCAGCCTGGAGGAAGCTCTTAAAGAGCACGATGCTGCGCTTGTCATCGGTGACCAGGGGTTGGAAGCGCTACACTTTCCGCTTCCTGGCACGGTCTGTCATGACCTTGGCCTTCTGTGGCAGAAGTGGACCGACCTGCCCATGGTCTACGCGGTGTGGGCGGCCAGGGAGGACTTCGCCCGCGCACACAGTACCGAGTTGCTGGCGGTGGAGGCGGAGCTGGTTCGCTGTATGGACTATGGGCGGCAGCACTTGCCCCAGGTAGTAGAGTCGGCCCTAAATCTATATCCCTTTGGCCGCGAAGAGCTTGCCCGCTACTTTGCGCTTCTCTACTACGAATTTCCTCCCAGTTACCAGCAAGGTTTGCTGCGTTTCTATGAGCTTGCCCACCAGGCCGGGGAGCTTGAGGAGGTGCCTGAGCTTCGCTTCATCGATGATTTTGTGGAGAGGTTGCGTTAAGAGGAGAGCGCATGACCAGGCTGACTGACAAGGAGGCTCTTGACCTGCTGCGCTCGCGCGATCTCCTCGCCGTCGGTGAGCAAGCCCGGGAGATGCGCAAGCGTCTTGTTCCTGGGCCATATGTCACCTTCATCATTGACCGCAACATCAACTTCACCAATGTGTGCGTCTCAGGCTGCAGTTTCTGTGCCTTCCACCGCCCACCGGGCGCGCCGGACGCCTATCTTCTTCCCCGGGAGGTGATCTTCGAGAAGATCGAAGAGACTTTGGCTCTGGGAGGCACGGGCGTGCTCATGCAAGGAGGCCTCCATCCCGACCTGGATATCACCTGGTTCGAGGATCTCTTCCGCTCCATCAAAGAGCGCTATCCCGTGACCATACATTCGTTGTCGGCTCCCGAGGTACTGCATATTGCCCGGAGGAGTGGCCTCTCGGTGGCAGAGACCCTCAGGCGTCTCAGGGCCGCCGGTCTTGACAGTTTGCCGGGCGGGGGAGCGGAGATCTTGGTGGACCGTGTGCGCGCCCAGATTGCTCCGCGCAAAGCCACCGCGCGAGAGTGGCTCGAGGTCATGCGCGAAGCTCATCGGCAGGGTATCCTGGGCACTGCTACCATGATGTTCGGAAGCGTGGAAACGCTTGCCGACCGGGTGGAGCACCTGCGTGTGATCCGGGAGCTTCAGGATGAGACGGGCGGCTTCCGGGCCTTCATACCCTGGAGTTTTCAAGCGGCGAGGACTGCGCTTGAGGGAGCGGTGGAAAACGCGACAGGGGTGGACTACCTGGTGACGTTGGCCGTTTCGCGGCTCTACCTGGACAACATCCCGCATATTCAGGCCTCCTGGGTCACCCAGGGCCTAAAGCTAGGGCAGGTGGCTCTACACTTCGGGGCCGACGATCTGGGCAGTACCATGATCGAGGAGAACGTGGTGGCAGCCACTGGTCTACGGGTGCGGGTGAATCGAGACGACTTGGTCCGCGCCATACGGGAAGCCGGATTTGTGCCGGCGCAGAGGCGGACAGACTACAGCATCGTGCGGGTGTTCTAGGACGACCAATTACCTGATCTCGCAGGTGTGAGCACCTGAGAGCCGGTTAAGACCTCTGCAAGCACAGTTCAGAGTTTGTCGAGCATAATATACTTGTCTCCTGAATGCGGAGGGAGGAGCTGATGATGAGACAGGAAGGAACACTCCGGGTTAAGACGGGGCTTGCTGAGATGCTCAAGGGCGGAGTGATCATGGACGTCACGTCCGCCGAACAGGCGCGGATTGCCGAGGAAGCTGGCGCTTGCGCTGTCATGGCTCTTGAGCGCGTACCTGCCGACATTCGCAGGGAAGGCGGCGTGGCACGTATGGCTGACCCGGAGAAGATCATTGAAATACAAGAGGCGGTCAGCATTCCTGTCATGGCCAAAGTACGCATTGGCCACTTCGTTGAGGCTCAGATTCTCGAGGCCCTTGAGATTGATTTCATTGATGAGAGTGAGGTGCTGACCCCGGCTGATGAGTCACACCACATTGACAAATGGAAGTTCAAGGTGCCCTTCGTTTGTGGGGCGACGAATCTAGGCGAGGCTCTTCGCCGTATAGCCGAAGGCGCGGCTATGATCCGTACCAAGGGCGAAGCTGGCACGGGCAATGTGGTGGAGGCGGTTCGGCACATGCGAGCTGTCATGGACGAGATCCGGCGACTTAGCTCCTTAAGCGAAGAAGAACTTTTCCGCGCCGCCAAGGATTTGCAAGCTCCCTATGAGCTGGTTGCTTGGGTTGCCGAACATGGCAAACTGCCGGTGGTCAACTTTGCGGCCGGGGGTATTGCTACACCGGCTGATGCTGCTCTCATGATGCAGCTTGGGGCGGACGGTGTCTTTGTGGGCTCAGGAATCTTCAAGAGCCAGGACCCTGCGCGGCGAGCGAAAGCTATTGTGGAGGCAACCACTCACTATCAGGACCCCAGTGTGCTTGCCCGAGTTTCTCGTGGGTTAGGCGAGGCGATGACTGGTCTTGAAATTCGGGCGATGCGTCCAGAGGAGCTGTTACAGCATCGTGGCTGGTAAGAGCGGGATGAATGGCTCGGTCGCCAGGCCGCCAGCAGGCTTGCGGTTGAGAATTGGGGTTCTTGCCCTGCAGGGGGCATTTCGAGAACACATCAGTTTTCTGGCTAGGTTAGGGGCAGAGGCACGCGAAGTACGCACAGCGAGGGAGCTGGAAGGTCTTCACGGCCTTGTCATACCTGGTGGCGAAAGCACGACCATGGGCCTGCTCATGGAAGCAGGCCGTCTGGTCGAGCCCCTGCGGGCCTTTGCTCGGAATCACCCTGTCTTTGGCACCTGCGCAGGTCTGATAATGCTGGCTAAGGCGACAACTGAACGTGACCAGACAATGCTAGGGGTGTTGGACGTTACAGTGCGCAGGAACGCCTTCGGGCGACAGCCCCGTAGTTTCGAAGCCCCGGTTGAGTTATATCTGGGATCCGGAAAGCCGGAGATGTTTCATGGGATCTTCATCCGGGCACCCTGGGTGGAGGACATCGGTTATGGGGTGGAGGTGATTGCCCGTTACTCGGGGCGAGTTGTGGGTGTGCGACAAGGCAACACTTTGGCGGTGTCCTTTCATCCCGAGTTAGGTAGCGACCCGAAGCTTCACGCCTATTTTCTCGAGCTAGTAGAGGCCTCGCTTTCCTGAGCTGGCCCTTCCGGCTTACCTAGGCAGGTTGAGTTCATTGGCTTGCCTTTAGCGCCTGGGGAGGGGGTGATATACTCGGGTATTGGTCTGCCCCACCAGTCTGCCGCATCCCTTTTTTGTGAGCGGCCGCTGGTCGCACTGCCTCCCATATCACCACGCCTTGGCTAGCATTGAGGAGGATTGGCTTGATCCGATACGACGCAAACGAAGCCGCGTTCTATCGGGAGAAGTTGGTCAAGAGGGTTCAGGCGGACGTACGGGACTGTTACCAGTGCGGCAACTGCACCGCCGGCTGTCCCGCCGCCTTTACTTTTGACTACACTCCCAATCAGATCATGAGGATGCTACAGGTGGGGTTGGTCGACCAAGTGCTCGAATCCAAAGCTCTCCAGCTTTGCGTCCAATGTCTCACCTGCAGCGCCCGCTGCCCACGTAACATCGACATTGCTGGGATCATAGAGGATCTCAAAACCATCGCCTTTGCTCAGGAGCGTGAGGTTCCCGAGCATGTGAAAACCTTCAATAACGCTTTCCTAGGTACAGTAGCCCGTTTCGGCCGACTGCCGGAATTCTTCATGATGGCGATGTTCTACACCGGCACAATGAATCCCAAGATGGTTCTGGGCGACATGGGGCTTGTGCCTCCCATGGTCACCAAGGGCAAACTTAAGTTTGTCCCCAAGCGGGCAAAAGGGGCCGACGAAGTTTCCCGTATCTACAAGAAAGCGCTTGAGCAGGCCAAGGCCCGGGAGAAGGCGGAGCTTGCTGCCCGGCGGGCGGCCGCCGCGAGGGCGTCGGCCGCTGGGTCTCACTCGGCAGCACAGCCAGCCGCTGTCGCGGCCGCCGCCGGAAGCGAGGTGACGTCATGACTGTCGCCTATTATCCCGGCTGCTCACTTGAGCATTCTTCGGCAGAGTTTGACATCTCCACCCGCAAGCTGCTTGCTCTTCTCGGAGTCGAATTTAAGGAAGTGCCGGACTGGACTTGTTGTGGTTCGACTCCGGCCCACATGGTGGATCACCTGCTGGCCCAGGCACTGGCGGCGCGCAACCTGCGGCAGGCAAGTGAGGTTGCGGAGGAGATGGTGATCCCCTGTCCTTCCTGCTACCAGCGGGAGAAGAACGCAGAGGTGGAGATCCATGCCAACGAGGAGTTGCGGGCTGAGGTCAACAAGATCTTGGACCGGCCCTATACCGGCCGCGTGACGGCCTATTCGTTGCCTGAATTCCTACTTAAGTTTGTGGGCGAGGAGAAAATCGCCTCGCTTGTCAAAGTGGATCTTTCCCAGCTTAAGGTTGTCCCCTACTACGGCTGCCTGCTGGGCCGCCCGGTGGAGCTCGTGGGCGACGTGGATCCGGAGCAGCCTATGGCCATGGACCTGCTGTTGCAGGCGGCTGGGCTGGACGTGAAATGGTGGAACTACAAGACCGAATGCTGTGGGTCCAGCATCGGCATGCCCAAGGCGGAAATCCAAAGGCGTCTTTCCGGCAAGGTCATCCAGCAGGCGCTGAACGCGGGCGCGGAGGCCATCGTGGTCTGCTGCCCCTTGTGTCATGTGAACCTGGACTTGAAGCAGGCGCAAATCAATAAGTTCCTGGGCACCAACTATCACGTGCCCATCCTGTATTTGAGCCAGGTCCTTGGCTTAGCGCTGGGGCTTAGTCCCGAAGAGGTGAAGTTGGACAAGAACGTGGTTGACCCTCGGCCGCTCATCGAGAAGGCCATCAAGGAGGCGGCCGCACTTAAGGCCGAGGCCGAGCGCAAGGCGGCGGAAAAAGCGGCCAAGGCGGCGGCACGTGAAGCGGCTGGGCCGCGTGAGGCTGAAAAGGCGCCGCGCGAGGCAGTGGGAGCGACACGCGAAGCGTCTGACCGGGCAACTCGGGAAGCGGCCGCGGCAGGCGCGCCTGCCACAGACACGGAGGAGCAGCCATGAGAATTGGGGTCTTTGTCTGTCACTGCGGCAGCAACATCGCCGGCACCGTGGACGTGGCTGAGGTGGCAAGGCGGGCCCTTACCCTCAAGGACGTGGTCCACGCCGAGCACATCATGTACACCTGCTCGGAGCCGGGACAGGCCGCAATTCAAAAGGCTATCCGGGAGAAGAACCTGGATCGGGTGGTGGTGGCGGCTTGCTCGCCGCACATGCATGAAGTGACCTTCCGGCGGTGTGTGGAGGCGGGCGGCCTCAACCCCTACCTCTTTGAGATGGCCAATATCCGCGAGCACTGCTCCTGGATTCACACTGATATGCCGGTTGCCACGGAGAAAGCCTGGGACATTGTTAAGATGGCGGTGGCCAAGGCGCGGCGGCTAGAGCCGCTCTTTGCCAATGAGGTGGAGGTCTGCAAGGACGTGCTGGTCATCGGCGGCGGGGTGGCGGGCATCCAGGCGGCGCTGGACCTGGCGGATGCCGGTCTCAAGGTCACCATTGTCGAGAAGGAAACCACCATCGGTGGGGTGATGGCCAAGCTCGATAAGACCTTCCCCACCATCGACTGCTCGGCCTGCATCCTTACTCCGCGCATGGTGGACTGCGCGCAGCACGAAAACATCGAGCTTATGACGTACTCCGAGGTGGAGAAGGTCTCGGGCTATGTAGGCAACTTCACCGTCGACATCCGCCGCAAAGCGGCCAAGGTCGACTGGAGCAAGTGCATCGGTTGCGAGATCTGCGTGCAGAAATGCCCGTCCAAGGCGCCTGACAAGTTCAACGCCTATCTGGAGCCCACCAAGGCCATCTACATCCCCTTCCCCCAGGCGGTGCCCAAAAGGGCGGCCATCCAGGTCGACTACTGCCGCTACTTCCAGACGGGTAAATGCAAGGTGTGCGAGCGCGTCTGCCCGGCTGGGGCAATTGACTATGAACAACAGGACCAAATAATCCAAAAGCGCTTTGGCGCCATCGTGGTAGCCACCGGCTTGGACGTTTTCCCCTGGGAGCAGTACTACCATGAGTACGGCTCGGGCAAGATCAAGGACGTGATCTCCGGTCTACAGTATGAGCGCATGCTAAACGCTTCCGGGCCCTACGGCGGCCACGTGCATCGGCCCTCCAACGGGGAAGAGCCCAAGACGGTGGTCTTCATCCAGTGCGTGGGTTCGCGGGATGAGTCGGTGAACCGGCCGTACTGCTCAAGCGTCTGCTGCATGTATACGGCCAAGCAGGCGCTTCTCACCAAAGACCACTGCGGCATGGACACCGAGGTCTACGTCTTCTATATCGACATCCGGGCTACGGGCAAGGGCTACGAGGAGTTCATCAAGCGGGTCCAGACCGAGTTTGGTGTTAAGTACGTGCGCGGCCGGGTGTCCAAACTTTACGAGGAAAACGGCAAGGTAATCGTTCGCGGGGTCGACACCCTGCTGGGTGAGCAGGTGGAGATCGCCGCCGATCTTGTGGTCTTGGCAAGCGGCATCCAGGCCGCGCCCGGAGCCAAAGAACTAGCGCAGAAGCTCAACATTAGCTACGACGAGTTTGGGTTCCTGAAAGAAGGGCATCCCAAGCTGCGTCCGGTGGATACCAACACTGCGGGGGTGTTCCTGGCCGGAGCCTGTCAGGGACCTAAGGACATCCCCTCCACTGTGGCCCAAGCTTCGGCCACTGCGGCTAAGGTGGTCGGTCTGCTAGCTAAGGACAAGCTTAAGACCTCGCCCATGATCGCGGTGGTTGACCAGAGGAATTGCGTAGCCTGCTGGAAGTGCCTTGAGGTCTGTCCTTTCAGCGCTCCCGAGAAACAGGAAGTGCGACCGGGCGACTTTAGGAGTCATGTGATTGAGACAGTGTGCCAGGGCTGTGGGTTGTGTGTGGCCACCTGCCCGGTCAACTGCATCTCGCTTAAAGGGTTCCCGACGGACGCGATCCTCGAGCAGATCGAGGAAGTCCTTTTGACTTAGAGAGAAAGGCGGTGAAGATGGCTGACAACAAGACGACCCAAGCCAGCGGCGCCGCCTCCGGGGCTGCGCCCGGCGGCGGCGCCGCCCCCGCAGCTGCCGCCCCGACCCCGGGTTTGCCCGGTGTGTCCGGCGACCGCCCAGTGAAAATAGTGGGCATTGTCTGTAACTGGTGTAGCTACGCCGGGGCCGATACCGCCGGTGTGGGTCGGTTTAGGCAACCCCCCAACGTGCGCCTGGTTCGCGTGCCATGCACCGGCCGCATTGACCCGTTGTTCGCCCTTAAAGCTTTCCAGAAGGGGGCTGACGGCGTGCTTATAAGCGGCTGCCACCCAGGCGACTGCCATTACTCCGAGGGCAACTACTACGCTCGCCGCCGGTTTGAACTGCTCGAGCGGATGGTGCATTACCTGGGCATTCCCAAGGAACGCTTCCGCTGGACCTGGGTCTCGGCTTCCGAAGGACAGCGCTGGCAGCAGGTGGTGACGGAGTTCGTGGCTGCGGTGGAGAAACTCGGGCCTCGGGAAGGGAGGGCCTTGTGAGCCGCCAAGACCATATCCGCGAGTTTGCCGCCAAAGCGCTTTCCGAAGGGCGGGTGGATTACTTTATCGGCTGGAAGCAGGGCTATAACAGCTCGGAGATGGTGCCTGCTTTTGTGAAAGATCCAGCGCAGGTGGACGAGCTGGTCTGGAATCCTCTTTGCCACCACAACCTGGTGACCTTCATCAAACGCAACATGCCCGACCCGGCAGGGGCCAAGATCGGCCTCTGCGTCAAGGGCTGCGACAGCCGCACGCTGGTCGCGCTTCTTCAGGAGCAGCTGGTCGACAAAGAGAAGCTCTACGTGGTAGGCGTGCCCTGCGACGGCATTATCGACCGGCGCAAGCTGGAGAAACAGTTCAAGGCCGAAATCATCGACGTCGCCTTCCCAGACAAGGGCCAAGTCGTGGTCACCACGGCCAAGGGCGAGACTAAGGAATTTGCTCAGGACGAGGTGCTGCTTGAGTCTTGCAAGCGCTGTCGTTATCCCAATCCGCTCTACGCTGACGATACGGCGGGACCGCTGGTAGAGGAGCCGGATCGCGAGCAGGCGCCGGACTTTAGCGACCTCGCCGAATACGAGAATCTCTGCGACGAGGACAAGCAGGCATTCCTGGAGCGGGTCTACTCCACCTGTATCCGCTGCTTTGCCTGCATTCACGTGTGTCCGGTGTGCGTGTGCTGGGATCGCTGTGTGAACCGGTCGCGGCAACCGGAGTGGGTGGAGCAGAAGGTGGATACCAAGGAAAACCTTTTCTTCCAGATGATCCACATGTTCCACGTGGCTGGGCGCTGCCCGTCGTGCGGGGCCTGCGACCGCGCTTGCCCGGTGGAGATTCCGCTTTATCTACTCCACCGCAAGATGAACAAGGAGATCTACGACATGTTCCGGTTCGAACCCGGCGTTAAGTTGGACGAGAAGCCGGTGTTCCAGGTATTTGATCTAAACGACCCGTTTGGAGACTAGGAGGGAGGGAAGATGGCAGCCAAGTTTCTAAAGCAAGAAGACCTGCCGGCTTTCCTTGCTCACCTGGCCAAAAGCGCGCGGGTCATTGCTCCGGTAAAGACGGACGGGCTAGTGCAATTTGAGCCCTGGACACCGGAAAAACAGGTTGAGCTTGAGGTGCTGCTGGCTAAGCAGTCGCCCAAGGAATGGGTGTTTCCCCAGACCGAGAAGTACCTTGAGTTTAAGTACGGGAAGGTGATGCCCGAAGGCTCCGGTGAAGCGGTAGCGGACGCCTCCGAGAACGCCGCAGAATCGGTGCCGCAGCCCACTGTGGAGGTAGAGGTACGAAACGAGGCGCCGGCCCAGGTCATCTTTGGCCTGCGTCCTTGTGATGCCCGGGGCTTTACTCAGATGGATCAAGTGTTTGGCGGCTACGGCGGCTTTTACTTCGACCCCTTCTACAATGCCCGTCGGGCAGCTACCACGCTGTTGGTGGTGGCTTGCGTTGAACCGCGGTCCACTTGCTTCTGCACGGCAGTGGGCGGTTGCCCAGCCGGTCGAGAGGGAGCGGATGCCATTTTCATACCGGTGGAGGGCGGCTTTGTAGTCGAGACCTTAACTGAGAAAGGCGAGTCCACGGCGGCATTTTCCGGACTGACCGAGGCTAGCGAGGCGCAGAAGGCCCAGGCCGCGGATATGGAAGCCCAGGCAATCGGGAAGGTTGGAGCTCCCTTCACCCTAGAAGGGCTGCGCGACCACCTGCACGACAACATTGATGATCCGCGCTGGCGCGACCTTTGTATGCGCTGCATCTCCTGCGGCACCTGCACCTATGTATGCCCCAGCTGTTACTGCTTCTCAATTAACGATGAGCTGGTGGAATCAACCGGTGAGCGCTACCGCGTGTGGGATAACTGCTTTAACCCTATCTACACGGAAGAAACCTCGGGTCATAACCCACGGGCGGAGAAGTTCAAGCGCTTCCGTAACCGTTTCAGTCACAAGTTCTGGTATTACCCCGACAAATATGACAGCCTGCTGTGCTCGGGCTGCGGCCGCTGCATCATGGACTGCCCGACCCGCATTGACATTCGCGAGGTGCTGCGGGTGATGGGCACGGCGCCGGAGACGGCGTTCTCTCAGGCCTCCAGACCCACCGAAGCTAAAGCTGCCGCGCCCACCCAGGCTGAAGGAAAGGAGGCGTAGATGTCTGACAACGGCAACGGCGCCGGCTGCGGCTGCGACAAGACCCGCCTCACTTTCGCTGACGTGGTTCCTGGGGCCACCACCGCTCGGGCTGGTAAGAAGGCTGGTAACCCCTATCTCCCCGAGGTGGGCACGGTCATCGAGATCATTCCGGAGACTCCCACCATCAAGACCTTCCGGGTGCGCTTTGACGACCCCGAGGTGCAAAAGAACTTTACCTTTGCTCCCGGCCAGGTGGGGCAGCTGGGCATCTTTGGAGTGGGGGAGGCTACTTTTGCCATCACCTCCAGGCCTTCGGAAAAGGAGTTTATCCAGTTCTCGGTCATGCGAGCCGGGGAGGTCACCCGCGCACTCCATAATCTCTCGGTGGGCGACAAGGTGGGGGTTCGTGCTCCCATGGGCCGCGGCTTTCCTGTGGAAGAGTGGAAAGGCAAGAACATCCTGTACGTCATGGGCGGCATCGGAAGCGCGGCGCTCAAGGCCACCATTGAATACACCCTTGAGCACCGCTCTGACTACGAGAAAATCACCATTCTGTACGGAGCCACCCATCCCACCAACTTCACCTACTGGTACGACGTGGAGGAGTGGCGCAAGCGCGACGACCTTGAGCTGGTGCTGACCATCGACCGGGAATGCGAAGGCTGGCAGTGCGACGTGGGACTGGTGCCGCATGTACTTGAGCGCATGGCGCCCAGCCCGGAAAACACCATTGCTATCACCTGCGGCCCGCCCATCATGATCAAGTTTGCCCTGATCGCTTTTGAGAAGCTGGGCTTCACGCCCGAGCAGACCTACACCACCCTGGAGAAACGCATGAAGTGTGGCATCGGCATTTGCGGCCGGTGCAACGTGGGACCAAAGTACGTGTGCGTGGACGGCCCGGTGTTCTCGCTGGCGGAGCTAAAGGAGCTGCCGGACGAGTTGTAGAGGTTTGTTTGGAGAGAAATCCTCTTCCGGGGCGCCGAAAGGCGCCCCGGCCCTTCATAGGGGGACTCTTTCTAAGGGCTTTCTAAGGGCTTCCCCTTGCTCGATTAAAGTGAACGATGAGTGGCGAGTCATCTCTCGCCCGGTACCGGCCACCAAAGGCGGTTAGCCGCTGCTTGCTGCGAGCTAATCTCCGAGCGGGCTTGAAACTCGAGGCCTTGGGGTTCGGGGCTGGTGTCTCTCCTCCGTCTCTCCTCTTGACCGCGCGTCCTGCGCTAGACCACCCCGCCGGCTTGAGCGTGCCCTCCGCTTGACCGCTTCGTCCGCCTGACCGTGCGCCCTCCGGTTGACCGCGGCTGTCGGCGGCCAGTGTCGGCGGCCAGCGATGTCTTATTAGAGCTATCGGCACTCGAGGAACGGGCTCGTCTTCAGTGTGAACAAGGACGTATGTGCAGCTCAGTGCCAGATGTCTAACCTCAGCGGTTGTGTATCTGGCAAAGGGACTAGCTGGTGCATCCGGTAAGTCTGGCAA
>Ga0123519_10010045_pt1 | contig 14153 bp, 13 predicted proteins | sample YelNatPaOPRAMG02_FD_87396 | JGI IMG/M metagenome (GOLD analysis project Ga0123519, IMG submission 87396) | Hot spring microbial communities from Yellowstone National Park - Yellowstone National Park OP-RAMG-02 (version 2) | ecosystem: Environmental > Aquatic > Thermal springs > Hot (42-90C) ...
AGCTCCTACCGACTTGGCGAACCCGAAGAAGGCGGTTCTGGTGTAACCGTAGTCACTCTTAAGCCCTAGTTATTGTGGGTGGGAAGATGAAAATGCCTACACTCGACAATGAAAAGCTCACTGCAATGACAGAAGCTGCCTGCAATGCTCGTCAGAATGCTTATGCGCCGTATTCCGGTTTCAAAGTTGGAGCGGCAGTGTTAGGTGGTTCGGGCAGGATATACACCGGCTGTAACGTCGAGAACGCTTCCTACGGCTTGACGATCTGTGCCGAGCGAGCGGCAATTTTCAAGGCGATATCCGAAGGTGAAACTGTAATATTGGCAGTTGTCATTGTTGCGGGGGAACATCAACCGTCGCCGCCTTGCGGTGCGTGTCTGCAGGTGATTTCAGAGTTTTCGCCCTCAGACGAACCCGTGACAATTGTAACTTGCACTGCTGACGGTTCGCAAAATATCCGCACGTTGAACGATTACTTGACGATGCCTTTTAAACTACAAGAAAGAGGGCGTTAAGCAAGCAGCTATGTAACTTTATACTATATCTCGGCTACGTCCTTTTCCTCTCGCGATATCTGACCAGGGCTGTCTAACTTGTGATGCTTATTGGTGATTGAGTCAAGCACGGTCTTCGGAAGCGACGAGCCCTCTTCATTATTATTCTTATTCCGATCGATTGACGTATAAGTTGCCGGCTGCACCTCGTGCAGGTTTTTAGTGTGCAAGCGTTTGGTTAATACTACCTTACCGCCGTCGTTCCATTCAAAACGGACGTCATCTACACACTTTCGCATCAGTCGGATTCCGTAGCCGCACGCCGAATTGGTTTGTTTCTCGTCTGGTGTGGTTTCGTGCAAGCAACATCCCGGTCCGCCGTCTTTTACCGCTACGGTTATGATGTTGTTTGCGAAGTGCCAGCTTACATGGATCAGGTCTGAGTTCGGATCGGTCGTGCCGTGGCGGTAGGCGTTCGAGAGAGCTTCTCCTACGGCTATTAGGATGTCCATTGTGTCGTCGTCATCAAGCGCCAATTCTTTTGCCACTGAAAGGATTGCCCGCCTTGCAGATGCGAGACCGTGAGGCTCGGGCTTTACAACGATCTGCCCAGTATGAGCCGACGGGTAGCAAAAACAGCCTCCTTCCGGCTCGAGTTCGTCCAAATCCTCCACCTCCTACTCATTTTGATGCTATCCTTACTTAGTCAGTTCAAAACATCGAGGTTGATGCCGAAGCAGGATAAGCGCATGGTTCGTATAAGGAAGATGTGGTAGTAACTGACAAGAAGGGAGAGATTGATCAGTGAGAGCGGTTGCTGCTTTTATTGCTCTTTTGAGCTTTTGCGTATGTTTGAGTTCCTGCGGTCCAAAAGAGGGCGGGAAGCGAGTCTACGTTGCCTTTGTGACTAATAACGTCTCCGATTTCTGGAAGATCGCCGAAGCCGGCGTGAGGCAGGCTGAAAAGGACTTCAACGCGAAATGCGACGTTCGAATGCCCACTCAGGGAACCGCATTAGAACAGAAGGAGATAATCCAAGACCTGATAGTCAAGGGAGTCTCCGGCATAGCCATATCGCCTGTGAGTCCCGACAGCCAAACGAGAGTGCTCAACGATGCTGCGGCAAAGGTGAACCTCATATGTCATGATTCCGACGCTCCCAAGAGTAACCGACTCTGCTATATTGGTACGAGCAACTACGAAGCAGGCAAGGTTGCAGGCGAACAACTGAAGAAAGCTCTGCCGAATGGCGGAAAGGTAATGGTCTTCGTAGGCACGCTGGATGCGCAGAACGCAGCGCAAAGGTATCAAGGGGTCCGAGATGCCGTTAAGGGCACCGATATAAAAATCCTTGGCGTTATGACGGACAATGCGGATCATACCAAGGCCAGGGCGAACGTGGAAGACACGTTGGTCAAGCATCGCGACATCGCTGCACTTGTCGGATTATGGAGTTACAACGGCCCGGCTATTGTAAACGCGGTCAAGGCTGCAGGGAAGGTCGGCAAGGTGGTGATCGTATGTTTCGACGAAGATGAGGTCACATTGCAGGGCATTAAAGACGGGGCTATTTATTCGACGGTTGTCCAGAAACCCTACGAATTCGGCTATCAGAGCGTTAAGATGCTGGCTGCGATGGCACGCGGAGAAAAGGTCGAAATCCCTGCAAATAAGATCATCGATACGGGTGTTGAAGTTATCAATAAGGACAACGTGGACGAGTTCTGGGCGAAACTCAAGAAGCTGACCGGCAAGACTTAGTCAGCTTTTTATTCTTGCAAAACGGCCAACCGGTTTGTCTGTCCGGTTTTGGTCGGTCAGATGTGCGCTATGGGAATAATATCCGAGCGGACAGCACCGCTTCTAGTAATGACCGGTATATCAAAGCGCTTTCCGGGTGTTCAGGCTCTGGACAGCGTCGATTTGGAGCTGTACGAAGGCGAAATTCTTGGCCTTATTGGAGAAAACGGAGCGGGAAAGTCCACGCTTATGCGCATACTCGGTGGTGATTATCCTGCGGATGCCGGCACCATTCGCCTCAACGGCAAACCGATAGCACCAAGAGACGTTCGCGAATCTATGTCTCTTGGCATTTCTATTATCTACCAAGAGCTCAACTTGGCTCCCAATTTGGATATAGCGTCTAATATCTTCCTTGGTCGCGAACCTCGAAAGGGACCTTTGGGATTGGTGGATCGGAAGCGGCTATATACGGAAGCGGGTGAAATTGCAGCTCGTGTAGGCATTTCCGCTCTGCTTACCACACCTGTTGAGAAACTGTCACCTGGTGAGCGGCAACTGGTTGAAATCGCAAAGGCGCTCTCGGTGAAGTCAAAAGTTCTTGTTCTCGACGAGCCAACCAGTTCTCTGACACCTTCGGAGGCTGCCAAACTGTTCGAGGTTATGCGCAGACTGAAGGAACAGGGAGTTTCTATGATCTACATCTCCCATCGTCTTTCGGAAGTGCAAGAGATGTGCGATCGGGTTATCGTTCTGCGTGACGGTCGAAGGGTGGGTGAGCTGGTAAGGAAAGAAAGTGCGTCGGGTGACTCTTCTCTTGCTGGAGAAGATCGAGGCGAAGGCGGACTAAGCTCGTTCGAGATGGTTAAACTGATGGTCGGTCGCGATATTTCGCGTTTCTTTCCTGAGCATGCTGATCGCAAATCGGATAGTGAAGCAGTGTTGTCGGTAAGAGGTTTCCGATATCCTGGTGCCAAGGCGGAAGTGAACTTCGACCTTTATGGTGGGGAAATACTCGGGGTTGCAGGCCTTGTCGGAGCAGGAAGAACCGAGCTGGCGACAAGCTTATTCGGTATTGAGTCGAATTGCGCGGCTGGTTCGAAATGTCACGGCGAGGTTTTTGTGTGCGGTGAAAAAGTAGACATTCGCAGTCCTGCGGACGCAATTCGCTGCGGCATCGGTCTTGTACCTGAGGATAGAAAGCTGCTTGGAGTGATTCTTGAAATGGCTGTGAGTGAGAACATCACTCTGCCGAGCATTGGCAGCTACAGACCACCTTTTATGGACCGTAAGCGCGAGATGCGGGTTGCTGGCGAAATGGTCGAGGCACTCGACATAAGGACTCCAAGTCTTGAGCAGCAAGTGCAGTTTCTTTCCGGAGGGAACCAACAAAAAGTGGCGGTTGCCAAGTGGTTGTGCCTGAATCCTCGAATACTCATCTTGGACGAACCGACGCGTGGGATAGACGTTGGCAGCAAGAGCGAGATATACCGGCTGATACGCGAGCTGGCGGATAGAGGAGTTGGAGTGATGATGATCTCATCCGAGTTGGAAGAGATTATTGGCCTTGCGGATCGGGTTCTTGTTATGCATGAAGGTCGCTGCACCGGCATATTGGATCACGACATGATCACAGAAGAAAATATAATGCGCCTGGCGACCGGAGGAACGGCAAATTGAAGAAGGTACTTGGAATGACATTGTTACTGGTCGCGCTCGTGATTGCCGTTTGCGTGTATCAGTCCGTTAACTACGGCCATGTGGCGTTCTTCGATAGGGGTAACTTGTTTAACTTAGCTCAAAGGGTCGGCATACTTGGTATTTACGCTATTGGGGCGGGCATTGTGATACTTTCCGGCGGTATTGACCTGTCCATTGGCTCTATTATTGGGTTCACAGGCGTGGTTATGGCTATGGCGTGCTCCGCGTTCGGCTGGAGTCCTTGGCTGGTCGCTGCTTTAGTCATTGTGATGTGCGCAGTTATCGGCTTGTGGCATGGGTTTCTCATTGGCAGGTTTAACTTGCAGCCGTTTGTTGTAACGCTATGCACGCTGCTTTTGCTTAGAGGTCTTGCACGAGGGATATCCGGCGGTATAAGCCAGAAACTGGACAGCTTTTCGTATCTTGGAAACGGGCCGTTCCTGGGTTTGCCGGTTCCTTTTTGGATGTTGGTTGGCATTGCACTGATTATGGGTTTCGTGATGAACTTCACGGTATACGGACGGTATTGGTATGCGATCGGACGAAACCCTGATGCTGCCCGTTATTCTGGAATAAAAGTCAATCGGATGCGGACTGCGGCCTACGTAATCTGCGCGGTGCTGTCGGGCATTGCTGGAGTTGTGTCGGTTTCTTATACTGGTGAGGTACAGCCTGCTAGCGCGGGTCTGATGTTCGAGATGTGGGCAATAGCTGCGGCCGTGCTCGGCGGTTGTAGTCTCCGAGGTGGCGAGGGAAGCATTATCGGCATTATAATCGGAGCTGCACTCATAAAGGTGATGTATAACGGTATCAACCTGATTGGCATCAGCACGGAATGGGAATGGGCGGTCATTGGCGTAGTAATACTCGGTGGTGTAATCGCCGACGCGGCGTATAGGCAGCGTGCAGCAAAAAGAGTGAGGTGATGGATAACAACTGATGGCGAGATATCGAGCAATTCTCTTCGACCTCGACGGCACACTTCTCGATAGCGTACCTGTCATATTAAACGCAACCGAACGGGTATTCGCTGAAATGCAGTTGCCCTACGACGAGGTCGCTGTCCGTAGGTCCATCGGTATACCTCTAGTGGTTCAGGCAGTTAAATGGGCGGGAGATCGAGCGGAAGAGTTCCGCGAGCGCTATCGGCCCATCTACAATGCCATGCAAGAAGAACAAGTGCGCCTCTTTCCCAACACGTGTGAAATGCTCCAAACCGTCAGGCGAGAGGGTTTTCTCACAGGTATAGTAACATCTAAAGGGGCAAGAGGCACACAAAGAGCGCTCGATAAGGCGGGCATCTCCAGCCTTTTCGATACTGTCGTTACTGCAGATGATGTAGTTCTTTATAAACCCCATCCTGCTCCCATTCTCAAGGCTCTTGAAAATCTTGCTTTGGAGCCGCGCGAAGCTCTCTACGTCGGCGACAGCTTCTTCGATGCGGAAGCGGCGCACGCGGCAGGAGTTGATATGGCCGGTGTAAGTTGGGGTGTTGTGAGCCGCGAAGAACTACTGCCAAAATGCTCAGCCGGCGTATTTGACACATGGGATGAATTCCTCCGCCGCCTGATATTCTGCACACCCAACCCCTGAGATAATCCACGTAGTATTTCCTGATCTTCGTTTTGTTCGCCTTCTACCGCTACAGTTGAGATCGCGATTGACAATAATCATATAGGAGGTACGGATTAGGCAGCCAGTTCCGAACCTCTAGCAGGCGAAGGAGGTCGCGTGCAAACGTGGTGTTTAGCTCACTCTTCGGCAAAGATTCCACTGTAGGAGTAGATATCGGTTCCAACTGCATCAAAATCGTAGAGATTGAACCAACATCTAAAGGTTGGGAGCTTACGAACGTTGCAATTGGTGACTGTCCGAGGGATGCCATCAAGGATGGAGTAATAGTCAACATTTTGGACGTTTCGAACGAGATCCGGAGCATGCTCAAGGATGCGGGAATCAAAGCCACCGGAGCCGTCAGTGGGATATCGGGCTCTCAGGTGATAGTCCGACAGGTGCGATTTCCGAAAATGTCCGAAGCTGTTCTGAGGAAGTCCATCAAGTACGAGGCGAGTAAGTATATATCTTCCTCAATGGAAGACAGCGTGGTCGAGTTTGAAATCATCGGCGATTCGGACGAGCCCGGTCAGATGAATGTGTGGCTGGTTGCAGCTCCACGCGAGATGATTGAGAGCAGAGTGAGTGTACTCGAATCTGCCGGACTCGAACCTATAGCCATAGATGTAGAAGCATTTGCGCTGATCAGATCTTTGGTCGAGTTTAGCGCATCCGATCAATATCTTCATCAGACCGTTGCTTTAGTTGATATGGGTGCGAGTCATACAGACGTAAACATCGTCAGCCGTGGTCAGTTCGTTCTTACGCGAAACATCCCCATTGCAGGTGACGGCTTCACCAACGCGATCAAGAGCCTTACAGGGGCCACGTTCGAAGAAGCCGAGAAGATGAAGCTGGAAATGACCGCCGAAAGTCCTCTGGATCAGCTTGCGGCTGGGGGAACCGATAGCCATAACTGGAAAGCAGTCCAACCGCTACTCGATGAACTCATAAGGGAAATTCGGCGTTCTATCAACTACTACCACTCTCAGTTTCCCGAAGGCAACGTCGAAGCCTTTGTGAGCAAGGTCATCCTCACCGGCGGTACGGCGCGGATGCCTGGGATGGATGCTTATATAAGTTCGAAACTCGGCATTGCAGCCGAAATTGCTGACGTTTTTAAGGACACCGCTATCAGCATTGGGACGGCTCCGCAGTCGCTTGTGAGCGAACACGGCCCAGTGCTTGCAGTTGGTTCCGGCCTTGCACTCAAAGAGTTGGCCGCTCGAGTGGAACAGAAAGCAGCTTAACGCGAACTCGGAAAGGAGCTTTCTCTATGCCTTCCGTCAACATGATCGCCCCTAGGCGCGCAGAACGAATGCGCCTGGAAAGAGATATGCGAAGGCTGCTGGTCGTGATAATGGCCGAGCTTGTGCTCGCCGTCGGGTTGGGCGGCTGGACATGCACAAAGCTCTTGACCACACGCAGCCGAACATCCGAATTGAAACTACAGCTTGCCAGACTCCAGCCTGTGGTCAAGCAGATCGAGGGTTACGAGAGCGCCACGAAGAGATTAATGCCGAAGTTGGAGCTGTTGAATGCAGCAAAAGATCAGACTATGACGTGGTGCAGCATGTTGGATCGGCTCACTCAAAGCCTGCCGCAGTCTACTTACCTAACTCGAGTTTCGACAGAGCAGCCGGATAAGAAAAACAAAGGTGCTACAGTCACTCTAAACGGCGTGTCGATCTCACAAGCCAAAATCGGCGAGACAATGATGCGATTACACGCTATACCGGACTTCGAAGAGGTGGATCTGCATTTTACTCAGCCGACCATCGTGCGTAAAGCCTCAGCAATTGAGTTCGAAATCGGGGCTGTGATAAAGGGTGCCCCTTCTCCGAAAGGAGCAAGAGCAAATGCCGTCAGTCAGTCTTAAAGCCAGCAGCAAAGGCGTAACAGCCCTTACCGTCATCGCAGTTGTCATACTGTTTGCGTGCGTACTTGCCTATGTGGCGGCAGCAGGAAAGATCAAAGCAGCGGTTGCCGAGTTGCAACAGACGGAAAAGCAAGTAGCCGAGAGCAAGCTGATTGCTCAAAAGCTGGAAAAGTCGAAGTTGGAGTATCTCGATGCTAGAGCGCAAGTGCGCAATTTGGAGACGTCGGTATCCAGTCGCGAATTCGTGCCCACGCTGTTGAAACAACTCGAGCATCTTGGGCGCTCAGTCAATTTAAAAGTGTTGTCGGTGCGGCCGGAGCAGGTGCCCGCTTCCAAAGAGCCTCGCTCGATATCCAGCGGTGCAAAGGCAGCAGAAGGAAATTTGGAAGAGGCTTCCAAGCCTCGCGAGGGCTCAACCGCGTCGGCTGCAGAAAAGCCTGCTCCTTATCAAGAACTGAAGATCAATATCGAGGTTCAAGGCCGCTACATGGACGCGCTCGATTTTCTGCACAAGTTAACAAGCTTTCCCAAGATTATTGCCGTGAACAGCGTAGACATCACGCCTAAGGAAGAATCGACGCTCCATGTGTCGCCGATTCTCGGTATAAAGCTGAATTTGACCGCGTTCGTGTTGAAGAACGAAGAACCGAAGTCGGCAGGCAACGGATGCGAGACAAAGACAAACTCGACGTCGGTTGGTCCATCCGGCGAAGTTGCCGATCAGCCGACTAGAAAGGCATCCAAAGGGGGGATCAGCAATGCAGCCGGATAAGAAGCAGACCGTCCAGCTTGTGATACTGGGTCTCTTGGTCGTGGTATTTGTCGGCTATCTTTCGTTCGAGTTTCTTGCCCCCAAAGGACCTGCAAAGCCTGCCAACTCTGCGTCCAGTGGCGCTGGCGAGTGCAAGTCGGCTGCGTCTGTGAGAGTATCCGACGAAGAAACGACCGAGCCTGATCAGGTTGCTATAGGGGTGTTTCCCGATTTGGCCTCAGTGCCGTCCAGACGCGATCCGTTTATGCCGCAAAAACTGGGCGAATCGGAAGTTGTTGAGTCAGTTGCGACCCAACAGAAGTCACAGTATCGACCGAAACTTCCGGTTGTTGCGAAGAACCTATTTTCAAAGGTACCGGCGATAACGGTGCCGCCGGTGAATCCATTTGCTCAGAACACGCAAGTTGAGGTGCCGTCGCGCAACACCGCAACGATGCAAAAGGAAGATAACCCTGAGTTTGTCCTTACGGGAGTTGTAAGAGGCGAAGAGAACGTTGCCATCATAAGATCACGCGAAAACGGGCGCTATGTTGTCAAACAAGGCCAGTTCATCGACGGTCGTTACAAAGTGCTTTATGTAACGCCTGACGGAGTAGTGCTGGCCGATGGGCATCGTCGTATCCATGTCAAGCTAGGAGGAGTCAAGAATGCGAGCTGAGACCTTGGCCAAAGCGTTAATGTGGCGCATATGCATGGCCGCTGTTATACTCGTTGCCATTTCAGTCGGTGCGGAATGTGCTATAACCGGCATCAACGTGGCAAACAAGGCCGATCGTGTAGTCATAACTGTGCAGGGCGACAGCCCTCTATCTATGACCCCATTATTATCGCAGTCGGGCAACTACCTTGGATTTCAGTTTCCAACGCGCTTGGTGACCAAGGGTAGGCTCGTCGGAATACACAGCGGAAGGATTTACAACGTTAGATACTCAAATTTCAAACCCAATCCACCTACAACCCGTATTGTGGTTAATACCAGGGCACACGTGGACTATAGTACCCAGTGGTCCCAAGATCGCCGGAGGCTGGATATCCACGTTATGAAGCTTCCCGCAGCTTCTGGTGTCAAGCCAACTGCTTGTGATCGGACTGTCCAAGAGCCGATTTCTGCTCCGGATCCGGCTGCTAAGTCCTTGCCTTTGCTTATTGCTTCGACTGACCCGGTTGCAGCAGCGACAGTTGCGCAGGTTGAATCTTCAGCCGAAGAACCGAAAGTCAGAGTGTTGGGCATGGCGGAGGTAAAAGTAAGTGATCCGCAAGAGCCGTCTGCAACCGACGCAAAAGAAACCGATCGTGCAACCTCAACAGGCGTTGCGCCGACATCGAGACCTCGTTTGTTGGCGCGATCGGTCGGAATGACAAGTTCCGACTCACACGAGCGCAGAGTCTCCCTCAATTTCTTGGGAGCCGATATCAACGATGTACTCAAAGCTCTCTCAGTGCAGAGCGGACACAACATAGTTGCGGGCAAAGACGTTACGGGCAACGTCACTGTAAGTCTGAACAACGTAACGGTTGAGGAAGCCCTTGACTATGTTGCAAGGCTGAGCGGATACAGCTACACAAAAGGGCCTAACGCTTACCTGGTTGGCACGAGCGAGTCGTTGCGAAGCCTGTCGGCTGGTGATGGGAAAACCTCTGCCAAAGTCGAAGTAGTTGCGTTGAATTATGTCGGCGCGGACGATGTTATATCGCTGCTCAAGAGCCAATATCCTGAGGTGCAGGCTTCGGTTGGCAGTAGAGGCACTAAGGACAACAAAGATGCCAAAGGGACAAGCAACGGCACTCTATTGGTGCTTTCGGGTTCGGAGAAACAGATTGCCGATGCCAAGTTATTGGTGGCTCAGGTCGATGAGGCTGCACGCGGTCTGGTGGAAAACAGACGCACGGAAATCTATCGAGTCAAGTATGTTAGCCCACAAGAGCTGCTCAACGCTCTTACATCGATATTCTCGGATGTTCAGGTGAGCCTGGCTCCTTCCGACGGATTCGATTTAGCAGCTCCGGAAGCGGTGAAAATGAGCGGCGATGCTGCTGGCGGAGCAACCGTAACTCATTCAAAGGTTGAGAAGAAAGCTGACGAGTTGGGTTATGTGCAAGCACTCATCATTCGAGGACCAACTGCCTCGGTGGAAAAGGCCTTGGAAATGGCTGCCCAACTCGATGTGAAGTCGCCTCAGGTAAAAATAGAAGCCAAGGTTACCAGCCTGACGGAGGATGGAGCAAAGAAGCTGGGTCTGACTTGGGAATGGGGGGACCTTGCCGTCATTGAAGACAGTACAACTCGGACGACGACTACAACATCTGGCGATGTAGAAGAAGTTACCAAAGTTCTCTTCGGCAACGGCAAGTTCAGTAGGCAGCCGTGGAGTTTTGGAGCAAAGCTAGAGGCCATTGTCGAGGAAGGTAATGGCAAGCTTCTAGCCTCGCCGAGTTTACTTTGCCTTGAGGGCAAACCGAGCGTGTTCTTCGTAGGAGACGAGGTCACCTACATACAGCGCATTGAGACTACACCTACGGGGCAGAATATCCTGACGGATACCAAGCAAGTAGGCGTTCAGCTACGTGTAAATGCCGATGTCAGCCCCGACGGTTTCATAACCATGAACCTGCACCCGGAGGTAAGCGTGCTCAAACTCACAGTCGAGCAAGGGGTTGCGTTGCCAGTTGTAACGCGCCGTTTTACGGATCACGTGGTGCGGGTTAAGGACGGCGATACTATCGTCATCGGCGGACTCATCCAGGACGATGAACTGGAGGAAATGAGAAAGATTCCGTTTTTGGGAGACCTGCCCTTCTTGGGCCAGTTATTCCGAAATAAGTCGAAGACCAGAGCGCATTCTGAGGTGGTGATGTTTATCACAGCGTCACTCATCAAGGACTAGCCGCGGATACGATGTTTCCGGGCAGGCGTTCAAATGCTTACGCCCGGTGGTTGCCCCGCCGCTGATGCGGCGGGGCAAGATTTGCCGCGCACTACGGATGTCAGGGATGCACAAGACAGAAGCTATAGGCGAGATCTTCATAAGGATGGGACTGATAACGCAGGACCAGCTTAGGCAGGCCCTTGAGAAGCAGAAGCTTCTGAAGCGGCAAGAGTCGCTGGGGGACGTCCTGGTCAGCATGGGGTTCATCACCGAGCGTGACCGCGTCAGATGCCTTGGTGAACAGTGGGGAGTACCGTTCATAGACCTTAATGAACTGGAAGTTGACAGCAGCATACTCAAGCTGGTTCCGCAAAACGCAGCCCGCAAACTGAAAGTCTTGCCGGTAGCTAAGAAAAACGGCAAACTGACGCTTGCAATGAAAAATCCGCTCGATATCTTCGCTATAGACGAAGTGCGAATGATGTCGGGCATGGATGTTGAACCGGCTATCGCGCTCGAAGAGGACATAATCAACGCTATCGGGCGGCTCTACAGATCGGAAGCGAGCGTTACTGAGCAGGTCGAGGGCGTTATTAAAGAATTCGAGGAAGGAGATATAAACCTCACTGCGGGGGATGTCTCCGAAGACGACGAAGACGTTTCCATCGAACATCTGAGAGAGCTTTCGGAAGAGGCTCCGGTAATTAAGCTTGCGAACCTGATAATCAGTCGGGGAATTCAAGACGGAGCAAGCGACATTCACATAGAGCCTCAAAAGGATGTGGTGCGGGTTCGTTTGAGAATCGACGGTATTCTTCACGAGGTTATGCAGATTCCGAAGAAAGTCCAAGCCTCGCTTATATCCAGGTTCAAGATATTGGCTGAAATGGATATCGCTACCAAACGAACACCGCAGGACGGTCGCATAACAGCCGTCATCGACGGAAAGCAATACGATCTTAGAGTCTCAACGCTGCCGTCGGTTTTTGGCGAGAAAATAGTTCTGAGAGTTTTGGACAAGAGCGCGATTTCGATAGGTCTTCACAAACTCGGTTTGCTCCCCGAGACACTGGAGCGATTTGAAAATCTTATATCTAGAACCTATGGAATAATACTCGTTACCGGTCCGACCGGAAGCGGCAAATCTACTACGCTTTATTCGGTGCTTTCGAAGCTGAACTCAGGGGAGAAGAACATTTTGACTATTGAGGATCCGGTCGAATACGAGGTGCCCGGACTAACACAAGTTCAGATCAATCCGCGTGCCGGTCTAACATTTGCTGCGGGCTTGAGAACCATGCTCCGTCAGGACCCCGATATTGCTATGGTCGGCGAAATCCGCGACGCGGAAACCGCGACGATTGCAACCGAGGCGGCACTCACAGGACACCTTGTGCTCTCGACCCTTCACACTAATGATGCGCCCGGAGCACTAACTCGGCTTGTGGACATGGGCATCGAGCCTTTCCTGATTGCTTCTAGCGTTATCGGAGTAATGGCGCAGAGGTTGGTTCGTCTGGTCTGTCCCAAATGTAAAGAACAATACCAGCCTCCAAGAGATGCCATAAAGCGGCTCGGAATCGAGGTGGACGGCAATACGAAAGTTACGTTCTACAGAGGACGAGGCTGTGATCACTGTCGCGGTATGGGTTACAAGGGTCGGATAGGGGTTTATGAACTTCTGATCGTTAACGATCGCATTCGCGATTTGGTTCTGCAGAAGGCCTCGTCCCATCTCATTCGCGAGGCGGCAATTGAATCCGGGATGAAAACGCTTAAAGACGATGCTATCGCCAAAATTCTCCTCGGTCAGACGACCCTCGAGGAGTGTTTGAGAGTTATATACGCCGGCTGAGTCGGATTAGCCGTCTGGCTCTGCTGCTTTGCTGGAGTTCAATATGCAGAATGATTTGGCACTTGAAGAGCTGAGCGATTATCTAACGACAAGCAGCGAAAGATCGGTTGAGGCAGTTCACATAGACGATCTGCTGCGAGAAGCGTGCGAACGCGGATCGTCCGATCTTCACCTCACAGTCGGCCTTCCGCCTGTGGTGCGGGTCGATGGATCGCTGACGAGACTCGACTACAAGCCGCTTTCTCCCACCGATACACAGCGGCTGATCTACGATATTCTCACAAACGACCAAGTCGAGATGTTCGAAAGAACGAAGGAACTTGACTTTTCATACGGCGTTCAAGGTGTTGGACGCTTTCGGGTTAACGTTTACAAACAGCGAGGAAGCGTGGGCGCAGCTTTGCGAGCTATCCCCGACCGGATACCGACATTCGAGCAGCTCAGTTTGCCCAGCATCCTCCGCGATCTCAGTCGAAAACACAGCGGGCTCATCCTGGTGACCGGTCCGACAGGCAGCGGAAAGTCTACCACCATAGCGTGCATGATCGATACGATAAACAGCGAAAGACCGGTTCATATAATGACCATGGAGGACCCGATAGAATACCTTCACCGCCATAAGAAGGGAATGGTTAACCAGCGCGAGTTGCGCACCGATACCGACTCGTTCAGTAACGCTTTGCGAGCAGTCTTGAGAGAAGATCCGGACGTGATCCTGATCGGAGAGATGCGCGACCTCGAGACTATTCAGGCGGCTCTTACTCTTGCTGAGACTGGCCACCTTGTTTTTGGCACTCTCCACACACGCAATGCGCCTCAAACTATTGACCGAGTAATCGACGTGTTCCCGCCTCATCAGCAAGAGCAGATTCGAGTCCAGCTCTCGAACACGATCGAAGCTGTAATTGCTCAGCAACTTCTGCCGAGGATCGGCGGAGGGCGAATAGTGTGTGTCGAGATCATGGTTGCCACCGCAGCAATTCGGAATCTCATTCGGGAAGGCAAAACCCATCAGATATACAGTGTTCTGGAAACAGGAGCCCAGTTCGGAATGCAAACGATGGACAAAGCGCTTGCCGAACTGTGCAGGAACGGCCTGATTACCAGTGAGGAAGCGATGGTTCGTGCTATCGATAGAGAGAATATCAAGAGGTTCATGCAAGGAGGTTGATCCATGCCTACTTTTGTCTATACAGCGCTGGATCCTAACGGCAAGACCATTAAAGGCAAG
>Ga0123519_10010046_pt1 | contig 14151 bp, 11 predicted proteins | sample YelNatPaOPRAMG02_FD_87396 | JGI IMG/M metagenome (GOLD analysis project Ga0123519, IMG submission 87396) | Hot spring microbial communities from Yellowstone National Park - Yellowstone National Park OP-RAMG-02 (version 2) | ecosystem: Environmental > Aquatic > Thermal springs > Hot (42-90C) ...
CAAAGCGCGCCGAACCCTCGCAAGCCGTACTTGGAGCGCCTATGCTCGCCGGCCGGCGTGAATGTGCTTCGCGACAGCCCGGCCGACCACAAGCACCATCATGGCCTGATGTTTGCCGTGGCGGTCGATGGCGTCGATTTTTGGTCAGAGACGCCCCAATGCGGCCGACAACAGGATAGCGGCCTGACGACCAGCGTTCGGCCCGGCAAGGGCGACCGGCCTAGGCGCGAGGCCACCCCGGCAGCCATCCTTGTGCAGCGCATCACCTGGGCGTCTCCCGAGGGCAAGCCATTGCTGGAAGAGACGCGAACGCTGGAATTTACTCGCCTGGCTGCCGGGCCAGTCACGCTGGTACTTTGGCAGAGCCGGCTGGCACCGCCGTCGGGGCGGCCCGCCTGCAACCTTTCCGGCTCTCCCTATTTCGGCCTGGGAATGCGGTTCGTCGCGGCGATGGACCAGGGCGGCCAGTTCTTCAACAACGCGCGCAGGGTCGGGCAAGCCGGAACCGGTACTACCCGCGCCGCCTGGACCGCTTATTCCGCATCGGTCGATGGCAAACCGGTTACCGTCGCCATGTTCGACATGCCCGACAATCCGCGGCGCCCCGCCGTGTGGTTCACCATGCAAGAGCCTTTCGCGTACCTTTCGGCTACCCTCGGCCTGCACGAAAAGCCGCTGGCGATTGGGGCGTCCGAGCCAGTGGTGTTATGCTACGCCGTGGCCGTCTGGGACGGCAGGACATCTCCGGCCGCCGTCTCTGAGTTCGAGAGACTCCTGCTCGACTGGTTTCGCCGGTAGCGCGGCGGCGACCTTGGGGCGATCCATTGAACGGAACGCTTTTTTTAAGGGCTTGCTGCCGGAGGCCGAAATCCACGAAGCGATACGACCACCCGAGCCAAGAGAGCCTTCCGATGGCCCGACGACGCAAGTACGGTTTGTCATTTTCTTGGAAACGAGCCCTGGGGATCTCGGCGGCCAAGGCCCGGCTGTCCCGCCGGACCGGCATTCCTCTGACCCGTTCTGGCCGGCAACGGAAGCTGGGGCGAATGCTGGGCTGTTGCGTGTTCTTTGTGCTTTTGGTTGGAGGCCTTACGGCCATGGCAGTATGGCTCATGGTGTAAGGGCGTTTGGGGCGGGCGGCTTCGCTGGGGGGGGCCTCGGCCATGGCCGCCGCACGACTCTCTTAGGGATGGCCTAGGCCCCACTTGTCTCCGGCACAGCGATGGGCGAGGAACCCCACCCTGCCTCACCGCGGCCGTTCGTCGGGGAACTGCCGCCAATAAAGCTCTTTGAAGGGGTTGAGGGCCGGGCCTAGCGCGTCCTCGTTTTCCAGGCACGGAAGGACTTCCTCCCACCACCGGTCGTACGCCGCTTCGAGGGTCTTGACCACATCGGGCAGTGTGGCCGCAAGGTCCCGCTGTTCGCCCGGGTCGGCTTTAATATCGTACAGTTCCCAGCGCTTCTGGCCGCTTTTGTGGGCCGAGACAAGATGGTATCGGCTGCTCCGCACCGCGCACTGGGCATACTTGGAGGCGGCGGCTTTGCCCTTAGGCCATCGGCCTACGTGGGTGAAGAGAAACCGGTCGGGCCAGTCGGCTTGCGGATTTTCCAGCAGCGGCAGAAGGCTTCGGCCATCCAGCCGATTGGCAAGCGGTTCGGGGATAGTGGCCCCCGCCAGAGCCGCCAGCGTGAGAAAGACATCCACATGAGCGGTTAACCGATCCACGCTGCCCGGCTTGAGGGTGCCCGGCCAGCGCCAAAAACTCGGCACCCGTGTGCCTCCTTCATAGGGTGTCCCCTTTTGGCCTCTCATGCCGGCGTTGAACACCTTCACCCCCGCCGTGCCGCCATTGTCCGTCATGAAGATCACGAGCGTATTGTGTTCGAGATTCCACTGGCGCAGGCGGTCCAGCAGTCGGCCCATGTTCTCGTCGATGTTGGCAATCATGCCGAAGAAGGTGGCCACGTTGTCGGGCACCCTGCCCACGTAGGGCCTGCGGTACTCCTCAGGGCACACCAGCGGCGCATGGGGGGCATTTGGCGTTATGTAGGCGAAGAATGTCTTGCCACTTGTGCCCTGCTGTTGAATCCACCCCAGGGCCTGCCGGAAAAACACATCGGTGCAGTAACCTTTGGTTTTGACGAACCGGCCGTTGTGCAGAATGGCCGGATTGAAGTAGCTGTTGTTGGGGGCATCGCCGCAGCTTCCCGGAAAAGTCTGGCCTATGCCGCCGGCCCCATGGATGAACATCTCGTCGAAGCCGCGCTTGTCGGGCCAGCGCTCCGGCTCGTCGCCCAGATGCCATTTGCCGAAGATGCCGGTGGTGTAGCCGGCCGACTTGAGCACTTGGGCCAGGGTAGTCGCTTTCAGGCTCAGCCGCTCTCGCTCGAAAATCGTGTGGGTTACACCCGAGCGGAACTCGTGCCGGCCGGTCATCAGCGCCGCCCGCGTGGGGGCGCAGGTAGGGCTAACATGAAAATCGACAAACCGCAGGCTCTCGGCATGCATCCGATCCAGATTCGGCGTGCGCAGCACCGGATTGCCGTGGCACGACAGGTCGCCGTAGCCCTGGTCGTCGGTCATGACCAGGATGATATTCGGCCTGCGACCTGCCAGCCCGGCGCCCGAAACCGGACCAGCCGTGACGGCAGCCAACCCTACAACCAGCCCAAGCAACCCAAGTCGCCCAAGATAACGCATCAATAAACCTCGCACGGCAATGGCATTCTGCTGAACCTCACGCCCGGTTGCCGAATGTATAGAGTAAGAAAACGCTTGTCAAATCCCCTGCCCATGGCGCCCAGCCGCGCCAGCCAGGCTGCAACCGACTTGGCAGCGGCTTCCGAGCTGAAGGGCCTCCTGATTTGCCGGCGCAACCCCTGCTGGACCACCCGGCCAAGGGTTCAGCAGCGGGAGGGACAACGAATCGGCCTTGCCGCTAGGGGTGCAGGCGCAGGCCCTATCCAGCCGGATCGCAAAGCGCAGGCCCGCCGGGCGTGTCGGCCACGCCGGCCTTTCTTTCGCGCAGCCGCTGTTCCACCGGCACCAAAAAGCGGGAGTTGGCACGGAGCACACAACCGGGCTGGCCGGGAACGCACTCGGACCGCACCTTCATGCAGTAGGCACGTTCCATATCGAAATGCGGGCAGGAAAAAGTCATTCCACCAGACCTCTTTGGCAACACTTACCTCGGAAACGCCCGGAGTGGATGCCCGCGGCCGTGCACGCCGGCTTCAGATACGCAGCACAGTTTGCACCATAAGCCCTCAGGCGGCCACCATGCGAGCTAGCAAGCCGCAGGGCCTGCCGCCGCCGGAGTCAGTGCATTATACCGTACAAAAGCTCCTTGCGGCTTGGCCCGGGCCACTGCGTGGATTAACGCATGGTTGCATCGTGGCGTGCTGGGGCTACTTCTCCTGCGACGATCCACCGGCTATGATTCGCCGTTTTTGGCGGCCCACGGCACAAGGCATTCGCCGCGTGGAAAGGTTCGGCCCGACATGTATGGAATACCGGTAGGTCCTGCTGCGGCCGTAGGCACGGCGGTCCTGTGGACGTTTTCGGCCTTGGCATGGACGTCGGCGGGGCGCCAGATCGGGGCTCTGGCGGTCAGCTTTCTCCGCTTGGTGGTGGCCTTGGTGTTGCTGTGCGGGCATCTTCGCCTGGCCCACGGGCAGTGGCTGCCGACCGATACGTCGGCCCAGACTTGGTTTTCCCTGGGCGTATCGGGTTTGCTGGGCTTCTTTCTTTCTGATCTTTGCCTGGTGAAGGCCTTTTTGTTGATTGGCACGCGGCGATCACTCTTGATCCAGTCGCTAGTGCCGCCGGTGACCGCGCTGTGTTCCTGGGCATATCTGGGCGAGGCGCTGGTAGCACGGCAGTGGCTGGGAATGCTGGTGACGCTGGCGGGCGTGAGTTGGGTGTTGCGGGAGAGGGCCGAGGACCGCCCCTGCCCACACCAGGCTTGGCGCAGCGGTATCGCCTTGGCCCTGCTGGCGGCCGTGGCCCAGTCGCTCGGCTTCGTGTTGACCAAGGAGGGGCTGGGGGATGCGGATGTTATGGCGGCCACGCTGATCCGCATTCTCGGGGGAATCACCGGTTACGTTCCTTTGGTGACGGTCCTGGGGCGATGGAAGGCTGTGTCGCAGGCGGCGTTGCAGGCGCGGCCGATGGCCATTGTGGCAGCGGGCTCGGTCATCGGGCCCTTTGTGGGGGTGGCGCTGTCGCTGGTGGCGCTGCGGCACTGTCCGGCCGGGGTGGCCACCACCATTTTCAATACCACACCGGTGTTGATCCTGCCCTTTGCGGTGTTCCTGTACCGCGAGCGGATTACACTCCGAGCCATCGCCGGGGCCGTGGTGGCCGTGGGCGGCGTGGCGCTCATCGGGCAATAACAGTCCGCGGCGCTGCCTCAGGCCGACTTCTCCATGGCGGCGGCTTGGTTGAGTTTGTTGTAGAGCGTTTTGAGGCTGATGCCCAACTGTTCGGCCGCCCGGGGTTTGTTGCCGCCGCAGCGATCCAGCGCCTCGAAGATGGCCTGCATCTCCAGATCGCGGAGGGTGCGGGGGGCACGGCTTGGGCCGAGCGTGCCTGCCGTTCCTGTCCCCGGCCGGCCCTTACGTTCCAGCAGGCGCAGCGGCAGATGCTCGGGTGTGATAGGCAGCCGGTCGCAGAGGATCAGCGCGTGCTCGACCACATTGGCCAGTTCGCGGACATTGCCGGGCCAGGAGTGTTCGGCCAGGGCCGCCAGAGCCTCGGGCGAGAAGACCTCGTCTTCCGGGCGCAGTCCCCGCCGAAACCGGGCCGCCAGATGCCGGGCCAGGATGGGAATGTCTTCCTTCCGCTCGCGCAGCGGCGGCAGCACGATCTCGAACGTGTTGATGCGGAACCAGAGGTCCTCGCGGAACTCCTCGCGTGCCACCATTTCCTCCAGATTGCGGTTGGTGGCGCAGATCACCCGCACGTCGCAGGTGAACGCCTCGTTGTCGCCCACCCGGCGGATTTCGCCGCTTTCCAGAAAGCGGAGCAGCTTGGCCTGCACCCCTTTGGGCAGTTCGCCGATCTCATCCAGAAATACCGTTCCGCCCCGGGCGACCTCGAACAGGCCGGCACGATGTTCGTCGGCCCCGGTGAACGCCCCCTTGCGGTGCCCGAAAAGCTCGCTTTCGATCAGGTTTTCAGGGAGTGCGCCGCAGTTGATGGGCACAAAGGGCATATCGGCCCGGAGGCTGCGGTCGTGGACCGCGCGGGCCACCAGCTCCTTGCCCGTGCCCGTCTCGCCCAAGACCAGCACCGTGGAGTTGGTAGGGGCGACCCGGTCGATCCGCCTTCGGACCTCGGCCATGGCGGGGCTTTGGCCCAAAAGCTCCGATTTGCCTTCCAGCCGCTCCAGACGCTGCTTTAACGCCCGGTATTTCTGCGTCAGCTCGCGCTTTTCCGCCACCCGCTGGAGGATGGCCTGGAGTTCGGCCAGCCGGCATGGCTTGGTGAGGTAATCGAAAGCCCCTTGGCGCAGGGCGGCCACGGCCGACTCCAGCGACGATTTGCCCGTCAGCACGATCGCTTCCGTATCGGGGGCAAGACGCTTGGCCAGCGCAATGACCTCAATGCCGTTCATGCCGGGCATGTCGAGGTCCACCAGGATGCAGTCGAAACTGGTCCGCTGCAAAGCCGCGGCTGCCGTGAGCCCGTCGGGGCAGACCGTCACCTCGTGTCCCAGACGGGGCAATTCCAGACGCATCAGTTCCTGAAGCGACTTCTCGTCGTCGGCGAACAGGAGCTTCAACGAGTTATGCGGCGTGGGCGCGATAGGTGGCCTCCTTTCCCTCGGCCAGCGGTAGGCGAACGCGGAACGTGGCTCCCCGGCCCGGCCCGGCGCTTTCCGCGGTAATGGTCCCTCCGTGGTCCGAAACGATCCGATAGCTAATCGATAGTCCCAGCCCCGTCCCCTGCCCCTGCCGCCGCCGGGTGAAGAACGGCTCGAAGACGTGCTCCAGCACCTCCGGCGTCATGCCGCACCCGTTGTCGATCACCTCCACTTCCGCCCCCTCGTCGCCGCGGGCGATCACCACCCGCACCCACCCGCCGTCCTCCACGCTGTCCAGAGCATTGGTCAGCAGATTCAGCATCACCTGCTTGATTTCCTGAGGGTTCACTGCCACGATCACCGGTCCGGCCGCCTGGAGTTCCAGCCGCTTGCGCTGATACTTGCCCAGATGGCCCACCATTTCCACCACTCCCTGAACCAAAGCTACCAGGTCGATCCTTTGCCGCTGCGACTGGCCTATGCGCGAAAAATCTAAAAGCTTCTCCGTGATTTCCTTGCAGCGGAAGGCTTCGCTTTGGATCATCTGCAGGTAATGGCGGATCACGTCGTGGTCCGGGTGCGAGGAATCGAGCACGCCCGCCAGGCGGCCTTCCAGCGACTCGGCGCACATGGCGATCGAGGCCAGCGGGTTGTTGATCTCGTGGGCTACCCCGGCAGCCAGAAAGCCCACGCTGGCCAGTTGCTCGCTCCGCACCACCTGCTTGGTACGCTCCTGGACCTGTCGGTCCAGGTCGTCGCGAATGGCCTGAAAGCGGGCGGTCATCTGGTTCATAGCCTCGCCCAGCTCTGCCATTTCGTCGCGGGTATCGAGATGAATACGATGCCCGAACTCCCCCGCCGCCACGCGGCGGGAACCGGCGATCAGCACCCCCAGCGGCCGGAAAACCCATTGGTACGAAAGCCGCAAGAACATGCCGAAAATCAAAGCGCTTGCGGCACTGGTGACCCACATGCCCACAATCAGCACCCGGTAGCGGTAGCGCACCCCGTCGGTCAGGCCGCGGATCTTCCGGTGCAGGTGGCTGGGCAACTCGGCCGCCAACCCCTGAAGCTGCGTCAGCTCGCCGTGCAGGGTTTCCAGTTGCCCCTCGGCCAGCACCCACTGCTGTCGCTGCTCCCACTGCCGGATCCGCTCCAGCACCGTTTCGAGCCGGTGGACCGTAGCCCACTCCGGCTGGTCGTCGGCAATGGGCGAGCCTGCCCGGAGCTTGTGTTCCAACTGGTTGCGGTAGGCATCCAAGGCCCGGCCGACCTCGTCCAGCCGGGTGCGAAACTCCTCCCACGCCATGCGCAGGCGCACGGGGGCCGAGGCCGCGTCCACCCCGCACCCCGCTGCCCGCAGCCCGGACAACTCGTCCACCGTAGCGCGCAGTTCCGCTACCCGCTGGTTAAGCCGGGTGCTGAGCGGCCACTCATCCGCCCGCCAACTCAAATCTTTCACCAGGCTGCGATAGGCGTAGATCGCGTACAGCCCGCTGCTGGAAAGCACCCCCACCAGCAACACCAGCAGGGCCAGCCCCACGAGAAGCTTTACCCGAATTGGCCATCTTCCCAGCACGGCCGGCCTCCCTGGCGCGCAATTCCTCCTCCGTGTGAGCCCGCAGTGTACCAAGACCACCCCAGGCGAACAAGACGAAGGCCAACCTGCACCGCGGCGCAATTACCCGCCCCACAGGTGCAGTGTGCGACTGCTCGCCCCAAGGCAAAGAGTGCGCCCGGCTTATGTCGGCACTGTTTCTGGCGAAGCAGCGACACAGGGCCAAGATCGCACCGGGCATTGACAGGCCCGGCTCGTCGAGGTCGGTACGCCTAGGCTGGTTCGGCGCCGGCGGCCGGCAAGGCGCCACGACCCTTGCAAGGCTGCTGGATTATGCGGCACTCAAAGCGGCAGACCGATGTTTCGCAGTTCCGCGATGATGCCGCTCCACATGCCCCCGGTACCTACCCCCACGGACGTAATGGCCCCGATGGTTGCCATCAAAACCATGGCCAGCATCACGGCATATTCGACGGCCGTGGTGGCCTCGTCGTTGCAAAGAATATGGTGGAACCTTTTCATGGGCTGCCTCGAAAACTGAACGCCGAATCGGCGGGGAAAAGGAGCGAAGAGCCTGGTGGGGGCCGACAAGACGAGGCTCCCAATAAAAGCCTACTACACGCCGGAGGGCTGTCAAACCACACGAGGGTCGCCGACGTGGCACGCGTCCGCCGGCGAGAGTTCTCCCCGGGCGCCGAGATCGGCAACCGCCGCACGCATCGAGCGGCCGCAACTTGCCGCCTCCAATAGCCACTCGGTGGGATGCATCCTTGGTCCCAGGGACTGCCAAGGTTCCAGGAGCCGCAGAACCTCGCGAGGGCCCAGCCGAGCCGCCCAAGCCAGTGGCCCCCCTACCGAAGCGGGGAATCCCAGCCCCAACACTGCGGCACGGTCAACCTCTTCGGCCGATGTTACCTTGCCCTCTGCCAGCAGCCGGGTGGCTTCTAACAGCATCGGCAAGAGCAGGCGATGCAAGACTTGCTCGTCGGACAGGGGCTTAGGCTCCCGCGCCCAGGTGGCGATCAGCCGATCTACCGCCGGGTCTGGCGTGGGTTCGGCAGCCGCCAGGGGGGACCCGTATAGGAAGAATCCTCTTCCGGACTTTCGACCCCACTGCTTCGCTTTATACATGGCGATAAGCAGCGGCGAGGGGACAATCCGTTCGGGAAACGCCTGATACAGCACCCGGCCTGCAAGAACCGCGGTATCCAGCCCGATCTCGTCCAGCAGGCGGAGCGGCCCCATGGCCATCCCGAACCGGTGGGCTACGCCCTCGATCCGCTGGGGCTCGACGCCTTCCAGCAGCAACTCCAAAGCCTCGCTCAGGTAGGGGAACAACAGGCGATTGACCAGGAACCCTGGGCCATCGGCCACCACCACGGGAACCTTGCCCAGGCGGTGCACAAATGCTTCTGCCGCCATGAGGGTCGCTTGACTGGTCCGGCTCCCTCGGACGACCTCCACCAGCGGCCGAGAACGCACCGGATGAAAGAAGTGCAGTCCGCAGAACCGGCTTGGGTCGGCCAGCCCCGAGGCCAGTTCACCAATCGGAATGGTGGACGTGTTTGTGGCCAAAATGGCCTCAGGCGCCAGAAATCGCTCCAGCCGTGCCAGCACCGACCGCTTGACCTCGGCCTGTTCAATCACCGACTCCAAGACCACGGCGCAGCAGTCAAGACGGGCCTCGCTAAGGGTTAGTTCCACGCGGCGGCGCACGGCCTCAATCAGAACCGGCGGCGGGGGCTGTTCGTCGGTCAATTCGGCTGCAATCCGATCGGCCGCCGTCCAAAGCGACTCCGGGCGAACATCAGTGATGGCCACCCGAAAGTGCCGCCGAACCGCTGCCGCAGCGATCGACGTACCCATCAGGCCGGCGCCCACAATGCCCAGCGTCGCTGCTGGCTTTCGCGGCAGGCTCCCTTCGGTTGGAACGCCGTGGGAAAGCTCCGCAAGGCGAGGATCGCCAAATCGGTCAACCCCAAGCGCCCCAGTCTCAGAATGGGTGGGGTGAGGCAAATGGCGGACCATAACTCTTGTCCACTTTACCAATTCTTGCTCCCCTGCGCCAACTACTCAATCTCTCCTCTTCAGCCGCCAAATGAGTCACGGGTGCTCCCTGTATCGGTTGCGGCGACGCTGCCCTTGCGAGATTTGGTTGCATGGCCCCGCGCGGCGTAACGCTCCACCCACGCAACAGGGGGTACGGCACGCGACCAACGGTCCGCGGTGCGAGACTCCATGCGCGCAGTGCGCAATCCCAGAGCGCACCCCCCCGCAGGCGCAGACTCGTTCAAGGCAATATGGCCCCCTGCCACTCGTTACATCGGCTAAAGCTTCCTCAAGCGGGCCGATCCGCGTGGGGGAGGGCCCTGCGCATCAAGGGTGGCTAATCGGCCCGCTGGTCGAAGGGGTAGCGGATTTCGCCCCCCACGATGACCATCTCTGCCCGCCCGGTCAATTCCCATCCCACAAACGGCGTATTGGTGCTCTTTGAATAGAATCGCGACGGGTCCACGCGCCAGCGGGCCTGGGGGTCGATGATCGTGATATCGGCGTCGGCGCCCACAGCCAGCGTTCCCTTTGGAATGCCCAGAATGCGAGCCGGGTTGATAGTGAGCTTGGCCAAGGCGGTGGGCCAATCCAGCAGGCCCGGGCCTATCAGCCGCGTAATTACCAGTCCCAAGGTGGTCTCCAGCCCCACGATGCCGAAGGGGGCTTGGTCGAGTTCCAGCATCTTTTTCTCGCGGGAATGGGGGGCGTGGTCCGAGACGATTACGTCGATCGTGCCGTCGGCCAGACCGGCGATGACCGCTTCGACGTGCTCCTGGCTGCGGAGGGGCGGGTTCATCTTGCAGTTGGCATCGAAGCTGCGCAGACACTCGTCGGTAAGGGTGAAATGGTGCGGGGTGGCCTCGGCGGTGACCCGTACCCCCCGGCGTTTGGCCCGGCGCAGTATCTCCACCGATCCCGCGGTGGAAACATGCATCACATGGAGCCGGCCGCCCGTGGCCTCGGCCAGGGCGATATCGCGGCTGACCATCACGTCTTCGGCGGCGGCGGGCATTCCCGGCAAACCCAAAATCAGCGACACCAGTCCCTCGTGCATCACGCCGTGCTGTGTCAGTTCCCGCACCTCGGCGTGGTTGGCCACCGGCTTGTCGAACATCCGGCAGTACTCGAAGGCCCGCCGCATCAGTTCCGGGTTATATACTGGTGCGCCATCGTCGGTGAAGGCCACGGCCCCGGCCTCGACCAACAGGCCGATTTCGGCCAATTCATGCCCCTCGCGATTCTTGCTCACGCACCCCATGGCATAGACGTGGCAGTGCCCGGCCCGGGCCGCCTGATGCCGCACGAACTCCACCGCTCCCTGGCTGTCGATGGGCGGATCCGTGTTGGGGCACAGACGATGGCCGTGAAGCCGCCGGCCAAGGCCGCCGCGGCCCCGGTCTCGATCGTTTCGTCCTCTTCCCGCCCCGGCTCGCGCAGATGCACGTGCATGTCGATCAGGCCCGGACAGACGATCTTTCCGCGGGCATCGATTACGCGGTCGCCCTCTTGGGGGGAGGCATCATACGCCGCGACCCGACCGTTCTCGACCCGCCCATGGGTTACCCGGTCCATCGACTGGCTGGGATCGATCACCCGGCCGTTGGCAATGAGCAAGTTCCGCATGGTGCTGACGGTCCCCTGTTTGATTGACCACCCGCGACGTCAAAGTCCGTGGGTGACATGTTTCCACGCTCGCCCCAGGCGCCACTTCGGCCCGGGACTGAATGGATTCCGGCCGCCCGGAAAGGTGCCAGCCCGGCCTAATTGCGCACCGCCAGGAGCAGCCAAAGCACGGCCATACGCACCGCCACGCCGTTGGTAACCTGATCGAGGATGGCCGACTGGGGACCATCGGCCACCTCGGCGGTCACTTCCACTCCGCGGTTGATCGGGCCGGGGGCTAGGATCAAAATGTTCGGCTTGGTGCGGGCCAGGCGCCTGCGATCCATGGCGTACAGCAGAGCGTATTCCCGTACCGAAGGAAAGGGGCGGGTCGCCTGCCGTTCGAACTGGATTCGCAGCAGATTGAGCACGTCCACCCGGTCCAGAATATCGTCCAGCTTATATGAGTACTCCACCCCCAACTGTTCCCACAGGGGCGAAACCAAAGTTGAAGGGCCGCACACAATCACCCGCGCCCCCAGTTTCTTCAGCCCCCAGATGTTCGATCGGGCGGTGCGGCTATGCTGGATGTCGCCCACCAACGCCACCGTCAGCCCGGCAACCCGGCCGAAACGCTGGCGGATGGTCAAAATGTCCAGCAGTCCCTGGGTGGGATGCTCGTGGGGCCCATCGCCGGCGTTGATCACCGCCGAGCGGAGGTTCTGGGCCAACAGATGCGGAGTGCCCGGCGTGCGATGCCGCACAATCACCGCGTCGATTTGCATGGCTTCCAGGTTTTTGGCCGTATCGACCACCGTTTCGCCCTTGGACAGACTGCTGGTGGCCGCAGAGAAATCCACCACATCGGCCCCGAGGCGGCGGGCGGCCAGCGAAAAACTGGTCCGCGTGCGGGTGGAGTTCTCAAAAAACAGGTTCACGCACGTTTTGCCAGCCAGAACCGGAATTCGGCGGTGCCCCGCTTCCATCGCCCTGCGAAAAATCTCCGCCTTGTCCAAGATGAGTGTGATCTCCTCGGCGGATAATTCCTCCAGACCCAAAAGATGCCGCTGCTTCCAAAACGGCGGCACCGGGCCCAGATCGACCGGCACTTCGGTCATACGCCAGCCTCGTCAATCGATGGGTGCTTGCCTTGCCTGGGCCAGCGGCCGCTGCAAACCACCGCTTGCGCCGGCAAACCAGCCCACGCGGGCACCGCCAGCCGGCTGGGGAAGTCCACTCGGCCACGCCCGCGGCCCCCGCCACTGCCGCCGACCGGTACCCGCGCGGGAAAGATTCTAGACGACCGGCCACAAAGCCACAAGCACCGGCCCCCGAGGGGCCAAAGGGACGCGCTGTCCGTAACGCGTTGCCAAACCGGACCTTGTAACGGCCCTTGGCCACGCCTGGCTCGCTACCCTATGATGCAACATCTACCAAGAACGCGGGTTGCGGCCCTGCTGGCCTGCTGGGCCGGGCTAGGTGGCAGCTAGCTTCGATTGGCCTTCCTCCCGCAGATGCCTCCGAAACCGAAATTCACAGCACGCAAGACCTCATGCTGAAGATCGCCAACGGTTTTATTTACGACCCCGCCCGGGGCATCGATGGTCAACCGGGCGACCTCTGGATCCACGAAGGGCGAATCGTGGCTGCCCCCACCGACCCGGCGGTGCGCCCAGACCGCACCATCGATGCGACCGGCCTGGTGGTCATGCCCGGGGGAATCGACATCCACTGCCACATCGCCGGTCCCAAGGCCAACACGGCCCGCAAGATGCGGCCCGAGGACAAACGCACCGCTGCCAAGGTCCTCCGCACCGGGCGGACCCGCAGCGGCACCCTGGGCAGCGTACCCAGCACGTTTGCCACGGGCTACAAATACGCCGGCCTGGGCTACACCACCGCGTTCGATGCCGCTGTTCCGCCTTTGAGCGCCAAGCACGCCCACGAAGAATTCGCCGACACGCCCTGCATCGACAAGGGCTTCTTCATCCTTTTGGGAAACAACCATTACGTGATGGAGTCTATCCGCCGGGGGGAACGCGACCGGTTGCGGGCGTTTCTGGGATGGATCCTAGGAGCGGCCAAGGCCTATGCCCCCAAGGTGGTCAACCCCGGGGGCGTCGAGTTGTGGAAGCAGCGCCAGGCGGGCAATGTGACCCACTTGGACCAGCCCGTGCCCCCTTTTGAGGTTACCCCGCGGCAGATCATTGCCAGCCTAGCCCAGGCCGCCGCCGAACTCCACCTGCCCCACCCCCTTCACATCCACCCCAACAACCTCGGCCTGCCGGGCAACTGGACCACTACCCTGGAAACCATGAAGGCTCTGGAGGGCTGCCGCGCCCACTTGGCCCATATCCAGTTCCACAGCTACGGCGGCGGCGAGGGCGACGAAAACACCTTCTCTTCAAAAGTCGAACCGCTGGTAGAGTACTTCAACCAGCACGACAACATCACGGTGGACGTCGGCCAAGTGCTGTTTGGCAAGACCACCAGTATGACCGGCGACGGTCCTCTGGGGTATTACCTCCACCAGATCTACGGGACCAAATGGTACTCGGGCGATGTCGAGCTCGAATCGGGCTGCGGCATCGTGCCTATCGAATACCGTAACAAAAGCCTGGTGCACAGTATCCAATGGGCCATCGGGCTGGAATGGTTCCTCCTGGCCCGCGACCCCTGGCGCATCGCCCTTTCCACCGATCATCCCAACGGCGGATCCTTCCTGGCATACCCCCAGATCATCCGCTTGCTCATGGACCGTTCCTGGCGCCGCGACATGCTTCGCCAGGCGCATCCCAAGCTATTGCACCGGTGCCGGCTGGCCGAACTCGACCGGCAGTATTCGCTCTACGAGATCTGCATCATCACCCGCGCCGCACCGGCCCGCATTCTGGGCCTGCAAGACAAAGGACACTTGGGGCCCGGAGCCGATGCCGACATCACCATCTATACACCCCACGATAACCCCCAGGTGATGTTCGAGCTGCCCCGCTACGTGATCCACGCCGGCCGCGTGGTTATCGACGATGGCCGACTCTGCGAACCCGTTCAGGGCCGAACCCATTATGTGGCGCCAAGCTACGACCGCTCAATCGAGCCCCACATCGGCCGCTGGTTCGACCAATATTACAC
>Ga0123519_10010050_pt1 | contig 14149 bp, 12 predicted proteins | sample YelNatPaOPRAMG02_FD_87396 | JGI IMG/M metagenome (GOLD analysis project Ga0123519, IMG submission 87396) | Hot spring microbial communities from Yellowstone National Park - Yellowstone National Park OP-RAMG-02 (version 2) | ecosystem: Environmental > Aquatic > Thermal springs > Hot (42-90C) ...
ACGTGGCGGCGGACCTCAATCTGGGGGGCGAGGCCCCGGGAGAGAACCCCGCTTTCGGCCCACAGGTCCTCCTGGACCTGGGCCACCACGCCCGAAATGGTCGTCCGCAGCCGGAAGGCGACGATGGCGTTGGTCCCATCCACCAGGAACTGGACAGGGACCGGCTCCCGCCCGGCCAGGAGGTCCCGCTGGAACCCGGCAGGGATGACCACGCCCACGTAGGCCTTCCCTTCGTCCAGGAGGGCTGCCAACTCTTCCTCCCGCTCCACGGTGTAGCGCGGCTCCAGGGCCTGGGCGTTGCGGAACCCCTCCACCAGCCGCCGGCTCAGGCGGCTCCCATCCCGGTCCAAAACGGCCATGGGCAGGTGGTCCGTCTCCGTGGAGACGGCCCCGGCCACCAGCACCAGGAGGAGCAGGGGCCCGAAGAAGATGAAGGGCGTCAGCAGCCGGTCCCGCCGCCAGTGGAGGAACTCCTTGCGCGCCAGCGCCCGAATCCGGTCCCACATGGCTGCCCTACCCCATCTGCTTGCGGAAGGAAAGGATGGCCAGGGTCAAACAGCCAGCCCCCATCCCCAGCAGGATGGCCGCGGCCTGGGCCACGTCGGCCAACCCCGCCCCCTTGAGGAACAGCGCCCGGCTGATGGCCACGAAATGGGTCGCCGGCAGCGCATAGGAGCGGACGACGGCCCCCACCTTCTGGGTGTCAATGGGATCAAAGAGGCCCGTGAGGAAGAAACTGGGGATGAAGAAGATGAGGAAGTTGGCGATCATGGCCGCGCCCTGGCTGCCGATGAAGTTGGAAAGGAACAGGCTCAGGGCCAGGCTGCCGAAGAGGAAGTCCAGCCCCAGGAGGAGGAAGAGGCCGAAGTTCCCCCGGAAGGGGACCCGGAACCAGACGATGGCCACCGCCGCCGTGAGGACGAGGCTGACGACGCCGCTCACCAGGTACGGCAGGAGTTTCCCCACCAGCAGTTCCGCCTTGCGGAGGGGCGTGGAGATGAGGGCTTCCAGGGTGCCGTGCTCCTTCTCCCGGGTGATGGCCAGCGAGATGGAGAGGCTGGGCATGGCCATCACCACGGCGATGAGCCCAGGCACCATGCTGTGGAGGATGCGCAGGGCCGGGTTGTACCAGATGCGGGTCCGCTCCTCCAGGCGGGGCAGGCGCACCGCGGCCACGCCTCCCCTGGCCTGGACCAGGAGGGACTGGGAAAAGGCCCCGCTGCGGGTCTGGACCTGGCTGAGGGTCTGAAGGGCGCTGTTGGGATCAGCGCCGTCCAGGAGGAGTTCCACCCGGGCCTCCTCGCCCCTCTGCAGGCGCCGCTCAAACCCCGGCGGGATGACCAGGACGGCGTAGACGCGCGAGGCCAGGAGGAGGTCCTCCCCCTCCCTGTAACTCTGGACGGTGGCCACCACGTCCACCATCCCGTCGCTCGTCAGGAAGGACACATAGCGGCGGGAAAGGGGGGTCTGGTCCTGGTCAAAGAGGGCGACGCGGAAGTTCTCCACGTCAAAGGAAAAGACGTAGGCCAGGAGGACGAGGAGGAAGGCCGGCGTGAAGGTGACCAGGAAGAGGGTCCGCCGGTCCCGCACGATGTGCAGCACTTCCTTTCGGATGACGGACCACGTCTTGGAAAGGGACATGCTCGTCCTCTCAAGCGTTCTGATGGACCTCACCCCTGCCCCCCAGCCTCCTTCCCCCCGCCGCCTGGGGAGGAGGTTGGGGGATGAGAAGGGGCTTGACCTCTCCCCCAGTCCCTCCCCGATCCGAGGGTGTGTAGGGGCGATTCATGAATCGCCCCTACACATCCCCGCCGCCTGCAGCGGCATCCCTTCCCCTGCCTCGGAGAGGGGAGAAGGTTGGGGGATGAGGAGAGGTCGGACTTTGAAAAGCCCTGGCCCCCCTCCTGCGGTCATCCCACGCTGCGGAGGAAGGCCGACACAGCCCGGGCCACCGGCTCTGGCTGCTCCAGCATCACCATGTGCCCCCCGCCGGGGACGACCTCCAGGCGGGCCCCGGGGATGTGGGCCGCCAGGTACTCCGAGTACTTGAGGGGCGTCATCACGTCGGCCGTGCCGCAGATGACGAGCGTCGGCGTCTCCACCCGCGGGAGTTCCTGCATCACGTCAAAGGCATCGCAGGCCAGGAAGTCGCCGTAGACAACTTGGGGATTCGCCTCCAAGAGCTGCTGGCGCGCCGCGCGCCGGAACCGCTCCGGCGCGCCCTCGGCGAAGAGCCACTGCACCAGTTGCTCCACGGCGCGGGGGTAGTCTTCCTGGAGGCCCCGGAGGAGGGCCGGGGCCACCCGCAGCCGGGCGCCAGAGCCCACGAGCACAAGCCCCCTCAGGCGGTTGGGGTAACGGAGGGCCACCTCCAGGGCGATGGCCCCGCCCATGGAGTGGCCCACGAGGACGGCCTTTTCCAGCCCCGCCGCCTCCAGGAAGGCACGGACCACGTCCCGGTAAGCCCCGATGGACCGCCGGCCCTCGCCCTCGGAGCGGCCGTGCCCCGGCAGGTCCAGGGCGTAGACCGTCGCTTCCGGCAGGCGGCGCAGGGCCACAGGCCAGTGCACGTGCGAGCCCCCCGCCCCGTGGACGAGGACAACCTCTGCCCGCGTCCCCTCGGCACGGTGCAGGGCGTAGTACAGCCGTTCTCCCGCCTCCGAGATGCGCAGCCAGGGCATGTTCGCCTCCTCACGCAGAGCCTGCCGACCGCCCCCCCGCAAGTGGGCAGGCGCAGGCCCTGCCCTGGGGATTATTCTTCCTCTTCCTTGCCCTCCGAGGCCACCGTCTCGTTGAGGTCCTTCATCAAAAGGTCCACGTTGATGCCGTGGGCCCTGGCCCCCTGCTCAATGTTCTCAAAGCGGGCCACGGCGCAGCCGATGCACATCAGGCCGTGCCGCAGGAAGACTTCAATGGTCTGCGGGTAGCGCATCACCACCTCGCCGATGGACATGTCCTTGGTAATCGTCGCCACAGAACGCCTCCTCACAGGGTGGGAAATGGGCTTGCAAATTTGCGATGGGCTTGCAAATTTGTAAGTTCAGGCTCGCAGTGCGGCACGCAAGGGCTGCCCCAGATGGATCGGGGTGCCCGAGGCCGCCACTCGCTTATTCGTTTTCGTCGGCGGCTCAGGCCCAGGGCGCGCATGCGTCGCCCTGGCGCTCACCCGGCCTTCCTCACGCTGCCGGGGCTTCCATCGCCCGCCGCCGCTCCGCCTCGGCCCGCTCGGCCATGAGCGCCCGCAGGGAGGCGATGTCCCTCGGGATCAAGTAGGCCACGCCGCCGAAGAAGAGGGCGCACAGGGTCCAGGCCACCGTGCAGATGATGAGGATGGCGTCGTGCAGGGACGACTGCACGGCGATGACCCCCGCCAGGAGCGGCGCGGTGGCCGAGCCGATGGTCTCCATGAAGTTGAGCGCGGCCAGGGCTGTGCTGCGCACCTCCGGCGGCGTCACATCGTGGACGGTGGAGACCACGTTGGGAGCGGCGAAGGGCATGAAGACCGCGGTCATGGCCATGAGCACCAGGAAGAGCCCCTGGTTCTCCAGCGGCACCGAGAGGGTGACCACCATCAGGATGGTCCCCAGGACCACCCCCGTGACGGCCACCAGGACCCGTCCCCGCGGCGTCCGCCGGAAGAAGAAGTCGCCCAGGGTCCCGCCGATGAAGTAGCCGCTGGAGAGGGTGAGGATGGCCACCATCATCGTCGTGGCCGCCTGGCCCGAGGTGTAGTTCCGCTCCGTCTCCAGGTAGCGGAAGAACCAGTAGGTCACGACGTTCCAGGGGAAGACCCCGAAGAACCCCTGCACGAAGAGCAGGATCAGGCTCCGCTTGCGGAGCGCGGCCCGCAACTGCTTCAGGTCAAAGCGGTAGACGCCGATCTCCTTCAGGCCGGCCAGTTCGGGTTCGGCGCGGCCCCGGGGTGCTTCCCGCACGAAGAAGAAGATGAGCGCAGCCACCACCAACCCCACCGAGCCGGTGACGAAGAAGACCCGCCGCCAGCCCAGCGTGGGGCCCAGGGCCGTGGCCAAGATGAGGCCCAGCATGTACCCCATGGGCATGCCCAGTTCCAGCAGGCCGTAGACCTTCCCCCGCATCCTGGGGCCGAAGTAATCCGAGACCAGGCTGTAGAGCCCCGGGTAACTGGAGTCGTCAATCCCTGTGGAGGCCCGGGTGACCAGGAAGAGGCTGTAGCGGGGGGCCAGCGCGCTCAGCCAGGTGGTGCTGCCCCAGATGAACGACGCCAGGGCCAGCAACTTGGCCCGCGCAAAGCGGTCGTACAGGTACCCCCAGACCGGGTACAGGATGCCGGCCACGATGATGGCCCCCGTGGAGACGGCCCCCATCTGCACCTCGTTGATGCCGAACTCCTCCATGATGGGCGTGGTGAGCGGGCCGATGAGGAGCTTGTCGGCCTGGTGCAGGAGCACGAAGAGGAAGAAGATGAAGACCACGAACCACCGGTATCTGGACGTCATCGGCTGCCCCCTTTCTTGGCTTGATCCTGCTTTTAGTCCGGTTGCACCAACTCCACGACGGTCGCGCCGTCGCCACCTTCGTGCCGCGCCCCGGGCCGGAACGAGGCCACCAGGGGATGCCGCGCCAGTTCCTCCCGCACGGCGCGACGCAGGGCGCCAGTCCCTTTGCCGTGAATGATGCGCACCTGGGGCAGGCCGGCCAGGAAGGCCCGGTCCAGGTACTTCCCCACCTGCTCCAGAGCCTCCTCCACGGTGAGGCCGCGGCAGTTCAGTTCTGCCGGCAGGGGGCCGGCCCCGGGCCCGCGGAGTTCCACCCGGGCCGGGCCTTCGGAGGGCACCTCCTCGGCGCGGGGCTCCAGTTCCTCCACCGGCACCCGCACGCGGAAGGACCCCACCTGCACCTCCGCCTCTCCTTCGTCCACGTGGGCCACCTCGCCGGCCATCCGCAGGCTGGGGACCCAGACGCGGTCCCCCGGCCGAGGCTGGAAGGGCGCGCCGAGGACGGGTTTCGTGCGGATGGGGGCGAGTTCCTCCGCCAACTCCTCCAGGCGCTCCTCGGCCTCCCCCAGGTCCTCCGCCGAGGGCGGTTGGGGGGCAGGCTCCCGCTGCCAGAGGCGGCGCAGGCGGGCCAGTTCCCGGCGCACCTCTTCCACCTCCCGGGCAGCCTCCTCCCGCGCCTTCTGGAGGACCTCGCGGCGGGCCCGCTCAATCTCCGCCAAGCGCTGCGCAAGTTCCCGGCGCAAGGCCTCCGCCTCGGCCCGCTCCTTGGCCGCAGCCTCCCGTGCCCTCAGGGCCTCCCGCTGCGCCTCTTTGATGTCGGCCAAGAGGCTCTCCGCCTCCAGGACGTCCGGGGAGACCATCCCCTGGGCCTCCTGGACGATGGCCGGGTCCAGGCCCAGCCGCCGGGCGATGGCGAAGGCGTTGGAGCGCCCCGGGAGGCCGATGGTCACCTCGTAGGTGGGGGCCAGGGTCTCTGGGTCAAACTCCACCGAGGCGTTCTGCACCCCGGGCGTCTTGTGGGCGTAGACCTTCAGTTCGGAATAGTGGGTGGTGGCCAAGGTGGTGATGCGCCTCGCCACCAGGTGCGAGAGGATGGCCCGCGCCAGAGCCGAGCCCTCTACCGGGTCGGTGCCAGCGCCCAGTTCGTCCAGCAGGACCAGGCTGCGGGAGTCCGCCTCCTGTAGGATGCGGATGATGCGCCCCATGTGGGAGGAGAAGGTGGACAGGCTCTGCTCAATGGATTGTTCGTCGCCGATGTCGGCGAAGATGCCGCTGAAGACGGTGAGGCGCGAGCCCTCGGCGGCGGGGATGGCCAGCCCGGCCTGGGCCATGGCCGCCAGCAGGCCCACCGTCTTGAGGGTCACCGTCTTGCCGCCCGTGTTGGGGCCGGTGAGGACGCGGACGAAGTAGTCCTCGCCCAGGTACACGTCTATGGGGACCACTTTCTCCGGGTCCAGCAGGGGGTGGCGGGCTTGCCAGAGTTCAATGACCGACCCCGGATGGGGGACGGCGTCGGGGTCCTTCTGCCGCTGGCGGAAGGGGACCAGGTGCGGCTCCACCCCGCGGATGGCTTCGGCGTAGCGGGCCTTGGCGAAGATGAGGTCCAGTTCCGCCAGGGCCTCCACCGTCTGCTGGATGAAGGGGGCTTCCTCGGCCACCAGGTCGGTGAGGCCCAGGAGGATGCGGTCCACCTCCTGCTCTTCCTGCAACTGGAGTTCGCGCCAGCGGTTGTTCAGTTCCACCGTGGCCAGGGGCTCAATGAAGAGGGTGGCCCCGCTGGCCGACTGGTCGTGCACCAGGCCAGGGACGCGCCCCTTGAACTCCGCCCGGAGGGGGATGACGTAGCGGCCGTGGCGCTGGGTGACCAGGGGCTCCTGGAGGAAGGGCGCGATCTCCGGCGAGGCGACCATGCGCTGCAGGCGCTCCAGGAGGTGTTCGTGGGCGGCGCGCAGGTCCCGGCGGATCTCCGCAAGGCGCGGGCTCGCCGTGTCCAGCACCTCCCCCTTCTCGTTGATGGCCCCGCCGATGGCCGCGACGACGTGGGCGCACTCCTCCAGGCGGGAGGCGACCTCCGCCAGGCGGGGGAACTGCCCTGCGGCCCGCACCAGGCTGCGCCGCAGGGTGCGGGCCACCAGCAGGGTCTGGCGGATGTCCAGGAGTTCCCCGGGAAGGAGCATGGCGCGGCGCACTGCCCGCTCCAGCAGGGGGCGGACGTCGCGCGCCCCGCCCAGGGTGATGGGGTTGGTCGCCAGGAACTGCCGGGCCTCCCGGGTCTCCTCCTGGCGGGCCCGGGCCTCCGTCAGGTTCGCGGTCGGGCGCAGGCCGAGGGCCAGTTCCCGGCCAGCGGAGAAGGAAGTGTGGCGGGCCAGTTGGGCCAGGATCTTGGGGAACTCCAGGAGGTCCAGGTACGAATCGTCCATCAGCCGACCGAAAGGATGCGCAGGATCTCGGTGGGGGCCCATGGCTTGACCGAGAGGATGAGGTACGGCAGGAGCCGGGCGAAGACGTTGGCCAGCACCGACGACTGGAGGCTGTAGTGGATGGCCAGGCGGACCGAGTCGGCCCGCACCGTGGCCAGGACGGGCTTCCCCGGCTGATGCCAGGTCCACGGGACCTCCGTGGCAAAGTTCACCGCCGCCAGGAAGAGGGAGATCCACACGCAGGTGGTCACGAACCCCAGGGCCACGCCCCCCAGTTGGTCCACGTGCTTCAGGATGCTCAGGTGGGCCTGCCGGTAGTCCCGCGTGACCAGCGAGAGCGCGCCGTAGGCGGCGAGCAGGATGAGGACGAAAGCCAGGGCCTCCACCGATTGGTGGTTGGCCCACACCACGCGCTGGATCCACGTCCCCACCGTCTGGTAGTAGGCCGCGGCCAGGACGAGCGCGAAGTAGAGGAGCACCAGCCCGATCAGTTGCCGCAAGATGCCCTGGAAAAGCCCCACCGTTGTGCCTGCAATGAGCCCAGCCAGGATGACCACGTCCAGCACGTTCATACGCGACTCCCGCTCCTCGGGAACCAGCCGACGTTGGGAAAGTATAGCACATTCCGTGCCGGGGACAAAACGGCCGAGGGGCGCTGCAGGATGCCCGTCCCTGGAAACGCGGGAGCGCCTGTGTTATAATCCCACCGCCCGGTTGCCTCGGAGCCCTCTCTTCGTGCAGGAGGCCACCCTTGGACGCGAAGGCCGTCAAAGACCTGGCGCTGGATGTGGGCTTTGACCTGGTGGGCATCACCGATCCACAGCCAGGGCACCCGATCCCCTGGACCCGCTCGGTCATCGTCCTGGGGCTCGCCACCTTGGACGAGGCCTTTGACTACCAGACGTTCATCGCCTACGAGGGGAAGCAGCGCTGGTACAAGCCCATCTACACCGCGCTGGAGGCCCTCTCCGCGCGGCTGGCCCGCCGCCTCCGGGAGCAGGGGTGGCAGGCCGAACACCTGACCTTTGAGGACAGCCTGGCCTACGTGGACCTCAAGGCGGCAGCCGTGGCGGCCGGCCTGGGCGTCTGGGGGAAGAACAACCTGGTGGTCACCCGGCGCTACGGCCCCCAGGTGCGCTTCGGGGCCGTCTTCACCTCGGCGGACCTGGCCCGCGACCACCCCTTGCAGGACTACTTCTGCCCTTCCTGCACCCTGTGCTGGAACGCCTGCCCCACCCAGGCCATCGGCCCGGGCGGGTTCGTGCGGGACCTCTGCCTGGCGGAGTTCAACCCCACGCGGGAGATGGCCGCCCGCCAGGAGCGGGAACTCCCCCGCCTCACCCGGACCACGCGCCTCCAGTGCATCGCCTGCCTCACCGCCTGCCCCATCGGGCGCAAGGTCGCCGTGGAGATGTGGTACGACTTCCGGGAGGGGTGAGCCGCGTCCAGAGGCGGAAGCGGGGAGCGGGCGCGCGTCGCCCTACTTCTTCTCGCCGTGCTCCCGACGGAAGCGGGCCGTCCAACTCCCTCCCAGGCCCAGGAGGCCGCCGTAGAGTTCCCCCTTGGTGGGCATCTCCGCCCTTGGCACCTCCTCCCAGCGCCCCCGGTCCCGGTCCAGCACCCACCGGTCTCGCGCCTCCACCAGGCTCCCGAGGAGGCCGCGCAACGCCTCCTCGTCCTGCGCCGCCACCAGCCGCCTGAGCGCGTCCAGGCGCTCCTGGAAGAGGTCCAGCAGGCGGAAGAGGTTCTCGGCGTTGCCCAGGAGGAGGTGGGTGAGGGCCTCGGCGTCCTGCAGGACCTCGGTGGCCCCAGCGAAGGTCTCACCGGCCAGGCGCCGCGCCTCCTTCCAGGAACTGGCCGTGGTGGCCGTCTGCATCAGGGCCACGCCCAGGGCCATGGGGAGGTCGTGCACCCAGGCCATGAGGCCGTCGTGCTCCGCCGCGTCCAGGAAGTAGGGCTCCGCGCCGAGGCCGGCCACCATCTCGCTGACCACCTGGACCGCGTCCGGGTCGGCCGAGGGGGAAGGGGTGAGGCAGTACTGCGCCCCCTTGAAGAGGGTGGCCGAGGCCCCCTCCACGCCGCGGCGGGCGCGCGCGGCCTCGGCCGGGGCCAGGATGGGGTTGCCCCCGACGAACGAGACGTGCTCCGGCAGGAACTCCTCGGCCCAGGCCAGGACCGGTTGCTTCAGGGTGGCCGTGTCGGTGACGATGGCCCCCGGTTTCAGGTCCTGGGCGATGGCTTCCAACGTGCTGCGGATGCCTGCCAGGGGCAGGGCCAAGCAGATGAGGTCCGCCCCCTCGCAGGCCGCGATGAGGTTCCATTCGGTGGCGTCCACTGCGCCCATCTTGCGGGCCTGGCTGGCCACCGTTGGTTCCCGGTCGTGGCCCACCACCTCATAGTCGCCCCCCTGTGCCCGGAGGGCCAGCCCCAGGGAACTGCCCACCAGGCCCAGCCCCACGATGGTGATCTTCGGTTTCTTCACTTCGTCCAACCCTCCCTCTCTTGAAGCGAAGGGCCCTGCGCCCTCCGCCCATCAGTTCAACTCGTCGGCCTGCCAGAGGGCCGCGTGCAGGCTTGCCGCTGGGCCCTCTGGCGGCTCGTGGTGCCGCCGGATGAGGTCCACCGTAAGGGGGTCCGCGCCAGCCTCCCGAGCCTTCTGTGCGCCCACCTCGGCATGGGTCAGGTGGGCGCGGAAAGCCCCGCCCCAGGGGTGCCTGGCCAGCCAGGGGAGCGCCTGGGGCCAGAAGGCCGAGAGGAGGACGATGGCCACCCGGTGCCACAGCCGAAGGCGCGGTTCCCCTTCCTTGCCTACGTCGTGGAGGAGCGCGGCGGCGAGGAGAGACCGCTCCCGGTACCCCCACGCGAGGAGCGTACGGGCCACGGCCGCGCCGTGGCGCCTCCCGGCGGGCGACATGGCCTGGAACAGGGCCAGTTCCCCCGGCGTGAGCCAGGCCAGGGCTTCCTGGGGCACCCCCGGGTCCAGAGGGGCCCGGAGCGCGTGCCAGAACTGCCGCACCCGGTACCAGGCCCTGGAGAGCCCTCCGCTGGCCCCCACACGCCCCCGCAACGCTCCTTCCCTCGTGCTCACCTTCCCCTCCGGCGGCCGGCCCACCCCCTCACCACAGAGGCTGCCCCAAGAGCAGGCTGCTGATGAGGCGCATGGGCGGGCCCAGGATCCAGCCCAGGAGGTCCAGGCGCCCCAGGCTCCCCAGGGCGATGAGCGCGAGGAGGATCAGGGGGCCGTACTGCTGCGTGTCGGCCAGTTTGCGGGCCCAGGGGAGCGGCAGGACGCCCAGGGCCACGCTGAAGCCGTCCAGAGGTGCGATGGGGAGGAGGTTGAAGAGGGCCAGCCCCACGTTGATCCACGTCGCCAGGAGGAGGCCCGTGAGGAGCCAGTCCCCCCAGGAGGTGTACCACACCGCGGACGGGAGCAGGTCCAGGCGGATGGGCGCGGCGAAGAGGGCCGCCAGGAACAGGTTGGAAAGGGGCCCGCTGGCGGCGGTGATGGCCATGCTGGTGAGGGAACGCCCCCGCATCTGGTAGGGGTTCACCGGCACCGGCTTGCCCCAGCCGAAGCCGCTCACCAGGATCATGAGCGAGCCGATGGGGTCCAGGTGCGCCAAGGGGTTCAGGGTCAGGCGCCCCAGGGCGCGGGCAGTGCGGTCGCCCATGCGGTCGGCGGCCCACGCGTGGGCGAATTCGTGGACCGGGATGGCGATGAAAAGCACGATAAGTTTGACCAAGAGGTCTACCAGGCTGAAACTCCCCAACATGGAAAGGGTATCTCCTCCCCGGGTGATGGCCGGCTCCCGCCGGGTGTGGGATCGGCAGGCACATTATAACATCAAGTCCCAGGGGCTGCCAGCGGGAGGACTGCGGAGGGACCTTTCCTCATCTCTCCGATGCGGAAGGGGAGCGGGCCTGGGGGCGGGGGGTGAGGTCTGCGCGCCGTTTGAACTCCCCGCCCGAATCTGCTACAATCTCAAGGGGGAAGATGTCCTTCCTCCCCGCGATCCCCCCTCAGGAGGTGGCCAGATGTTCGCCAACCGCTATGCGCTCCTCACCGGCGGCTCCAGCGGCATGGGCAAGGCCCTCGCCCATCTCCTGGTCCGCCGGGGGGCCCATGTGGGCCTCATCGCCCGCAACCCCGAACGCCTGGAGCAGGCCCGCCAGGAACTCCTGGCCGAAGCCACTGCCGGGCAGACGGTGGAGACCTTCCAGGCCGACGTGCGCGATTTCCAGGCCGTCCAGGCCGTGGTGGCGGCTGTGGAAGGGCGGGGGCAGCCCATTGACTTCCTCTTCAACGTGGCCGGCTTCGCCCGCCCGGGCTACTTCCACGAACTGCCCCTGGAAGTCTTCCGCGACCAGATGGAGACGAACTACTTCGGCACGGTGCACACCACCTATGCCGTCGTCCCCTACATGATGGCCCGGCGCCGCGGCCACATCGTCAACTTCTCGTCCATGGGGGGGCTGGTGGCCGTCTTCGGCTACACCGCCTACTGCCCTTCCAAGTTCGCCGTGCGCGGCTTCTCCGAAGCCCTGCGCAGCGAACTGAAGCCCTACGGCATCGGGGTCTCCGTGGTCTATCCGCCCGATACCGACACGCCCGGCTTCGCCGTGGAGAACCAGACCAAGCCCTTTGAGACCCGGTACATCAGCGGGAGCGCGGGCCTGATGAAACCGGAGGAGGTCGCAGAAGCCGTCCTCCGGGGGGTGGAACGGGGCCGCATCCTGATCATCCCCAGCCTGGCAAGCCGCCTCCTGTACATCGGCACGAACCTCCTGGGCGCGGCGACCCACCTGGTCATGGACCTCCTGGTGCGGCGGGCCCAGGCGGCCAAGGCTCGCTCCCAACCCTCGGGCGGGAGCGGTGCGTGAGCCGCCTTGCCCTGTGAGGGGGAACATGCCCCAGCGCCTCTCAGCGTCCTTGCGGCGGGCCGACCCAGGGTTGCTGGCTGTGCTGTGCCTCAGCCTGCCCGCGGTGGCCCCCCTGCTGTACCCCGGGTACTTCGCCTCTCACGACGGCCTGCTGCACCTCTACCGCTCCCTGGGCCTGGACCGGGCGGTCCAGGCCGGGGTCTTCCTGCCCCGCTGGTTCCCCGACTTCGCCTTCGGCTACGGTCAGCCGGTGCTGAACTTCTACGGCCCCCTCGGGTACTACCCCGGGCAGGTCCTCCGCACCTTGGGCGTCGGCCTGGTGGCGGCGGCTAAGGGAGCCTACGCCCTCGGCGCGGTGGCCGCGGGCCTGGGGATGTACCTCTGGGCCCGACGCGCCTTCGGCGGCCGGCCGGTAGCCGCGGCTGTGGCGGCCCTGGCCTACGTGTACGCGCCCTACCACCTGGCCGACCTCTACGTGCGCGGCGCCCTGGCGGAACTCTGGGCCATGGCCTGGGCCCCTTGGCTCCTCTGGTCGCTCACGGGCCTCCTCGCGGACCGGGAGCCGGTCCACTTCACCGTCAGCGCGTGGGCCCTGGCGGCCCTGGTCCTCACCCACAGCCTCTCCCTCCTCGTCTTCGGGCCCTTGCTGCTGGCCTACGCCGCGCTCCTCGCGCGCCGGGGAGGAAAGAGGGCCTTCCTCTGGGGCGCAGGAGCGGTGGCCCTGGCCCTCGCCCTCAGCGCCTTCTACTGGCTGCCAGCCCTGGCGGAGAGCCGCTTCGTGGGCCTCGGCGTCGGGGCGTCGGCGGGGTACCGGAAGCACCTAGCCCCCCTCTGGAGCGTGGTCTCGCCTTCGCCCATCTACCGCTACTTCCCGGAGCAGCGCACAGCGGCCGAGCACCCTGTGGGCCTGGTGCAGGTCGCAGTGGCGGCCCTGGCGGTTCTGGGGTGGTGTCTGCGGCGGCCCCGCACCCCGGGCGCCCTGTTCCGCCCTGCCCTGGTGCTCATGGCCTTGGCGGCCGCTGGGGGGCTCTTCATGACCACCACTGCCTCCCTCCCGGTGTGGGTGGCGTGCGAGCCCCTGCTCAGTTACCTGCAGTATCCCTGGCGGTTCCAGGCCCTCACGTCCCTGGGGATGGCGTTCCTGGCGGGCGCCTTGGCCCTCCTCCTGGAGCCCAGCACGTGGAGGGCAGGCCCTAGGGGGCGTGCCCTCGTGGGGTGGGGCGTGGCGGGCATCCTCGTGGCGCTCCTGGCCGTGGAATCCCTGGGGGCGTTGCCCTACAAGCCCCTGGCCCTGCACGACGACGAGGTGACCTTCCAGCGCATGTGGGCCGAGGAGCGGGCGGCCGGCCAGATCGGCACCACCTGGACCGGGGAATACCTGCCCGTGTGGGTGCGGGAGCAGCGGTGGGCCATCGGCCGCTCGTGGCGGGACGCCGGAGGGCCGGACCTGGCGGAGGCCGACGCCCCGCGCCCTCCCGACGCCGTGGACCTCCTGGAGGTGGGGTATGCCGGCCTGCGCCTGCGGGTGCGGAGCAGCGGGCCGGCCACCTTGGTCCTGCACCAGTTTTACTACGTGGGCATGGCGGCCCTTGGGGAAGGAGGGCGGATTCCGGCCTACCCCTACGGGACGCTGGGCCTGGCCGCCGTGGACCTCCCGCCGGGCGAGCACATCCTCTGGTTCGGGCTGCGGCCGACCCGGGCCCAGGCCGCCGGTTCCTGGGCCTCGGCCCTGGGGCTGGCTTCCTGCGCCTGGTTCCTGTGGCGGGCGCGGAGGCAGCGAGCCCTCGCCGTCGCGGCCGCGTTGCTCCTCCTGGCCGGAGGGTTGCTCCTCGCCCGCCACTGGGCTGCGCCAGAGGGACCCCGCCTGGCCCCGGTGCAGGCCGAGTTTGAGGGGCGGGCGGCCCTCCTGGCCTGTTCGGTCCCCCGGGGGCCCGTCCGGCCGGGTGGGGCGGTGGAGGTCACCCTGTACTGGCTGGCCCGACAGGGCTTTGCCAAGGACCTGGTGACCTTCGTCCACCTGGCCCGAGAAGAGGGCCCGGCCCCCCTGGCCCAGACCGACCAGCAGCCCGATGGGGGGTTCACCCCCACCACGCGGTGGGTCGCCGGCGAGGTCATCCCGGACCGCCACCTCCTGCGCCTGCCGGAAGGGCTGCCGCCAGGCCGGTACGCCCTCTACGGCGGCCTGTACGAGTTCCAGCCCTTCCGCAACCTGGAGGTCATCTCCGCGCAGGTGCCCGTGTCCTTCGGCCGGGTGCTCCTGGGGCACCTGGAGGTGGCAGCGCCATGACCTGCAAGGGGGGATGGGCAGGCCGCCTGGTCGGGGCCCTCGCCCTCGCCCTGCTCGGCTTCCTGCCCTGGGGCAGCCTGGCC
>Ga0123519_10010052_pt1 | contig 14149 bp, 15 predicted proteins | sample YelNatPaOPRAMG02_FD_87396 | JGI IMG/M metagenome (GOLD analysis project Ga0123519, IMG submission 87396) | Hot spring microbial communities from Yellowstone National Park - Yellowstone National Park OP-RAMG-02 (version 2) | ecosystem: Environmental > Aquatic > Thermal springs > Hot (42-90C) ...
AAAAAAGAGATAAAGCCGGATAAAAACTTAAACAACATAATAATTTTTTAAATTTCAGAAAATGATAGAATAGAATTATGAGAGATTATTCAGTGGCGTATGAATATAAGAATTCGCTTTACTTGAATATAACTAATAAATGCCCCAATCTTTGTTCGTTTTGTATTAAAACAAAATGGAATATGAAATACAGGGGCTATTCTTTAAAATTAGACGATGAACCTGAACTTAATGAAATAATAACCGAGATTGAAAAATTTTGTGGTATAAAAAAATATAATGAGCTGGTTTTCTGCGGTTACGGCGAGCCGACAATAAGATGGAATTTAATAAAAAATACATGTTCTGAAATAAGGAAATCCAGTGTTAAGGGTGTAAATGCCGAGCAGAGAATAAGAATTAATACAAATGGACTCGGGAATCTTATAAACAAAAGGGATATAACCACTGAGATGAAAGGGCTTATAAATTCTCTGAATATAAGTTTAAATACCATGGAGCCAAGCCAGTGGCTTGAGATAATGAGACCTTTTAAAGGTTATGAGAAGGGTTTTTATTCGGTTATAGATTTTATTAAAAAGGCGAGGAAAAATGTGGATGAAGTGGTCGTTACCGCGGTGGATTTAAAAGAGGTGGATATACAAAAGGTTAAAGAATTCGCTTTAAGAAGCGGTGTTAAATTCAAATTGAGAAGATTGTTAGAATATGAAAATGATTGAAAGAAAAAAAATATTGATTTTTTTTATAATGATACTCTTTGTTTTTCTGGTAATCCCTGTCACTATTTTTAAAAAGATACTTTCCCAGTATTTCGGTTTTATTAATGTGTGGATAGAGACACCCACGCTTCTTATAAGGCATAAGGTGATTTCGAAGATTTCAAATAATGCCAGAGACGAAGTTGATATGAGATTGCCTGAGTTTAAGTTTGTTAAATTTAGCTTAAAAGTAAACGCCAAGGATGTTTTTTTAATAGGCGACTTCAATAAATGGAGCGCGGTAAATCCTATGAATAAAAGGAGCGGCAATAACTGGGAGTTGGAAATTCCGCTTGTCAGGGGCAGGTATAAATATCTTTTTTTAATAGATGGCAGAGAAATTCTTGACCCGTTAAATCCTGATACCGATTATTACAACGATAAAAAAGTATCCGTTATCGAAGTTAAATGATATTTATATTTCAGATTATATTATCGTCTTTTCTTTTAGCGCAAAATCAACGCTCTATTGTATGGGTTAGCAATTCGGAGTCGGATATAAAAGAGATTTTAAATTTTAAGAAAGAAAAAAAGGATAATTTTAATTTTACTCTGGTCTCTGATGTTTTTAAAGATACAGGCACGGATATTGAACTTGCGGATTATTTAAATATAGAGTATCCTTTTTTCATTGTTTTTTATCCTTCTCAAAGCGGAATAGAAAAAATCAAAAATTATCCATCATCGCCGATCGTCTTTAAACATTTTATTAAATATTTTTTTGAAGGTAATAAATTTAGAGGCAATGGCTTTTTCTCGCGATATCCTCAAATAGATAAAGATAATTATTATGTCTTTAAAGACCTTGGATATAAATGGGTTTACGGCGGAATCTCAAGCGCTTCAACTTCGGGCTACTCAGATATGGATGGACTTAAAACAGTTTATTTAGAGGTTTTAAGAAGCACATACGATTTCTATTCTTCGAGCGGCTCTTTTTTTATTATAGACGATGTGAAAAATGGAAGTTCTTCGGTTAATATTTTAAAAGAAATTTTCTCAAATAACAATTTTAATTTTTTAAGCGTTTCTTCCGCGGTCTATGTCATTTGTCAATCCACTTCCGTTTTAACCGATAATAAATATATTTTCAAATGCGAGAGACAGCAAAATTATATATCTTATCTTTCTCTTATAACTTCTCAGTTTGATAACGCTTGCGATATAGACAGCGATTTCATTCAGTCCTATCTGCCGTTATTTGATTACTATCATAATTTATGCGATGACGAGACGGACTTTTCAGATGATATAAGAAGAATAACCAGGCAATTATATGAAAAATGCCAGAAAGACCTTCCTTCCTTTGTTTATTACGACTTTTTAAATAATTCTTATGTAAGAAAATACCAGAAGATAGTTTCAAGTTCTTCATTATCATTTATTTCTAATTCCGATGAGTTGATAAAGGAATTCAGTATTGCTAAAGATAATGAGAAATATCGTTTCTCTATAGAATTTTCAACCGATGATATCAAAGGTTTAGAAGTTCATATATATGTGGATATAAATAAAAGAAGAAATGCCGGCAGCGATTCTATTATAAACCATAATGAAAAAATAGATTCTTTATATTCCTGGGAATATTCTTTCGTTTCAAATTTAAAAAATGTTGTTTTTTACAAATCCGGCTACAGGGATTATCTCAGGGTTGGAGTTTATAAGGTTAAATTAGAAAAAAATATTCTTTCATTTGATTTAAAGCAGGAGTTGTTGCCCGGTAATATTTTTAAATGGAATTATATAATAGTGGTTTATGGCGGTTCTAATAAATTGGATGGAATATTCGAAATGTCAGAAAATAAGTTCCTTGCCCCGATAGATTAGTAGAAAGTGACCAAACTCTTACAAAAACTTCTTAATGGTATAGCGACTGATTTCAGCGTTGTTAATATATCTGAGTTTAATGATTTTATAAAGGGATATATTATCTTGGATGAACTTCCCGGTGATATGTTATATCTGAAGAGGGAAGAGAGATATGATATAAAAAAATTTTTCCCGCTCGCTAAAACCGCGGTGGTCTGCGTATTTCAGTACTGGAACGATGATTATGAAAAGAGATACTCTGATTTTATTAATAAAATAAATAGCCCATTTAATTATCTTTTAAAAAAATTACCTAAAATAAATGCCGAGATTAGAAATATTAACTCTAATTTAATTGCAAGATATTCTCTCTTCGATGATTATCATAAAGTAATAAGAGAAAATTTGGAGAAGGTAATAAAAGAACTTAAAAAAATAGATGATAATATAAAAGCGAAAATTTTCGTTGACACTTCGCCTATTTTTGAAAAAATACTCGCCTGTTACGGCGGACTCGGATTTATCGGAAGAAACACTCTTTTAATAAATAAAGATTTTGGAAGTTATCTTTTTATCGGAGGGTTTCTATTAAATGTGAATGTAAATTCCCCCAAGAGGATTATAAAATCGCATAAGCTGTGCGATAATTGCAGAATATGCGAGGAGAGATGCCCGACAAAAGCGTTATACAATTATAGATTAAATCCGCTTAAATGCATTTCTTACTGGACAACCCATAATAAAGATAAAAAAATACCCTATGAGATAATAAAATCATCTAAATATTTATTTGGCTGCGATATCTGTCAGGAATTATGCCCTTATAACGAAAAAATCGCGGATAAAACAAGTATTTTCAAAATACCCTTTTAAATTAAAAAATTATAAACTATTATTATGATTGTTTCTATTCATCAGCCGCAGTATCTGCCTTATATTGGATATATTTACAAGATTTTAAAAAGCGATGTTTTCGTTTTTTTAGATGACGCTCAGTATAAGAAAAATGAGTGGCAGAACAGAAACAGAATAAAAGGTCCGAACGGGCTTATCTGGTTAACCGTTCCTGTTAGTTTTAATTTTGGCAATAAGATAAACGAAGCGAAGATAGTTCAGGATAACTGGTCCAAGAAGCATTTAAACTCAATAAAATCCGCTTATTCCAAATCAAAATATTTCAAAGATTTCTTCCCTTTGATTGAAAGTTTTCTATCTAAAGATTATGAAAACCTCTCGGTTTTAAATATTGCCTGCGTTAAGATGATATTAGAATATCTTGGAGTTAAAAAAGAAATTGTTATATCATCAACTCTTGGCGTTAATAAGACAAGAACCGAGCGGTTGATTGAAATCGTTAAAAAACTAAATGGCGATATTTATCTTTCAGGCGACGGCGGCCACGGTTATCTTGACGAGGAACTTTTTGAAAAAAATAATATAAAACTTTTTTATCTTAATTATAAGACGATTAGTTATGCCCAGTTGTGGGGAGATTTTGTAGAAAATCTCTCAGTAATTGATATCATATTTAATGAAGGAAGAGAAAATACCTTGAGGATTTTAAATTATGATAAGGCATTCTAAACCTTATTTCGATAGGAAGGAATTTGAATTTGTAAATAATTTGTTAAAAACCGCAGAACTTTCCAGAAATATTTATGTCAAGGAGTTCGAAAATAAATTTTCAGATTTTATAGGTAAAAAATATTCTGTTTCAGTTAACTCAGGGACAAATGCTTTGTTTCTTGCTCTATATTCGCTTAAAGAATTGAAAAATAGGGGTGGATATGTCTTAATCCCTTCGCTAAATTGCACCGCTGTATTAAACGCGGTTTTAATGGCGGGATATGAGCCGATTATATGCGATGTGAATAAACTTGATTTCTCTTATGATATATATACGGCTAAAGAATTAATCTCAAAGTATAAGATAAGGGTTGTTATACTTCCTTACCTTTTTGGGTATCCTTCAAAATCCATATTTGAGTTTAAAAAAATGGGGCTTTATATTATCGAGGATATAACGCAATCTATGGGCGCTAAAATAAATGGTAAAAAAGTTGGGAACATGGGCGATATGGTCGTTTCATCTTTTTATTCCACAAAGATGTTTACAACGCTTGGCGAGGGCGGGATATTATCATGCAATGATAAAAAAATTTATGATTTTGTCTCAGATTTAATTGATTATGATAAAAAAAATAATTTTAAGTTAAGATTCTCATTTAAAATGACTGAAGCACAGGGGTATTTCGGTATAAATCAGTTAAAAAAAATAGATTTTATTTTTAAAAGAAGAAAAAAAATCGCTTCTATCTATTCTGAAGTCCTTTCAAAAAAGGGGGGATTGAATATTTTTTACAATCATATTCCCGATGCGGAATCGGTTTTCTATAGGTATATCGTTGAACTTAATGATTATAAAAGAGATGAAGTAATAAATAAATTCAAAAAATACGGGATTGAAGTCGCTAAACTCTATTTTCCGCTTGATATCTATTATAAAAACAAATCTAATTGTCCCGTTTCGCTTGATATTTATAATAATTTTATTTCCCTTCCATTATATCCGGCGCTCGAAGAAATTGAAATCAAATCGGTTTTAAAAGCGATAGATAGGATATTTTTATGAAAAAGTTTTTTCTTTTTTTTTCTTTAATATCTTTATCTTATATAGGAATTCATCTATATATCTCTAACTTCTTTGCCAGAGCTGGTTTTTTAAAAAATAATACAAATAAATTTTTTTTAATTATCGCCTTTCTTTCTATATTCTCTTTTTTTTTGAGAAGAAAATTTAACAGTGATTTTTTTGAGATTTTATATTTTCTTTCTTTTTTATGGATGGGTTATGTTCTTATATGGTCTTTTTTTATATTTGTCGGATGTTTCCTTTCCTATTTTGTAGAATTTAAAAAAATTTTTATTGGCGTAAATATTTTAACTTTTCTTGTTTCCTTAATTTCCATTTACAACGCTTTGAAACTTCCTTCGATTAATTATCTGAATTATTCATCAGACAGAGTCGCAAAAGATTATAAGATAGCTTTCATCTCGGATATCCATATAGATTTCGGTTTCAAAAACAGATTGTTTTCAAAGATTATAGATAGAATTTCAGCCGAAAAGCCGGAACTTTTAATAATAGGCGGAGATCTCCTGGACCCCGGTTTTAGAATCGATGAAAATATTTATAAAATCAGAGATTTGAAGATTCCGATTATATTCGTTTTAGGAAATCATGAGTACTACTTCGGGATTGATAAGACAGTTGAAATCGCGAAAGAATTAAATATTAAATTGATTAGATACGAATCGTTTAATTACGGCGATTTAAATTTAATCGGAGTTTCTGATATAAGAACAGAAGGGCTTGATTTTAATAATATTAAAAGGATTATAAGTAAATATTATGAGAATAAAAAATTAAATATTATTATTTCTCACGAACCTCTTTTTTTTAAAGAATTAGCCAGTAATTTCGATTTCCTGATGCTTTGCGGTCATACTCACTGCGGACAGATATTTCCGTTTCATATATTTATAAAATTGATTTATAAATATTTTTGTGGGAGTTATATAGAGAATAAATCATTTTTATATGTGTCTAGCGGAAGCGGGAGTTGGGGTCCTGTTATGAGATTCTTGGCTGGCTCTGAGATAGTTTTCTTAAATATCAGAAAAGATGGAAAGAATAACTCTTAATATAGCTGAAGTCGAAACGACTTTTAGATTTAAATATAAGGACTCTAATTTTTTCAAATATTTAAATAATAAATATTCTGATTTTTTTGCGGATAAAAAATCTAAAGATATTATAAGGGTTGAGTTTTCGGATAGCGTTTTCAGAAATGATGATAAGGTTTATCTTAAAGAAGACGAAAAACTTATAATAAGCAGAAAGGATTTCCTTTTTGAAGATGGCAATCTTTTTATTAAGCCGAATATATATTCTTTTGATAGTTTTTTGAGGATTTATATATCCAATGAACTTAATAAATCAAAGGGGCTTTTAATACATTCTTCTGGTTTTATTTTTAATAATAGGGCTTTTATATTTGTTTCTAAAAGCGGAGGTGGAAAAAGCACCATTATAAAAATTTTCGGTGATTATAAAGCATTCAGCGATGAATTGATTCCTTTGGTTTTTAAGGAAAATCAGTGGTTTGTTTTTTCTTCGCCTTTCTGGGGCGAGATAAGAAGGCGAAAAAGCAAACCTTTTAAGGCAAAACTGAATAAGATTTTCTTTATTAAAAAAGATTTTAGAAACTTTGAATTAAAAATATCTAAAAATAATGGCTTTTATGAGTTAATGCGATGCGTGATGAATTTTAATCCCAGCAAAAAATTGGCAAATCTGATATCGGATAAAATCATTTCGCTTTTAAATTGCGATTTTTCAATTCTTCATTTTTCAAAATCTAAATCTTTAGTTTCCTATTTTAAAAACATTAATTAATCCCCTTCCTTCTCGCCTCTTATTTTATATTTGTTATTTTCAAAAATTTCAACTATTTCGTCATATTCAAGTTCATCTTTTTCAATAAGTTTATTTACTATCTCCTCAACTATATTCCAGTTTTCTTTTAATATTTTTTCTGCCTCAACCATTTCCTTTTTTATTATATTAACGCTTTCATTATTTAATTTAAGAGCTATAGCCGGAGAAAATTCTTTTTCCGGAATTACGCTGAAATCTCCGACATATCCATTTTCTCCCATCCCCAACTTCCAGACCATATCATGAGCCAATTTCATCACATTCTTAAAATCCTCCCTTACCCCATCGCTTGTATCTTGATATTTTATCTTTTCGGCTAAATAACCGCCAAGAGAAACCCTTATATTTGCGAGTATGCTCTTTCTGTCCTGAGTGTATAACTCTTCCTTTGGGATTGAATGAACGACTCCGAGCGCCCCGCCCCTATTGAGTATAGAAACCTTGAATACATCTCTGGTTGGGTGAGTCAGATAAAGTATTACGAGATGCCCCGCTTCGTGATAGGCGGTCATTTCTCTCTCTTTTTGAGTCATTATCAATTTGTGAGCGAAACCAAGTTCTATTCTTTCTATAGCGTTGACTATATCCTCATATATAACCATTTCTCTGTTATTTCTTGCAGCGATCAACGCTGACTCTTTTACTATATTTTCTATCTCCGCGGGTGTTTTATAAACCGCTTTTCTCGCAAGCCGCGGGATATTTATCGAAGGGTCATATTTTATCTTTCCAAGATAATAAGAAAAAAGTTGTTCCCTTTCCAACAGATTAGGCCTTCCTACGAATATCTTTCTGTCAAATCTTCCAGGTCTTAAAAGCGCTTCGTCTAAGATATCTTCGATGGCGTTTGTAGCTCCGAATACTATGATATTCGTTTCATCATCGTTTAAGCCATCCATTTCAACAAGCAATTGATTCTGGGTGGAATTTGTTTCGGAACCGCCGCCGAAAGCGTCATATAAAATTCTTCTTCTTCCTATAACCTCAAGTTCATCTATAAATATTATGCAGGCGCCGTAAGCGTGAGCTGTATATCTTGCCTGAGAAAATAGTTTCCTGACTCTTGAAGCCCCGACACCGACAAAGACCTCTACGAACTCCGAACCTGCGACGGAAAGCAGAGGAACATCCGACTCGGTTGCGATAGCTTTTGCAAGCATCGTTTTCCCGCATCCGGGAGGACCTATTAATAAAACCCCTTTTATTATCTTACCGCCTATTCTTTTGACTTTTTTCCTATCCTTTATAAGCGAAACGACCTCCCATGCTTCGCGTTTTGCGTGTTCAAGCCCTATTATATCTGAAAATCTGATATTGACCTCTTGTGACTTTATATTTGTTTTTTTAAATCTTGAAAATCCTCCGCCATATTGGAGAAGATATAAAAAACCAACGAATATTATTGTTTGCAAAACCATCCATGGCATTGAAGCCATATTGATTCCAACGATGTATCTTCTTGTATTGGGTTCAATATTTGAAAGATAAATTAGTGGGATAAATACAGATATGATTGTTAAAACGATTACAGAAATTAATATCCAGTTTTTTTTAAAAAATAGTTTTAATCTATACCAGAACATATCAACTCTGCAGTCCCGGAAGAACGAATGCTATCGGCCTGTCTCTGTTTGGCACATATTTTATAACCTCAAGAGCCTTGCCGCTTGTGCATATATAATCATAACCAGATTCGCAATACTGATTCTGAAATTTTTCAACGCAAACAGCCTGCTTTGGATATTTACATAAAAGTTTTATACCGGCGGGATTGGTATATACTCTTATAGTAACCACATTCCAGACCTGAGTTCTTGTTATTTCAAGTTCAAGTCCGCCATCTTTTAAATTTAAAAATTTTTTTACAGCAGGCGAGTTAAAACCAATATACTCAGAAACCCTGTCCTTTATATTTTGTTTTAAATATGTCTCATCCCAACCTGTGGCGTATCCGATATAGAGATGAGATTCCAACTGCCATCTTCTCGCGGCATAATAACCGGATATCTCCATCTTTTGCACTAAAACCAGCAGCGCAAGAATCCTTGCTGTGAAAAACAGAACTATCAGAAAAATAGGGAATAATAATACTAATTCAGTCATTGCCACTGATGTCCTTTTTTTTATATTTAAAAGAATCATTTTCATAATTACGGATAAAGCCTTGTCTGATATTTTGGAGTAGGATTGGGCCAGACGCAATTGTTCATATTTAAAAGGTCAGGACACTGCGAAGTTATTTTTGCATGGACGCATGGCGCCGTCTGATCCTTACACTCCTGCCAGCTCTTCTGATTGAAGTTTATATTAAAATAATTTTTACCGGGCTCAACAGGATGATACAGTTCATATCCCCATCCCATCTGTTTTAAAAGAGATGTATCGGCGGTGGCAAGCTGAAACAAACCGGGATCGGGGAAATCCACCGGCGGGTCGGTTTTTGCTATTTCGTACGGTGGAATGCCGCCAACATAATATTTAGCCCACCACTTCATTGTCTTTATATAATGTATTTTGACATCGCTGTTTCTATTCCATTTTCTAAGTCCTGAACCGCTAAGAGCGTCTTCCCCGCACAGATCAGGATTGTCAAGGCATTTCTGAGTCGCGGCGTTTAAGTAAAATGATTTTCTAAAAAAATTCATTTTTTCAGTTAACCTCTGAAAAACGGCGAACTGCGACTCTTCAATAGTGCCAAGCGTTAGATAGACCTGAGCGTAGAATTTGTAATAATTAAGGGAAGGATCCCAGAATATATAAATCATTTGGGCTTGCTTTGGAGTTATAAAAATTAATTCATTTCCAAAATTTGGCTGTGCGCTATTTAACGCCGCCTGCCTTGGGTTTTCTACAAGTTCTCTCGCCTCGTCATTAAATTTTATTTCCCATTTATCGGCGTTATCAAAAGTTGCACCTACCGGGTCATTGCCTATGACATCGCCAGTCCAGCTCGGGAAAGCGCCGGCTTCCCAGAACATTGTATAAGGACAGGCATTGCCATTATTGTCGGTTCTTTGAAGATAATCATCCTGTTTTTTGCAATCCCATTCCTGCTTGAATATTCTGTAAGGGAAAGCTCCGTTTACATAAGCGGTTCTGTTTAGAAAATTAGTATAATCTTGCATCTGAATAAAAGCTGCGGAATCAAGAGCAAACTGTGTTCTTATTTTTTCTCTCGATATCTTTGTTGTTTCATATAGAAGATATATAAATATTAAAAGAGAGGGTATTACGAGTATGGATGGTAAAAGTAGTTGCGCTTTTCTTTTCATAATTACCTAGGCATTCCTATTTAGGAGTTCCGGCGCCAAGTATCAATCCAACAAGTGTAAAAAAAACTCCTATTATTTTTCTATAAAAAAGTATAAAAAATATAATCGTTCCGCCTGCGATAGTTGCAAGCAATAGAAGATATTCCACAGTTGTCTGCGCCTTTTTCGTTCTCTTCTTTATACCAGTAAACAAATTAAATACTCCCATAATTATTTTATAGCACTAAAAATGTATAATTTCAATACTTTTAAATTTTTATTAATAGAATGCAAGGTTATTGATTCTCAGGAGATATAAGCCCTTTTTCTATTGCCTTAACAACCGCTTCTGTTCTATTAGTAACGCCTAATTTATTAAATACGCTGTTTAAATGGTTTTTTATGGTCTTAACGCTACAGTTAAGTTCCTTAGCGATTTCTTTATTTGACTTTCCTCTCCCTAAGAGTGTCATAACTTTCATCTCAGTATTAGTTAAAGCTTCGGGTGACTCTTTAGACACACCCTGTCTTAATCCGCTTATAAGTTTACTCATTATGGGTTGCGGTATCATTACGGACTCGCTTGTAAAGGTCTTGAGAGCATTTACAAGTTCGCTTGCCGGAAGCATCTTTGAAAGATAGCCGTTTGCGCCTGCGCTCACAGCTTCCGTTATATGCGCCTCATCTTCATAGCTTGAAAGGACTATAACATTTGTTTGTGGAAACTTCTCTCTTATAATCTTGGTGGCGGATATTCCGTCTATTTCGGGAATCTTTATATCCATAAGCACTACATCAGGCTTAAGTCTTCTGACCATATCAATTGCCTCAGGTCCCGTCTTTGCTTCGCCAACGACCTTTATCCCTTTTTCATCCTCAAGCAAATCTTTTAACCCCTCTCTAAAAAGCGTCTGGTCATCGGCTAAAAGGACTGTTACTATCTTTGCCATAAAACCTCCGTCTTTCTCTATTTTTTTTCAACCTTATCAGTTTCGCCTTCTTTAGCAAAGGGCAAAACAAATTTAAAAGTGGCTCCCTTACCAGCCCCTTCGGATTCAACCCATATCCTTCCATTATGCGCCTGAATTATCTCTTTTGATATTGATAATCCAAGACCCAGTCTGCCATGTCCGGCTTTGGAACCAGCCGGTTGATAAAAACTTTGAAAGAGATTTTGAAGAACATCCGCTGGAATTCCTTCTCCATTATCTATAACGCTAACGCAGACGGCATCCTCATCTTTCATTTTTTCAACCTTTACCTTTATTTTACCGCTTCTTTGTGTATGCCTTATAGCGTTTTCAAGCAAATTAAGTATAACCTGGCTTATCCTTCTCTTATCGGCGCAAACCATCTTTAAGCCATCGGCGATAACTTCGGTTGAGACCTCTATATTTTTTTGAGATGCCCTCGCTCTGGGACCGATTATGAGTTCTTCTACAAGTTTATTTATTTCAAAATAATTTTTCTCAAGTCGGAATTTACCCTGTTCAATTGAAGCCCAATCCACTAAGTCGCCGACAAGCCTTGATATCTGCTGAATACTTGTCGTTATAAAATCCATCTTTTTTTTCTGATCATCGCTGGGATCTTTAATAGAAGCGGCTAACATCTCAAAACTTATCTGTAAAGTCATTAAGGTGTTAGATAAATCATGGCTTGCCATTGAAAGGAACTTGGATTTCATATTATTCAATCTATCAAGTTCCTTATTCTGCTCTTTCAATACCGCTAACAACCTCTGATTCTCCTGCTCAAGTCTTAATTTATCTTCTGCTCTTCTTATAGCGCTTCTTAGATAATTGAAGTCAACAGGTTTTATAAGAAAATCATAGACGGATTCCTGAATGGCTCTAACGGCGGTATCAAGCGAAGCATGAGCAGTCATCATTAAAATCTGGCTATCCTTATTGAGTTTTCTTATATCCTTTATGACCTCTATACCTGTTTTATCAGTAAGATTAAAATCCATAAGTATGACATGATAAAAATCCGATGCCACAAGGTTCATCGCCTCCGCCCCGCTTGAAGCTTCAAAAACCTCATAACCCTCCATTTCAAGAAGGTCACGGAGCGTTTCCCTTAAATGAGCATCGTCATCCACTATAAGAACTTTTGACGGCATAATTATATTCTATTAAAAATTATCATAAATAGGAAACTTTTTTGTAAGATTCTTTATCTTTTCTCCAACTCCATTAAGATATGAATCATTATCTCTGTGAGTTATAATATCGTCAATATAGTCGGCTATTTCCTCCATCTCTTTTTCTTTCATTCCTCTTGTTGTAATCGCCGGAGTTCCTATTCTTATGCCGCTTGTAACAAGCGGCGGCTGCGGGTCATAGGGAATGGTGTTTTTATTTACAGTTATCCCAAATTTATCAAGAACCTTTTCTGCATCTTTTCCGGTTATATTTTTGCTTCTCAAATCAACGGAAAATAGATGAGAATCCGTTCCGCCTGATACAATTCTGTAACCCCTGTTTTCCATTTCTTTCGCTAACTTCTTAGCATTAATCATAACCTGTTTCTGATAATCCACAAAGTCCTTCTTCAATGCCTCGCCAAAACATACCGCCTTTGCAGCGATAACATGCATAAGCGGCCCGCCCTGATTTCCAGGAAAATTTGTTTTATCTATTGATTTGGAATAGACCTTTTTAGAAAGTATAATCCCGCCTCTTGGACCTCTTAAGGTCTTATGCGTTGTTGTGGTAACCACATCCGCATACTCGACAGGGGAAGGATATAACCCTGCTGCTATTAGTCCCGCGTAATGAGCTATATCGCAGACCAAATAACACTTCCAGTTATCAGCCATTTTCTTTATTCTCTGCCAGTCCCATATCCTTGAATAATTCGACGCGCCAGCCATTATTAATCTTGGTCTCTCCTTTTCTATTGTTTTCTCCATTTCATCATAATCTATAAGTTCACTATCTTTATTAACATTTATATTCACTATCTTGAAATATTTACCCGAAAAATTAAGAGGATGTCCATGAGATAAATGTCCGCCGTGAGAAAGATTTAAGCCCATAACAGTATCTCCCGGCTCTATCAGGGAAAGATAAGATATTATATTCGCCTGTGTTCCGCTGTGCGGCTGAACATTAGCATGCTCGGCTTTAAACAATTCCTTCGCCCTTTTTATAGCAAGATTTTCGGCAATATCAACCCATTCGCAACCGCCATAATATCTTTTACCAGGATAGCCCTCGGCATATTTATTGGTGAGAACGCTTCCAAGCGCCTCAAGTATCGCTCTGGATGTGTAATTTTCGGAGGCAATAAGTTCAAGTTTTTCCTTCTGTCTTGAAAGTTCGCCGTATATAGCGTTATAAATCTCAGGGTCGTTCCTTTTAATCTCCTCGTACATAATAACCTCCTATTTTAGGAACCTAACGAAATATATTTTTCATAGATAAATTTTACTAAATTAAAAAATTGTAGTTTCACCTGCCTGCCGTCAGGCAGGGAGCTTGCTCTGAAAATGGCAAAGCAAGCTTTGCCACTACAATAAATCCCTCTTTTGTCCCCCTTTATAAAGGGGGATATAGGGGGATTTTTTTCTTCTATAACTTCTATCGCTTCTATTTCATCTATAACTTCAATTTTTTGCTCAAATAGAATTTTTCAGTGAACCCTATTTTCCTTATTGGTTGCTGGTATTTGGATTCCTCAATTTATTGAGGACACTTTTTCCCCGAGCAAGCCCCGTTAGAAATCTCTGATTATAAGATGATTATCCAAAAGTTTTCTAATAGCATAGCATAGTCCGCAATTTCTAAACGGGGCAAGCTCGGGACTCCAAAATCCACAATCAT
>Ga0123519_10010072_pt1 | contig 14133 bp, 17 predicted proteins | sample YelNatPaOPRAMG02_FD_87396 | JGI IMG/M metagenome (GOLD analysis project Ga0123519, IMG submission 87396) | Hot spring microbial communities from Yellowstone National Park - Yellowstone National Park OP-RAMG-02 (version 2) | ecosystem: Environmental > Aquatic > Thermal springs > Hot (42-90C) ...
GAAATAACGGGAGAGGAGAAGAAAAGGGGGTAAAGAATATGAGTAAATAAGGACAGCAGAGAAGGTACTTGACACCTGTTCTCATAGATGCCAGATACAAATTCGCCATAAATTCGCCACAATTCGCTCTTCCCATTTAACTAAATCGACCAACCATAAATATCTGTTACGGGACATTTATAAATTACATTTTGCGATTTTTCCAAAATAATTGATTTTTCTAAGTTTTGAACGATTATTGAGAATTTAGGAATTGTCACATCTGTCCATAATAAATATTTGAAAGAGAAGCCTCCTTGTTGCATAATGCTATCGTCTATCTTTTTAAGGCAAATAGTAATTCTAACAAGCAGTCTTGAGTTTGGGACAACGATGAATTGTACCTGTCACTATTGTTAAAAAGTTCAGTAATATTAATGAGTTGGCAAGTTTGTGTCTTAATGAGTTATCTATCAAATAATGATATTGAGCTCGATTCGGCTATCGGCTATGTGTAAAGAATTCTGTATCCCCTACCTATGCCGCTGAAAATATTCTCATCGAGTTCCTCTATATTAATATCTTTCGTATCGATATTCTTGACGAAGTTTTCGGATGCGAGAATCTCATAAGCCTTAGCCGTATCCTCACCTAACTTGCTTGCGAGGTTAACTTCATACCCAAAAATATCAGAATCCCCTATTTTGAGTACATCCCCATAACCAAGACCTATACATAGTAAAACCTGCTCTTCCTTTTCTCTGTGTTGGTTATATGTTCTTACATCTGTTTGCATACTAATTGCACATCTGAGGGCATTGTTTGGGTTTTTGAAAATTATTAGCATACTGTCTCCCTCAGTCTTGAGGAGAATGCCATTATATTTTTCGATTATTGGTGTGAGTATTCGCTCCGATTCATAAATCGTCTGCAAGAAGTGGATTATTCCAAATTTGGCTGTATTTCTTGAAAATCCTGATAAGTCTGTAAACATAATAGATAGCCTCTCACCAAACAAGTCCCATATCTGCTTATCTATTTCTACCTTTCTTTCAGAGTTTGAAGATATCCGTGCCACAATCAATTTTTCCAGTCTTTCTTCTGATGCACTGACAAATGCTGTTCTTTTACAAATCATAAAATCCTCACTTTTAATGAAGTTGGGTTCCTAATATCATATTATTTATTGATTTCAAGTTCAAAACTGGACTAAGAAATAATTTTGGAGAAAAAAGGGGTTCAGGAGTCATTATTCCCCGCCAATGTTCAATACCTCCTTTATTCTCAATTCTCAGTCTTCTCAGTCTTTACGAAAATAAGTAATTATCACTTTCTGATGTGGTCTTTCATAATAATCCCAAAAAAGCCAATAATATCAATATGTTAGAGGTAACTGGCACTTTTTCAGTGCTTAGAAAACCGGAAGATTTGGTATATTTTCTGGTGATAAGTGTCGGGACTGTAAATAAATTTTACACAGTGCTTGCTTTTTTTTGTGTTTTTAATACCTAACATATTGAAAGTAAGGCATATTTTGGCCTTTAAGCCATTGATGTGCATCTGCTAAGGCAAGAATCTGTAAAAAAAATATACGCCCCTGTTAGGGTAAAATATTCAATGATTTCAATATGTTAGCAAAATAAAATCTGGCATAAGATTTGCATTATTTAAATTAACAATTCGAAGGGTTTTGAGATGGTATATACACCAAGAAAGAAGACAATGATTGTACTGGCAAAGCAAAATGAAGGCTTGAGGATGAAAGAGGCTTTTGCCCAGATCGGAATTGATTCCTGTGCAGTGACGAATGGCTTTGCAGCAAAGGAGATGGCTGCGAAGGAGTTCTTTGATATAATAATATGTGATGCAGTGCTGCCCGATATAACGGGGCGGGAACTTTTAGAGGAGATGATGTTTGTATCTCCAGAGAGCAGGGTTCTGCTGATTGAACGACCTTCTACCGAAGAGTCTCCCATTGATGAGTTGTTGAACTCGGAGTTGTTTAACACCCTCTTTTCGCAGGGCAGCGGTTTTAAGAAAGTTTACCCCAGTAACTGACTTGCAAGAGGTTTCCCCCCCCGCCTTGCGCAGCAGTTACAGGGGTTTTTAAGTTTGCCAATTAGGCCCGACGAACCTACCATTCCTTAGGGTATCCCCTCCACCCTTTTGGGACTTCCGTCGGGCCTTTTATTTTTGCTTTGACTTTTGGTTAATGTTCAATACAATCATTGCTTATGAGCCCCCGTAATATTGCTGTAATATTTTTTTTGGTTTTTTTGTTATCCAATATTGCCAGTGCCGAGGATGAGGTTGTTATAATCGAGAAGATTGTAATTAGAGGCAATAGCAAAACAGACACCTCGATTATTAAGCAGCATATATCTATAAAAGAGATGGAGCCCTTGAATGAGGAGAAGATCGAATTTTCGAGACTTAAACTACTCTCGACAGGATTCTTTTCCGATGTCTTCGCAAATGTCGAAAGGGGTAGCAAAAAGGGTTTTGTATTACTTGTTTTTACAGTAAAGGAGAGGGGAACTCTCTTTGTGGATGAATTGCATCTGGGGTTGAGCTCGGTAAATTCCTACTGGGGAGGACTATCGGTTACTGATTCGAATTTATTGGGGATGGGTTATAGATTGTCTGCGGGAGTGGTGTACGGAGAACACTTCCTTACATCGAGGCTCAGGTTCATCAATCCTGCCGTATTATCTTCCAGACACAGACTTGGATTCGAATTGCTCTATAATGATGTCTCCGAGCGCACTATAGACGAAAAGAACGGTAACTCAATAGAACTACTACAATATAGAAGATTGTCCGGTACCCTCATTCACGGCTTGAAACTCGATGACTATATATACGGATATATATACTACTCCTTTGAGGGAATGGATGCAAAGTTCATAAATAAGCCAGAAGAAAACCCATTGAATATAAGAGAAGGCAGGTCATATCTCTCGAGTCTATCGATAGGAATTTCGCGGGATACCAGGAATGATATCTTTATGCCAAACAAAGGGTTGTTTACATCAATCTACTATGAAATTGCCAATGCAGTAATGTTTTCTGACTATGAATACGCAAGGTTGAATATCGAAGTGGAGTATTTTCTCCCCGCCCTGTCCGATCATTCTTTCAAGATTCGCCTCTTTGGAGGTTCTATTCAGGGTGATGCGCCCTTCTTCAAGAAATACTTTGTTGGAGATTATTTCTATTTCGTGTATGGCAAGACTACGCTCCCGAGAATCTGGGGAGTAAATACGAGTGATGTGGTCAAGTATAAGAGTGTGGCGATGATGGGTGAGCTCTCATATGCCATCCCCGCCTTCAAGGTTAAGGACATTGTGTACAAGAGTTTCTTCTACTTCACGGTTGCTGCAAGCCATACCGCTGCAATAGAGGAGTTCAGGAGAGAAGAGACTGTGAAGCCGGCAGAAGAGATTATAACACTCGTCTCTTTTGATCTGGGATTCAAGGCTGACACCGAGTATGGGATCTTGAAATTCTCTATGGCATATCTACTCGATATATTCATTGATAAATTCTGATTATGAAAAGAATTTTGATAATATTGATCATATGTTCTCTCTTTAGCCTGAATTCAATGGCAGAAGAAACTCTTTCACTGTATAAGAATAAAGATAACATATTCATAAGTCTGAAGGTTGTGTATAAGAATGTCAATGAACTAAAGAAGAAGCTCTCTTCCGGGCTTTCGAATAAGATAGTTGTTTCTATGAAATTGAAGGATAAGAAATCCGGGAAGGCGATAGTTGAGAAGAGTGTAATATATGAAGCAGTCTATGATGTCTGGGAAGAGAAGTACAGATTATATTCCTTTGAACCCTTGAAGACACTTGTCTTCGAGACGAATAGTAAGGATGAAGTGTTCGACAGATTCCTGAACATTACCGAGATCAAATTGTGTGATCTGAAGAGTCTTTCCCCTGACGGTACCTATAATCTTAAGATCAGTGTTCTTGTAAATCCTGTCTCCAAGGAGATAGTCGAGAAGATAAAGGAATATCTCTCAGACCCTGAGGCAGTCCAGAAGGGTACACCAACGAGAACTATATTCGGGTCTTTTGCAAATGCATTCATACCAGAGTTGAATGTGGAGAATTCTATAAAGATGGAGATGAAGTCGTTTAGTTTGCAGGAGATCGAAGAGAAGAGATGAGTTTTCACAAGAAGATATTTATCACGATCTTTCTCATTCATATCCTGCTCGGTTCTCTGTCTGTATTTCTTGTAAACAGGATAGTGAAAGAGGCTATCTCGATAGGATTGAATCCCAAAATGAAGTCAGAGTTAGAGACTGTATATGATTCTTCGATGGATGAGATATCCACGAGGAAGAGATTGTACGACTATATATGCAGGGATATATTCGATAATATCAGAGGGGTAATCCATAGTGAAGACCCCAGCATAATCAAAGGCGCAATAATGAGAAATATATCCAGTTATACGGATTTGAATGCAATAGAGATTGGAGATAGAAGGATCGAATTGATTGAAAAGTCTGGAAAGGATAAGCAACCCCGTTATTCCTCGGCTATTCAAAAGGAGAGTGTCGATTTCAGGTGTGTGTTCGTTGTGCCGGATATCGTATCGAAGAATCAGGAGAGCCTTTTGAAGATAATTTCGGTGCAGGAGGGGATTTCAAAGATAAGGGAAGATCTGAATACTTTCTATCTTAGAGTCTATGTGTTCCTGTTTGGATTGTCATTCTTGATTATTATGGCTCTCAGCTTTATTCATCTGAGGAGGTTTTTGTCCCCTGTAAATGAACTGCGTTCGGGTATAAGAAGGATCAAGAACAATATCTTCGATCAACCGATCCCTGTAAGGTCGAGAGATGAAATGGGGGAGCTCGCCCTTGAGTTGAATAGATTGTCAAAAGAACTAAAACTCGCCCGAGAGAGAGAGAGCTATCTCGACAGGATATCCTCATATCAGGAGGTCGCGAGGAGGATCGCTCACGAAATAAAGAACCCGCTGACACCTATAAGACTTACATTTCAGGAGATAGAGGCAAGGTATAGTGGCGATGACGATAAATACAAATCCCTTCTGAAACGGTCGAAGGAGATAGTAGAGGAGGAGATATCAGCACTGAGTAGGATAATCGAACAGTTCAGAGAATTTGCCAAGATGCCTGTGGCAGTGAGAGAGCCCGTAAGGATCGAGGAATTTATTTTAGAGATTCTGAAGTCCAATGACTATTTCAAGGAGAGTGTTGAGATCGAATTACATTTGCATCAACCCGATGTGATAATCGAACTTGATAAGTTGCTGATAAGAAAGGTCGTAGAGAATCTTGTTCAGAATTCAATCGAGGCAAATGCAAAGAGGATTCGCATCTCTTCATCTGCCTCTGACGAGAGGTACCAGTTGCGTTTGGAGGATGATGGTGCAGGTATAAGGGAGGATATCAGGGATGTAATTTTCGAACCATATTTTACAACAAAGGAATATGGGACAGGATTGGGATTGAGTCTCACCAAGAAGGCAATATTAGAACACAAGGGGAATATCTATCTGGACAGGGAGTATAGGGATGGCACAGCCTTCATCATAGAATTTCCAATCTATCTGGGAGGTTAGTATTTGTTCCCTGTAATGCTTCGGTTATTGGGGTAATGATCAATATATTCTCAGAATTTTGGTTGCCTTAAAGAAAATTTGGGTTTATAAACGCCCTGTCTCTGGTTCGTGCGTTTCAAGGAGGAGCGATGCAGGAAGGTCGAGTCTCGTGGGATGAATACTTTATGTCATTTGCAAGACTGGCAGCTACCCGTTCTACCTGCCTGAGGAGAAAAGTGGGTGCGGTGATAGTCAAGGGAAAGCATATTGTATCGACTGGATATAATGGTGCTCCCAAAGGTGTCAGACACTGTTCGGAGACAGGTTGTTTGAGAGAGAGGTTGAATATTCCATCTGGTCAGAGACACGAATTGTGCAGGGGATTACACGCCGAGCAGAATGCCATTATTCAGGCAGCACTCCACGGAGTCTCTACTGAAGGTGGTGTAATCTATTGTACCAATCAACCTTGTGCTATCTGTGCAAAGATGATAATCAATGCAGGTATAATCGCTGTAGTATATGACGAAGGTTATACAGATGAGCTCGCAGAAGAGATGTTGAAAGAGTCGGGTGTAAGATTGATAAAGATGGGTAATAAATGAAGTGTCCGTTCTGTAAATCCTCAAACACGCGAGTGATAGATTCGAGGGTCTCCAAGAATGAGCTCTCGATCAGGAGGAGGAGGGAGTGCCTCTCCTGCAAGAAGAGATTTACGACTTTCGAGATCGTGGAGTTCGAACTTCCAACTGTGGTAAAGAAGGACGGGAGGAGGGAGCCATACGACAGGCAGAAGATTTTGGGTGGATTGAAAAAGGCCTGTGAAAAGAGACCGATTCCTACCACAACTCTCGAGGAGATCGTTACCGAAATAGAGAGGATGCTTATAGAGTCTGGAGACAGAGAGGTAAGTTCGAGTCTCATAGGAGAGCTCGTAATGGAACGGCTGAAGAATCTCGATAAGATAGCATACATAAGGTTTGCGAGCGTTTATCGTTCATTTGGGGATATCGAGGAACTATTGAATGAGGTCAAGGGGATACTTAAGGGGAGGAAGACCTTGAAGAGGCAGCGAGATGAATAAGAGAGATTTGCCATTCATAGACAGGGCAATCGAACTTGCCCAAAAGGGTATCGGACACACCTCTCCCAATCCCAGTGTCGGTGCCGTAATTGTCAAAAATGGTAGAATTATTGGTGAAGGTTTTCATAAGAAATCCGGTCTTCCTCACGCCGAGATAGAGGCACTAATGAGTTGCAAGGAGTCCCCCAGAGGGGCAACTATGTATGTAACTCTCGAACCCTGTGTCCACTTTGGTAGGACCCCTCCGTGTTCAGATGCTATTATCAAGAGTGGAATAAAGCGTGTTGTAATATGTGAAAAAGACCCCAATCCTCTTGTAAACGGGAAGGGGATATCCAGACTCAGGGCAAATGGCATAGAGGTAGATGTCTTCGATACGAAAGGTATTGTTCGCTCACTCAATTGCGGATTCAATAAGTGGATTATAAAAGAGATACCTTATGTGACTGTCAAGATTGCTACTACTCTGGATGGGAAGATCGCGGATGTCAATGGTAATTCGAAATATCTCACGGGAGAGGGTATCAGGAGAGTCGTGCATAGACTGAGGTATCGCTCAGATGCCATTCTCGTGGGGGCCGGGACAGTCATCAAAGATAATCCTCTACTCGACTGCAGGTTGTACAGGTCCGATCGCCCAAAAAAACCAGCAAGGATAATAATCGATGGTGATTTGAGACTGAAACCGCATTTTAGAGTATTTAGGCAGGATGGTGCACAGAGAATAATCCTTACATCCAGAGAGGCTTATGACAAGAATGGGAGTCTCTTGAAAAGGTTCGAGGATGAAGGCGTTGTCGTGTTTCCATTCAGGACGAGAAGAGGTATTATACAGGTAAAAGATATTCTTGAATATTTGGGTTCTTTGAATATATTATACCTTATGGTCGAAGGGGGAGGGCGGGTTTTTACAGATTTCATAGACTCGAAAGAGGTAGATTTGCTTATATTGAATATGAGTCCGAGAATCTTTGGTTGTAAGGGTATTGGGTTTTTTGGTGGTGAGAGGGAGTATAAGAATAGTAAGCTAAATTATTTGTTCTATCGTACAATGAATTTCGATAATGACATCTTGGTATCATATTATAAGGAAGGTAGTGATGTTTACGGGATTGATAGGGTCTGTTGCCCCGATCAAAAGCCTTAATAAGAGTACCGGGGCCTGTGAGCTATCGATAGATAGTGAATTTGTCTCCAGGAATGTAGCCATTGGAGACTCTGTGGCAATCGATGGGGCGTGCCTGACTGTAAAGGATATTGTAGGCAGAGAGGTCAGGTTCGATGTCTCCAGTGAAACTATAAAGAGGACTATTATAGACAGTTATCAGAAAAATACAGAGGTGAATTGTGAACTCTCCATTCTGCCCAGCGGAAGAATGGGTGGTCATATCGTGCTTGGACATATAGATACAATAGGGACGGTATCGCAAATCTACAAAGATAATGAATACTCGAGAATCAGGATAGAGTTCGATAGGATATTTGCCCCGCTTGTCGTGGAGAAGGGGTCCATAGCGATAAATGGCGTTAGTCTGACCATAAATGAGATTGGTGATAATTTCGCTGTTGTTATGATAATACCACATACACTGGAACATACGAATCTGAAGTACTTGAAGGGTCTAAGCAGGGTAAATATCGAGTTCGACATTCTTGGAAAGTATATCTATAGAATGATGAGTCGTTCGAGTTTCAAGGATAGTAGATTGAAGCGACTCTTAGAAGAGGGAGAAATATGAGAAAGAATGAGCCATCTATCGATATCGTCAAAAAGGCGATATCTGATTTCAAGAAAGGTAAGATAGTAATACTCGTAGATGATAAAGATAGGGAAAACGAAGGGGATTTGTGTATTGCCGCAGAGTACGCCACCCCTGAGGCCATCAACTTTATGGCAAAGTATGGTAGAGGACTTATCTGTCTGGCTATGTCGGAGGAGATGATAAACAGATTGAGATTGCCAATGATGACTCAGGACAACAACAGCAAATTCGGTACCGCATTTACTGTGTCTATAGAGGCAAAGAAGGGTGTTACAACGGGTATCTCTGCCTATGACAGGGCTACGACTGTACAGACTGCGATCAGAGATGATGTTACGCCAGAAGATATCGTAACACCGGGTCATATATTTCCGTTGAAGGCACGGAATGGCGGTGTATTGTCGAGGACCGGGCAGACCGAAGGCAGTGTCGACCTCGCGAGACTTGCGGGTCTGAAGCCAGCCGCGGTAATCTGTGAGATTATGAAGGACGATGGTACTATGGCGAGGATGCCGGACCTGACGAAGTTTGCGAAAAGACATAAGATGACTATCGTCTCCATTGCAGATATAATCAGATACAGGTTGCAGAATGAGTTGCTGGTAAAACGAATAGCGGAGGCAAGGCTACCTACCTCATATGGAGGAGAATTCAAGATAATCGCATATAGGTATGAACTCGACAAGAACGAACACATTGCCCTCGTCAAGGGTGAGATAGACCCCAAGAAACCTATTCTTGTCAGAGTGCATTCGGAGTGTCTTACGGGAGATACATTTGGCTCTTTAAGATGTGATTGTGGACCACAACTCCACAGGGCGATGGAGATGATAGAAAGGGAGGGTAGTGGGGTAATCATTTACCTGAGGCAGGAGGGGAGAGGCATAGGTCTCGGGAATAAGATTAGGGCATATTCCCTTCAGGAGGAGGGCTTGGATACGGTTGAGGCAAATGTGGTTTTGGGGTTTAAACCGGATTTGAGGGACTATGGGCTCGGTGCACAGATAATGTTCGACCTTGGCATAAGAAAGGTGCGGCTTATGACCAACAATCCAAAGAAGATCATAGGACTTTCGGGCTATGGGATAGAGATCATAGAGAGAGTCCCTATCGAAATTCCACCAAATAATATCAACAGAGATTATCTCGTTGTAAAAAAGAAAAAAATGGGGCATATATTGAAGGTGAAGTAAGGAGGTAATAAATGCCAAAGATTTATGAAGGTTCGTTCAATGCAGAAGGTTTGAAGTTTGGTATAGTAGTATCGAGATTCAATCACTTCATAGCGGACAAGCTACTCTCTGGTGCAATGGATGCTATATTCAGGCATGGTGGGAGTGAAGATGATATATCCATTGTAAGGGTGCCGGGCTCTTTCGAGATTCCTGCTGTTGCCAATAAGATGGTGGAGAGTGGAAAATATGATGCGGTAATCTGTCTCGGTGTCTTGATCAGAGGAGATACACCCCATTTTGATTATATCGCCGCAGAGGTCTCGAAGGGTATCGCAAATATCGCCATAAATTCGGGGATTCCGGTTCTGTTTGGTGTAATAACAGCAGATTCGATTGAACAGGCAATTGAGAGGGCAGGCACAAAGCAGGGGAATAAGGGTTTCGACGCAGCTATGGCAGCTATAGAGATGGCTAATCTCTACAAGAGCATAAAATAAGGGATAAAAAAGATTTTTATGGCAAGACCCGAATCAAAGGGAAGAGAGAGGGCGCTATTGTCTGCATATGCACGGGAGATGAATGGCGCGCTGGGTGATTCTCTGTTCGAGGCTGATGATGAGATATCCAAAGAGTCCGAGGAATTCTTCAGAATACTTTTCGATGGAATGTTAGAGAAGCAGATGGACATAGATGCAAAGATAAGTAAGTATCTGAGGAACTGGACCATAGATAGATTGCGGGCGATAGACAGGTGTATCCTGAGGCTGGCGATATTCGAGATGTTGTATTACAAAAAGACACCTATAAGAGTAATATTCGATGAATATATCGAACTTGCCAAGAAATATGGTGATTCTGATTCCAAAAATTTTATAAATGCTATACTGGACTCTATAAATAAGGAAGCGGGATAGTGGAGATTGTATTTACACAGTTGAAAAAACAACGGATTACCCGCGATCTATATTCGCTCGTGGTCTGTTTCTATTTCGAAGATGACAGACCGCTCAATAGACTGGCTGGTATAATAGACTGGAAGGTGGACTGCTTTTTATCGAGGTTGATACTCGAGAAGAAGATATATGGCAACGAAGGGGAGATAATACTGTTTGCATCTCAGGAGAGATTTGGTGGAACACCGATACTCATATGTGGACTCGGACGCAAGAGATTTGTATCTCTCAATTCCATCAAGCAGATTGCCGATAGCATTGTGAGGCGGATAGATATAATGAATATAGACAATTTTGGATTTGCACTTCCAGATTTTTCTGATACAAATATCGACTGGCTGGATGGGTTCAATATGTTCATCGAGCGATTTTCGAGGTCGGAGAATGTCGAGAGAATATATCTGTTCGAGGATAAGGATAAGGAACTTCTCTACAGAGGTAATCTTCAGGATTCCTTTAAGAGGAGATTCAGTTTTTTGTCAGAGGAGGAGATTTAAATGAAGAAGTTTTTGGTGGCTGTCCTTTTTGTCCTTTTTTGTAGCTCTGTATATGCGAGCGATTTTGTGGATACAAGGGTGTCATTTATCCTGAGCAATGACAATATACTTGTGGGTCCAGGAGAGACCAATCCCTCTAATCCGGGTACCAGATTTGGGAGTGCCTCGAGTGGCAATACCTTTTTCTATGACAATTATGAGACCAAATATACAGGTTATGAGACACTCTCGCATCTTGTGTTGTACAAGAAGATGCCATCCTATTTCGAAAACCTTACAACCGAGGCATCTCTTGCAGTCCTGTTCATAGTTCTGGGTGAATACTCCGTAGGTCTCGGGGATTCAGGGTCTTATATAAGGCTGACCTATGCCTTTGACAATGAAGAAAAGTCCAAACAGAATATTCAGATGACACTCTTTCCCTACTCATCCGACAGATTCAGACTCGGTTATTCTTATCAGATATCGTGGGGAGGTTCTGACATATTCCCGAAGCAGGATCCAGACATAAACAAGAAGAATCCTGTCCCGGGCATAAAACTCCAATTGAACTTCGACGACCTTTATGTCTTTGCTGGTGCAAAATCGTCTCTCTTGCAGAGAAAGAGGGATTTGAATGACCCGACCGAACTCGAGGCATTCTGGGGATTCTTGGGCGGTGCCGGATATGATAACGGCTTTGTAAGGGCAGAACTGAATGGTGGATTCATAAGACGCGGACTCAATCCGAATAATTCGGTTATTGGGGACCCGGTAGATACTGCTGGTCTGTCGGTTCAATTGGGATTACATAGTGGGCTTAACATTGGCAAATCGATAGATTTTGCGCTCTACAAGAACGATCCCAACGAGATAGTGAACTTCTTCAAACCGGAGGAGTATGGCAGCGGTCTTTCTTGGGTAGTTGCAACCGAATTTACAAATATCTATACAAGACTCGAAGATGCTGACAAGTTGGGCAATACAACATATCAGCGCGCCGTGGCGGCGGACATAAATCTGAAACTGAAATATAACTATACGAAGATCTCAATTGACGCAGTCTATAAGGACCTTGCATTTATCCTGTTGAATGTCCCATCTCTCACTCCATATCAGAGTATTCCTAAATCCCTTTCTACTTCGCCGGCAATATTCTACGCAGTCTATCTCGACCATCACCTCCCAAATTTACATCTTACGCCGGGAGTTTCATTCGGTATGGAATGGCCAGCTTATTTGAAGGATAATTCGGATACCATAACGATTGTGCGTTCGATTTCCGATAGGAACTCTTTGAAGACTAAAGATGATATTACTCCAATACTTGCTACCAAACTCTCTGCCAAACTCGACTTCTCAGAGATGCTGGCTATGATATTCGAATTGAGATTCCAGATAGATAACAATATGACGACATTCAAGCAGGATATCAATGGAGATGTGATTGTGGACTACACAGAGCCGTATCTATTGGGTTTCAACCTCGTATTTCAGGGGAGATTCTGATACCTGTGAAGAAGAAGGTACTTGTCCTTTTTCTTGGGAATATCTTGAGGGGCGATGATGGGGTAGGGATCGAACTATTGAAGAGAATCTCGCAGAGCGAAATTCCAGAAAATGTCGTGTTGGAAGAGGGCTCGACTGGCGGTATGATTCTATTGGGCCTTATGGATGATTACGACTCTGTAATTATCGTAGATGCAATGGATTCTACAGATCTGAAGCAGGATATTATCATTTTCGATCCATCATTTATTCAGGATACCAACGAACGGGAGATCTCTCTACACTCAATCAGTATAAAGGATATAGTCAGATTCAATCAGGCTTTGGGGGAAAGAGTTCCCAAGATCACCATCTTCGGGATCAGAATTGACAGGATCGATGAACACATTGGACTCAGCACGGAGTTGATGAATAGACTCTCATTCATCGAAGACAGGCTTATTCATCTGATACGAGAGACTGCCTCCTAAATACTCTTTCGATTCAAGGGGAGAAAACTCTTTTGAGAAGGGCTTATAAATTTTTATCAATATTACTTCCTATTATATAGATGGTTTGGTGAGGTCGCTCGAATCAAGTTCCGGGAGCTACCCGAACCACATCCCTAATAACCGAATAATAACTATATGAAAGTTTAAGTAATTGCATTTTTCTTTAAATCCGATATAATATTTTTACCTTTTTAAGGTTGGAAAAGGTCATCTTTGGGTTTTTATGGACATTAATGCAGAGATAACGAAATTAGAGAGTATGATAGAGATGTTGAGGAAGAGGTATGAACTCTTCTTCTTCGGTCTCGAAAAGAAACCCCCAAATGCCGAACGGGATCAGGTGGATCGAAAAATAAGAGAGCTTTTAGGTGCATTCATAACTAATACCGGGCAGAGATATAGATTGCAGAGCGTTGTTGGCAAATACAATAGTTATCAGAGGTACTGGGACAGAATTCTACAACAGATTGAAGAGGGTACTTACGAGAGAGAACTTTTGAAACGCAAGATTATTCAACAGGAATTTGCAAGGGATGCCTATAAGAAGAAAACATATACAATAGGTGAGGATGAGGGGGATTCTGTGTCTAACAATACAGATGCAAATGATGCTCTTAACGAGAATTCTGTCAAAGAGTTATATGACTCCTATGTTCAGGTAAAACAGACACTTGGTGAACCAACCAATAACATCTCGCTCGAGGCCTTCAAGAAGTCTCTCGAAAAGCAGTTGCCGGCCTTGAAAGAAAAATATGGGACATCAGATATAGAATTCAAGGTTTCAGTAAAGGGTGGTAAGGCAACCATAAAGGCGGTTCCTGCAAACAAAGAAAATAGCGAAGAATAAAAGGTGGAAGAAGGTTCCAAATACCTTCGATTGCCACTTGCCACAATACTTGAGTTCACCACTTTTGGCACTAAATTGCCCTAATTTGTACCTGGCACCTTTTTGGGGTCTTCTTAAAAAATACCAATAATATCAACAAGTTAGATTTATAAAGCGGCAGGTAAATTTAGCAATGCAGGTATTAAGACATCTGACAGAAAACTATGTATTAGTAGGTGTCATTTTCTGCTTTGACAACCCCTTTGAAAATTCTATGGACATATA
>Ga0123519_10010080_pt1 | contig 14123 bp, 10 predicted proteins | sample YelNatPaOPRAMG02_FD_87396 | JGI IMG/M metagenome (GOLD analysis project Ga0123519, IMG submission 87396) | Hot spring microbial communities from Yellowstone National Park - Yellowstone National Park OP-RAMG-02 (version 2) | ecosystem: Environmental > Aquatic > Thermal springs > Hot (42-90C) ...
AAATTCGTTTAAATCTTTTTTAGATAAAATTAAATTTAAAAATACAACGATTTATTTTATTCCATTATGGATGGTATAAAATGTTTACACCACAGATTATCTTTAACGATGAGAATTTAATTGTTTTTAATAAACCATCTGGATTACTTTCAATAAGAGACAATAAACATCCCAATGAGAAAACTGCAATAGATTTTGCATGTGAGTATTTGAGAGTTAAAAATGTATATCCTGTTCATAGAATAGATAAAGATACAAGTGGAGTTTTAATAATAGCTAAAACTCCTTATGCACAGAAGAAGATGAGCGATATAATATATAAAAGACAAATTAAAAAAATTTATTTAGCATTAGTAACTGGTAAAGTAAAAAGGGATGGAGAGATAAATTTACCGGTTTTACGGACAATGTCAGGTAAAGTAAAAATAGATAACAAAGGTAAATCAGCGTTTACTATATATAGAGTTAAGAAGATATATAAAAAATATACATTATTACAAGTTGAGCCAAAAACAGGTAGAACCCATCAGATAAGAGTACATTTAGCAGGTATTGGACATCCTTTAGCATATGATAGAGTTTATGGTAGTAGAAAACCCCTTGTTATAGAAAAAGATGGGAAGGAAATTTTAAGGACTAAAAGATTAACTTTACATTGCAGTGAAGTTATGTTTAAATACTGGAAAACAAATAAACTATTACATTTAAAAGCAGAGATTCCTAAAGATTTAGAAGAGATTTTAAATATCTTAGAAAAAAATGGTATCTAATAAAGATAAAAATATCTTAAGAAGATTAGCAGGAAAAGTTAGAGAAATAGCTAACTTACCTGAAATGGAAGAGAGAAAGAAGCGATTGTATAGGATTAATGATTTAAAACCTGATAGACCGATTGTACTATGTTTTCCTGAGGGTAGTTGGTGTGAATTACTTCCTGATAATGTATTAGAATGTGAAGATGAAAAACTCCGTAAATGGGAGATGGAATTGAAAAGAAAGATATATTGGTGGGAATATATTAAAGATGATAATGCTATAGAACCTTATTTTAACATTCCGTGGTGCATTTCTGTTTCTGATTTTGGAGTAGAAGTAAAATATACTCATGGAGAGAATAGAGGAAGTTTTATATGGGAACCGCCAATAAAAGATTTAAATAAAGATATAGAAAAACTTAAATTTAGGGAATTAAGAGTGGATCGTGAACAAACCATGAGGGATTTTGAAATTGCTAATGAAATTTTTGGAGATTTGCTAAAAGTTAGAATTAAAGGAAAGTATTGGTGGACAGTAGGACTTACTATTGAAGCCATTAAACTTATTGGATTGGAAAATCTTATGTTATTTATGTATGACCAACCAGAAGGGTTGCATAGATTTATGAAATGGATGAGTGATGAACAACTTCATTTCATTGAATGGTTTGAGAAAGAAGGATTACTATCCTTACAAAATGAAGATGATTATGTTGGTTCTGGCGGGGTTGGTTATACTACTGAACTTCCACAACGAGATTTTAAAGAAGGAGATATTGTTAGATTAAAAGATATCTGGGGGTTTGCTGAGTCGCAGGAAACTGTTGGAGTTTCTCCAGAGATGTTTAATGAATTTATATTTCAATATCAACTTCCATTATTGAATAAATTTGGATTAAATTGTTATGGCTGTTGTGAACCACTTGATAAAAGAATAGATTATGTATTTAAAATTCCGAATTTAAAACGAATATCTGTTTCTCCTTGGAGTAATCAAGAATTCATGGCAAAGAAACTTGGTAAAAATTATGTATTTTCAAGAAAGCCAAATCCTGCTTTAATCTGTGCGTCGTTTAATGAGGATTTGATTCGTAAAGATATTCGATATACACTTGAAGTAACAAGAGGATGTGTTTTAGAAATAATAATGAAAGATACTCATACTGTTCAGAATGAGCCAATGAGAATTTCAAGATGGGTAAAAATAGCGTTAGAGGAGATAAGTAAATACATGGGGTAAGAGTTTAATTTTCTTGCTAAATTAATTGAGATATTAACAATTTCTTTAGATACTTTAAAATTTGTATTAATATCCAGAAGTTTTTGTTGTATATTTTTATTTAATATATTATAATAATGTAAAATTTTCAATAACCGTTTGAAAAATGAGACACTTGATAGGCAAAATCTGGCTTTGCCAGTTTTGCCAAATAGAACGAATGGTTTCAAGATAACAAAGCAGTAGGAGGTGTTTTAAATGAAAAAAGATGTAAAGGCAATATATTTAAATCCAAATGTTGATGTTGAACTTAGAGTTGCTGATTTACTTTCACAAATGACAATTGACGAGAAAATAGCACAAATTGGTTCAGTTTATTTAAAAACCGATCTATTTGAAAAAGGGAAATTATCTTATTCTAAAATGAAAAAATTTCTTAAAAATGGTATTGGACATATTTCAAGGATAATTGGAAATCCAGGTATAGAACCAAAGACTGCAGCACAGATTGCTAATAAGATTCAAGAATTTCTTGTTAATGAAACTAGGTTAAAAATACCTGCTATTATTCATGAGGAATGTTTAGCAGGTATAATGGGACTTCGTTTTACTGCTTTTCCTCAGGCTATAGGACTTTCTAGTTCTTGGAATCCTGATTTAATTAATAAAATTGCAGGGGTTATCAGAGTTCAAATGCGAAGTATTGGTGCACATCAGGGATTATCTCCTGTTGTAGATGTTTTAAGAGACCCAAGATGGGGAAGAACAGAAGAAACTTATGGAGAAGATCCTTATTTAACAAGTTGTCTTGGGTTAGCATATGTAAGAGGACTTCAAGGGGATAATTTAAAAAATGGAGTTATAGCAACACTTAAACATTTTGGGGGACACTCGTTTTCTGAGGGTGGTAGGAATTTAGCACCAGTAAATGTTGGACTAAGAACATTTAGGGAAGAATTCCTTTTCCCTTTTGAGGCAATTGTGAAAGAAGGTAAGGTTAAGTCAGTTATGAATTCCTACTGTGAAGTTGATGGAATACCAGCAGCTGTTTCAAAGGAGTTATTAACAGATTTACTTAGAGAGGAATGGGGATTTGATGGAATAGTTGTATCAGATTATAGTTCTGTAATTATGTTAAATAATTTCCATCATGTTGCTAAAGATGAAAAATCTGCAGGTTGTTTAGCATTAAAGGCAGGAATTGATATAGAGCTTCCGAATACTCATTGTTTCAATAAAATAAAAGAAGCATTAGAAGAAGGAGCAATTTCAGAAAGAATTATAGATTTAGCAGTATCAAGAGTTCTTAAAATAAAATTTTTACTGGGATTGTTTGAAAATCCTTATGTTGATGTTAAAGGAGTTTCTAAGGTATGTGATCCAAATGAAAATCGGGTTTTAGCGAGAGAAGCTGCTCAACAGAGTATTATTCTATTAAAAAATGATGGTGTGCTTCCTTTAAAGAAAAATATTAAAACATTGGCAGTTATTGGTCCTAATGCAGATTCTACAAGAAATCTTTTTGGAGACTATCACTATACAGCACATTTAGCAAGATATAATGTAGAAGATTCTGTGAGAGTGGTTTCTATATTGAATGGAATAAAGAATAAAGTTTCTTCAAAAACAAAGGTTTATTTTGCAAAGGGATGTGAATTGGATAGTTATGATAAAAATGGATTTAAAGAAGCAATTGATATAGCAAGAAAAGCAGATGCAATAATACTTGCTATTGGCGAGAGAAGTGGATTATTTGGTTATGGTATATCAGGAGAAGGATGTGATAGAACAAATCTTAATCTTCCGGGAGTGCAGGAGGAGTTATTAAAAGAAATTATTGCAGTTGGCAAACCTGTAATAGTAGTTTTAATTAACGGAAGGCCGATTACTTCTAAATTTATGGTAGAGAATGCAGATGCTATTTTAGAAGCATGGTATCCAGGGGAAGAAGGTGGAAATGCAATAGCAGATGTAATTTTTGGAGATTATAATCCAGGCGGAAAGTTAACTGTAACATTTCCTTTAGAAATTGGACAGATACCTATTCATTATAGAAGAAAACCATCTTCATATAGAAATTATATTGGGGTAGAAACTAAACCAGCATTTCCTTTTGGACATGGTTTAAGTTATGCAAAATTTGAGTATAGCAATTTAGAGATAAAACCAAAGCAAGCATCTCCTGATGGAAAAATTGAAATAAGTTTTGTAGTAAAAAATGAAGGGAAAATCAAAGGTGATGAAGTAGTTCAGTTATATATTAGCGATGAAGTAGGCAGTGTTACGAGACCTGTAAAAGAATTGAAAGGATTTAAAAGGATTACGTTGAAACCAAAAGAAAAGAAGAAAATAATATTTAATTTGGACTGTGAAGAATTAGCATTCTATGATAAAAATATGGAATTGATTATTGAAGAAGGAAGTTTTAAAGTTGAAATTGGAAGTTCATCAGAGGATATTCGACTGAAAGGTACTTTTTATGTTACTGGCACCAGAAAAATTTCTAAAAGAAGTGTATTTTTTACAACTTCAATATAAAACTAATTGTTTCAAAATAGAACACATATTATGTTGACCAACCTGTGAATATCTTTCCATATTTGTGAAAAATCCTTATTAAATAATGACTTTTATAATTCTTGATGTGTTATTAAATGTTGGCATGAAATTTGCTTATTAATTATGTAGATGTTATTAAAAACTGTTTAATTTTTTTAAAAAACCGCGTGAAGCGGAAAAATCTAAAAAAGGAGGTGTTTAAGAATGGTAGTAAAACCATTAGAGGATAGAGTTTTAGTGAAACCATTGGAACCAGAGGAGGTGAAAAAAGGAGGCATCATAATTCCAGATACTGCAAAAGAAAAACCTGAAGAAGGTAAAGTAATTGCAGTAGGTCCTGGAAAAATTTTGGAGAATGGTCAGAAAAAAGAGGTTGAGGTAAAGAAGGGAGATAGAATTCTTTTCTCAAAATATGCAGGTACTGAGGTAACAATAGATGGTGAAAAGCATATAATTTTAAGAGAGGATGATATTCTCGCAGTAATAGAATAAAATAAATATAAAAAGGAGGAGGTGTTTTTAAATGGCAAAGCAGTTAAAATTTAATGAAGAAGCAAGAAGAGCGCTCCAAAGAGGAGTTGATGTTGTTGCAGATGCTGTTAAGGTTACACTTGGACCAAGAGGTAGACATGTAGTACTTGATAAGAAATTTGGTGCCCCAACAGTTACAAATGACGGTGTTACTGTTGCAAAGGAAATAGAATTACCTGATCCATTTGAAAATATGGGTGCACAGTTAATTAAAGAGGTTGCATCGAAAACTTCGGATGTTGCCGGTGATGGAACAACTACAGCAACAGTGCTTGCGCAAAGTATCTTTAGAGAAGGATTAAAAAATGTTACAGCAGGATCAAATCCTATTGCAATCAAAAGAGGAATAGATAAGTCAGTAGAAGTAGTTGTTGAAGAATTGAAAAAGATTAGTACTCCTATAAATGTAGAGAATAAAAAGGAAGTTGCTCAAGTAGGAGCAGTATCAGCACATAATGACCAGAAGATAGGGGAACTAATTGCAGATGCAATGGATAAAGTAGGTAAAGATGGAGTTATAACTGTAGAGGAGGCAAAAGGAACTGAAACAACAGTAGATGTTGTTGAAGGTATGCAGTTTGACCAAGGATATTTGTCTCCATATTTTGTAACAAATGCAGAAAGAATGGAAGCGGTATTGGATGATCCTTATATTTTAATACATGAGAAAAAGATAAGTTCAATGAAAGATTTATTACCTATTTTAGAAAAAGTTGTGCAGAAGGGTAAACCATTATTAATTATAGCAGAAGAGGTAGAAGGAGAAGCACTTGCAACTTTAGTTGTAAATAAGATAAGAGGAACGCTATCTACTTGTGCAGTAAAAGCACCTGGGTTTGGAGATAGAAGAAAAGCAATGCTTGAAGATATTGCTATATTAACAGGTGGCAAACTTATAGCAGAAGAATTGGGTATTAAGCTTGAAAATGTTTCATTATCTGATTTAGGTAGAGCAAAGAGAGTTACAGTGGATAAAGATAATACAACTATAATAGAAGGTGCTGGTAAGAAATCTGATATTCAGGGAAGGATTGCACAAATAAGAAAGCAGATTGAAGATACAAAGAGTGACTATGATAGAGAAAAACTTCAAGAGAGACTTGCTAAGTTAGTAGGAGGTGTAGCAGTAATAAATGTTGGTGCAGCAACTGAACCTGAAATGAAAGCCAAAAAAGCAATATTTGAAGATGCTTTACATGCTACAAGGGCTGCAGTGGAAGAAGGAATTGTTCCTGGTGGTGGAGTTGCACTTCTTAGGGCTGCAAAAGCATTAGATAACTTAAAATTGGAAGGTGACGAGAAAATAGGATTAGAAATAGTAAAGAGAGCTTTGGAAGAGCCGATAAGACAGATTGCAGAAAATGCAGGAGTAGATGCATCTATTGTAGTTGATAAAGTGAAAAAAGAAAAAGGAGCTTATGGATTCAACGCTTTAACAGGTGAATATGAAGATTTAGTTAAAGCAGGGATAATTGACCCAACTAAAGTGACAAGATGTGCATTACAAAATGCTGCAAGTGTAGCAGGATTAATGCTTACTACTGAAGCGTTAGTGACTGATATTCCAGAAAAGGAGAAGACACCACCTATGCCACATGGCGGTGGGTATGGTGAAGGAATGTATTGATAAAAATTACAAGGGAAAAACCCGCCTTTCATTTAGAGAAAGGCGGGTTTAGATAAATCCCTTATAAAAAGGTTGGTGATAAAGATGGCAAAAATTATAGGAATAGATTTAGGAACGAGTAATTCAGCAGCAGCAGCAATGATAGGAGGGAAACCAACTATAATTCCGTCTGCTGAAGGGACAAGTATTGGCGGAAAAGCATTTCCCTCTTATGTTGCTTTTACAAAAGATGGACAAAGGTTAGTAGGAGAACCTGCAAGAAGACAAGCTGTGTCCAATCCTGAAGGAACTATTTTTGCTATTAAAAGAAAAATGGGAACAGACTATAAAGTAAAAATTTTTGGAAAAGAATATACACCACAGCAAATATCAGCTTTTATACTACAGAAAATCAAGGCAGATGCAGAAGCATTCTTAGGAGATAAGGTAGAAAAAGCAGTTATTACTGTACCAGCATATTTTAATGACAATCAAAGGCAGGCGACTAAGGATGCTGGAACTATTGCAGGATTAGATGTTGTAAGAATAATAAATGAACCAACAGCAGCTTGTTTAGCTTATGGTCTTGATAAAGGAGCAAAGGAGCAAAAGATTTTAGTATTTGATCTAGGTGGAGGAACTCTTGATGTTACAATAATGCATATGGCAGAAGGTGTGTTTGAAGTTGTTTCAACAAGCGGAGATACTCAACTTGGTGGGACAGATATGGATAATGCACTAATAGATTACATTGCTGAAGAGTTTAAAAAGCAAGAAGGGATTGATTTAAGAAAAGATAAAATGGCAATGCAGAGATTGAGAGAAGCAGCTGAAAAAGCAAAGATAGAATTATCTACAACTTTAGAGACAGATATTAATTTACCTTTCATTTCAGCAGATGCAAATGGACCAAAGCATTTAGTTATGAAAATAACCCGTGCTAAATTAGAGGAACTTGTTACTCCGACAATTGAAAGATGCAGAAAACCTGTTGAGCAAGCACTAAGTGATGCAAAGATGTCTCCTAAGGACATTGATAAAATTATTCTTGTTGGTGGTCCTACGAGGATGCCTATTGTTCAAAGATTTGTTGAGGAGATTATAGGAAAAAAAGTTGAAAGAGGAATAGACCCAATGGAATGTGTTGCAATGGGAGCTGCAATTCAAGGTGCAGTTTTAACAGGGGATATAAAGGATATACTATTGCTTGATGTAACGCCACTTTCGCTTGGTATTGAAACATTAGGAGGTGTATTTACTAAGCTTATTGAAAGAAATACTACTATTCCGACAAAGAAAAGTCAGATATTCTCTACAGCTGCTGATAATCAAACAAGTGTTGAGATTCATGTTTTACAAGGTGAAAGACCTATGGTAGAAGGTAATACAACTTTAGGTAGATTCCAGCTTGTTGGAATTCCACCCGCACCAAGAGGAGTACCTCAGATAGAAGTTACATTTGATATAGATGCAAATGGAATTTTACATGTCTCTGCTAAAGATCTAGGAACTGGTAAAGAGCAGTCAATGAGAATTACTGCACCAATGAAATTAAGTAAAGATGAAATTGATAGAATGGTTAAAGAAGCAGAAAAATTTGCGGAGGTAGATAAGAAGAAAAAAGAATTGGTAGAAGCAAAAAATGAAGCTGATGCATTAATCTATCAGACTGAAAAAGCAATGCAAGAGTATGCATCTAAATTAGATGATGAGACAAAAAAGAAGGTAACAGATGCTATAGCAGATTTAAAGAAGGATGTAGAAAGTGATGATATTGAGAGAATTAAGTCAGGTATTGAAAACCTAAAGAAAGCATCATTAAAATTAGGCGAAATTATTTATCAACAAGCAGGAAAGAAGGGGGAGCAGGCTGGAACTCAGGAATCTCATGGAAGTGAACAAAAAAATAAGACAGATGATAATGTCGTAGATGCAGAGTATAAAGTAGAGGACGACAAAAAATAATAAATAAAATAAATAAGGAGGACATTTCTTCATCGAAGAGGAGGAGTGTCCTTCTTTTTTATTGTTCAGTTGGCGGAGAAGGAATAGCAGGTTTTATGGTTAATTTTTTAGAGAGGTTCCAAGTAAAAAATAAAATAATCGATGTGATAATGAAAGAAAGTCTTATTCCAAAAATAGCAGCAAGACTCCCTCCTATTATTGGGCCAATAGCATTACCAAATAATGAAAAAGATTGAGTGATTCCAAGTATACCACCTCGCTTTGAGTCAGGAGTGTTTTTAACAATTAGAGATTGTGTAGAAGGAACTATTCCTGCAACAAATGTTCCAATGGCTGCTCTTAATGGAAGTAATTGATAAATAGATGTAACTAAAGATTGTGGAAAGAAAAATATGCTTGTAAAAAGTAAACTTCTTGAAAGTATCTTCCTATGGCCTTTTTTATCACCTTCTTTTCCAAAGAACGGAGCAAAGATCATGGTGAATATCCCTGTGGTTGCAAAAGTTGCACCAACAAATGTTCCAATGTTAGTTTTCACATGTAAGGATTCTATAAACAATGGTAATAAGGGCTGTACCATCATTAATGAAAACTGAATTGTAAATTGAATTATTATTATAATAATAAGATACTTTGAGGAAACTACAAATTTAATATTATTAAGAACAGAAAAATGTGTTTTTTTAATTTCTTGTTTTTGCTCATTTATAAATAAAGTTGTTATTATACCACCTAAAAACGGTAAAAGAGCTATTACAAGTAATACATTTCTATATCCAATTAAATCAGATAGTATTCCTCCAATTAAAGGACCTAATATACTTCCACCTATCATTGCCGTTTGTAATGTTCCTAATCCAGTTCCTGTTTTATCTTTTGGTAGGTTTGAAGAGACTAATGCAATAAATGAAGGAACGATTCCACCAAGGACTCCATGGATAATTCTTAATATTAAAAGATGATAAATATTACTTGCTAAATGCATTCCTATTGCAACCAATGATAATCCGAATGAACTTCTAAGAATAATTGGCTTTCTTCCGTATTTATCTCCAAGTGAGCCCCAAAATGGAGATAGGATTCCTGAGAATAAAAATGCTATTCCAAAAATAATACCACTCCATGCAGTAACTTCTTTAGGATTTGTTACGCCTAATTCCTTTATATATAAAGGAAGAAATGGCATAATCATAGCCATTCCTGTCATATGTAGGAATAATGCCAACCAACTTATATAGACTAATTTTTTCCATTTTTCCATAATTTAGTTAAATTGACATTTTGAAGAACAAATTTTCTTTTTTAAATTTAAAAGCAGGATAATATGTGGATAGTATCTTTAAAAACTTTTCGTTTAAGTTTTCTTTTTTTAAAATTTTTCCTTGAGAATCTCTTAAATTTACAAGTTTTAAATTTCTATTTTTAAAACAAGGGATTAAATCAACTATATCAAAGTTTTTAAGTACACCATGTAATAAAATTCTATTATCATAATTAAATAATCTTGATTCAACAATATCTTTGTATGAAAAAAGCATATCATGTAGTATAACATTTTTTATTTTCGGCTGTAAAATACTTGCTAGAAGACCCCAGATAGCAGGTATTCCAAATCCAATAATTCCAATTTCTTTTTTATTTACATCTTCTCTCGTTTCTAAATAATCAAAAGCACGAATTATGTCAAAAACTCTAAGCGCAAGAAGAGATGTTCCCATCATAATTGCATCATAATTTAATTTAAATTCAGAATCGTATATTTTTGAATCATGTGGAGGATTAACTGGTCTATAGGAAACTCCTCCAACTCCTCTGGGATCAAAGACCAAAATGGAGTTACCTTTTGAAATCATTGTTTTTATCAAAGAAATGTATTTTTTTACATCATTAGTTCCATCGTTTAAAAGTAAAATATAAGAATTAGTTGGTTCAGTAACTTTTAAAGGGGATATAAAAAATGCAGTTACTGTAATATCAGGCTCAGAAAAGAAAAAAATTGCTTCTAATTTAAAATTTTTATTTTTTTCTTCGTATATTATTCGTGGAAAGATTATATCTTTTGACTCCTTGTAATCTAAGAGTTTTATTAATTTTTCTCTGGTTTCTTTTATATATTTATCTAAAGATTTAGTATCTTTGTATATTTTTCGTTTAGGTATGTTTTCATTAACAAAATTTTGGTTCAAAATATATATAGTCTTTGAATTAGGAAACTCATCTAAAATTTGGCCATTTTTAGTACAATTAAGAGACTCTATTTTTTCTGTTTTAATATTAGGATTTGTTGTAAAATTCATTTTTTCGCCTTTTAAATGGTACTTAAACCAGTTAACTGCTTCCTGTCTTAATTTATCGTTGTAACTATGAGTAGTTTGACTTATTACAAGTCTTAAATTTTGAGGTGATTTGTATAAAGAGTAAATTTTTTTTGCCCTTTCGTATGATTTTATAGTTCCTTCTATACAAAAGAAATCATAAGCATTGGCACCAATCTGAACTGGTTTAGGTGCCATTGCAGTGATAAAATCATCATAGTTTATACCATTTTTTATCGCACCAAAAATATTCTGCTCTGCATCATGTGCTTGTCCTGTTTTCATATATTCATACCTTGATGTTATGTATGAACAAGGTATAGCACATTTTACTCTATCATCCAGCATCATTAGATACGAAGTCTGTGTTCCACCACCAGAGTTTCCTGTTACACCAATTTTATTTTCATCAACTTCGTCTCGTGATATTAAATAGTCAATTCCTCTTATACCATCCCATATAAAATACCGGGCTATTGATGATCCACCTATTATACATTGAAACCCAGCATAACTATGCTCTGTCGTTCCCCATCTTATATCTCTTTTTTTGGTTTTAGGATTGTAATATTGCATTCTTTCACCTTGTCCAGGAGGGTCTATTGCTAAAACTACAAATCCATTATGAACAAGGTCTATACATACCTTTTGATACACTGGAGTACTTTTAGCTTCTTCAGCATGACCACATACAAAAAGTATTCCAGGGACTTTTTTAGTTAAGTTTTTTGGTATATAAAGATTAGAAGTTACATAGAAATTTGGTTGGCTTTCAAATATTATTTTTTCTATGGTATACTTTTCTTTATGTATTTTTCCAGTTATTATCGGATTTAAAGGAGTTTTTTTTGAGGGGAGCCCTCCTATTGCCTCCAAAAATAATTTTTTAATTTTATCTCTTCTATTTTCAAAATCTTTTATTGTTTTAATTCTACATTTTTCTAATTCTTCTTTGTTGAAATATCCTTCTGCTTTTTTGAGAAGATAATGAGGGAGTTGGTCCTTTACATCATAGTACCAGTATACAAAATCTCCAAATGGGTTCATTATATTTTCCTTATTCTACTTTTGAATTTAAATAAGCGGCATATCTTTTTTCTAAATTAGATTCTTTTGCGTCGCCTCTGTGAATTATAATTCTATATTTAAATATACCTTCTTTGCCTTTTTCTAAAATAAAGTCACCTCTTTTATTTGGATTGTTTTCAAAGTAAGATAAACCAAATGGATTTACAGCAAATAACCCGTAATTTCGGACATGCCAATATGCTGGTTTTAAATTTTCTGGATGGTCAAATATTGCTATTCCAACTATTTTGTTGCAAACATTTCCTGAGTAATCACACCATTTTGCTTTTTTACCCCAGCAATCTTTTTCACCAATTTTACCCTCAGAATTTTCTATTTTACCACCTTTATCGCCATCCATACTTGTTGCTACCCGGACAGAGATTATGCCGCCTTCTTTTGTATCTCCAAATTTCACATTGTCAATGTTTGATTTAAACTTAATATTAAAATCAAATATTTTTTCATCATTATCTAAATTGTATATCTTTATTTCTCTTTCTTCGTCCATAACTTTATTATTGTACTCTGATACCCAGTGATTGAGTACTATTATATGTGCAAATTCTCCACCAGATAGTTTTAAGAATTTTTTTGTAATTATTCTACCATAATGTTCTTTTTCTTCCCATATATCAACTCCATTAACGTCACCGAACGCTGTCCATATTGACCTATGATGTATATGGTCTGTTGTCTCTCCTTCAACTTTTTTCATTGGATAATGTCTAGTAATACAGTTTCCATTTGGGTCTAATACTGGATATAAAAAAGGCTTTGGATATTTAGATGAGAAATAATAATTTGTAATTATTTTCCCATCGCATTTTATTTCAATAAATTCACTTGTCTTTTTTAATTCAATTTTTTTCATAAAATCATGCCTTCTAATATTTTAATATAGCATATTGATTTAATTTTTACAATTGTGTAAGACAAAAATCTTTTTTATTATTTATAGTCCAACCTCTCTAATTACTTTTTTTACTACATCCGCAGAGTTCTTAAAGAGATTTTCTTCTTCTTTATTTAGTTTAATTTGCAAAATTTCTCTTACCCCTTCTTTATTGAGTATTGCAGGTAAACTTAGATAAACATCAGTTATTCCAAGATATCCATTAACCAATGAAGATAATGGTAAAATTGCATTTTCATTTTTTAATATTGCTCTTGTTATTCTAACTAATGCTAAACCTATTCCGTAAGATGTTTCACCTTTTCTTGAAATTATATGGTATGCTGAATCCCTTACCTCTACAAAAATTTTTTTTAGTTCTTCATCAGGATTACATCTATTAGAATTAGGACACATTTTACAGTAATCACTAAGTAGGGCTCCACCGATCATTGCACTACTCCAGACTGCAAACTCACTATCTCCATGTTCTCCTAAGATATATGCATGTATATTATGAGGATCAATATTACAATGCTTACTTAGAAGAAATCTGAATCTTGCTGTATCTAAAACTGTTCCCGAACTTATAACTGTTTTTGATGGTTTTCCTGAAATCTTATATGTAGCATAAGCGAGTACATCAACAGGATTAGTTACAACCAGAATAATACTGTTTGGAGAATGTTTGATAATTTCTGGTACTATTTTCTTATAGATGTCAACATTTTCTTTTACTAAATCAAGTCTTGATTGATTAGGTTTTTGCTTTTTCCCTGCAGTTATGACTACCAAGTCAGAATTCTTTATATCAGTGTAATCTCCAGCAACAATTTCTACAGATGGGATATATGGAGAGCCATGAGATAAATCCATTACTTCTCCTTCTAATCTTGATTTATCAACATCTACAGCGACAATCTGTCTGGCTAGACCACTTATTATTAAGGCATAAGTATAACGTATACCTACGTTGCCAAAGCCAATAATAGAAACTTTTGGTTTTAAATTATCATTATTCATAGTAGTATAACAAATTTTATCAAAAAAGGTTTTTAATATCAATCTTTTTAATGTGTTTTTCGCGGTAATGTAAAATATTTTGTGTAATTTTATGTTGAAAAAATGAATAAAAAAGGCTATTCTCCTTTAAAAAATTCTTTAATTTACAATAAAATTTGACTTTTTTAGTTTTTTATGATAGACTAAC
>Ga0123519_10010083_pt1 | contig 14120 bp, 12 predicted proteins | sample YelNatPaOPRAMG02_FD_87396 | JGI IMG/M metagenome (GOLD analysis project Ga0123519, IMG submission 87396) | Hot spring microbial communities from Yellowstone National Park - Yellowstone National Park OP-RAMG-02 (version 2) | ecosystem: Environmental > Aquatic > Thermal springs > Hot (42-90C) ...
CAGTGGCTCTCCAAATGGCATCCCTGATAGCAAATTCATCGTCCTCAACAGGGATTGGCTCAACAAAATAAGTTAAGCCTTCATACACTCCCATTCCATAACTTCCCCTGAGCTGGTGGGTGTTGTCCAACTGAGGAGTTCCAACTCTTAAATCGACCGATAGATTCCTCTCCCTTCCATAATCCTCCTGAGTAAGGGCTCCAAGACTTGCTGATAACCTCAATCTCTCCTCATCCAGGCATTCATACTGGATGAAGAAAAGGGGCTCCTTCCCTGCATTCTTCAATCCTTCCATAGACCTTTGAAGCTCCTTTTCCATTGCCCTGAGAATTGGTTTTTCCTGAGCAGAGAGGGAGTTAAAAAGAAAAAGAATTAATAAAAGAAAAGTGGAAAATTTCCCCACTCTCATACCTCCTCCTTTTCACTCATTTTTCTCTCTTATTCTATTAAAAAGAACTCCTAAAGTCAAATTAAAATCCCTTCTGGCAGAAGAATTTAAGAGTTCAAAATAGAAAGGAGGGGGGTGGCTTCACCACTCCCGATAAGAGGGAGATAGTGGCCACCCTATAGCGGGGAAGGGGAAAAAGGAGGGGAGGTGAGTGCCCTTCGGGGGGATGCGAAGGGCTAATGGAGATCTATTTATGATTCCGATTCTCATATTTCTTATTATACCCATTTTTCCCTTCATGTCAATAATACGAAATTAAGTTGAAAAAGTTTTGCCTATAAAATCCCTTCTGGAAAGGAATTGTGAAGTATAAACCTTCAAATCTTTCCATTATCCTCTTAGACATTTTCAATCTCTTCCCACTCTCAAAACTCCAGCTCCTTTTATACCACCTTTTTTTAAAAGTTTCAAGGCATGGTTAGCATCTTTCAGAGGAAAAACTTCTATCTTTGTTTTAATTGGAATTTTTGAGGCGAGGGAAAGAAGTTCTAATGCATCTTCCCTTGTACTATTGGCAACACTTCTCATAATCCTTTCATTGTATAGAAGATCATAGGGAAAGGATGGTATTGGACTCATGTGGATTCCAGCACTTGCAACTGTCCCCCCTTTTCTAAGAACTTTTAATGCAGAAACATAAAGCTCTCCAACTGGGGCAAAAATTATTGCTGAATCAAGTTCCTCAGGAGGTTTATCCGCTGAAGTTCCTACCCAATCTGCCCCCAATTCTTCAGCCAATTTTCTGTGCTCTTCAGACCTCGAAAACACAAATACTTTACAACCATAGAATTTGGCTATTTGTATAACTATATGGGCTGAGGCTCCAAATCCATACAAACCAAGATTTTCTCCTTCCTTAACATTGCTTAATTTAAAGGAGCGATACCCAATTATTCCTGCACAAAGGAGAGGGGTTGCGTGTAAGTCAGAAAATTCCTCAGGAATTACATATGTAAATTCTTCCTTTGATATTGCATAATCTGCATAACCCCCATCCTTTGTATAACCTGTGAATTCAGGGGAATCGCAAAGATTTTCCATTCCTTTTTGACAATACTTGCATTTTCCACAGGAGGAATAAAGCCATGCAACTCCTACTCTATCACCTTCTTTAAATTTTTCTACATTCTTTCCAACCCTTTCAACTCTACCAACTATCTGGTGTCCTGGGATTAATGGTAGCTTTCTTGGAGGAAGTTCCCCCTCAATGACATGGAGATCAGTGTGGCAGATCCCACAGGCTGAAACTTTTATTAAGACCTCATCAGAGGATGGCTCTGGAATCTCCAATTCTTTTAGTTTAAGTGGCTCTTTCTCGATATTATCAGGTTTTTCAAGAACCATCCCAAACATTTTTATCATTCAATCTTTGAGAGGGCTTCCTTTATTCTTTTTATCCCTTCTATCAAATTTTCATCGGATACCGCGAAGGAGATTCTTACGAATCCAGGAGTTCCAAAGGAATCCCCCGGAACAGTAACAACTCGGGCATCCTCGATAAGGTAAAGGACAAGTTCTGTTGTATCCTTGACTTTCTTCCCAATATAATAACTCAAGTCAGGATAGAAGTAAAAAGCTCCTTCAGGAGGATGAATTTTCAGATTTTTTATCTCTCTTAAAAGTTTTATTCCCATATCCCTCCTTCTCCAGTAAATTTCCCTTACCTTTTTTATATGCTCTGAAGAGTTTTTTATTGCTTCTACAGCTGCCTTTTGGGATATGGAGCATGGATTTGATGTGGAGTGCCCCTGCAAGATTTCCATTTTCTCAATAATTTCTTTTGAGGCAAGGGTGTAACCAATCCTCCACCCTGTCATTGAATAGGACTTGGAGAGGGAACCTATAATTATAAGGTTATTCTTTGATTGAGGAGAAAGTCTTAAGGCTTCTGGGAATTCTCTTTCAAAAATAATATCCCTGTAACATTCATCTATTATTATGTAAAATCCTTTTTCTAAGGAAAGTTCACAAAGCTTTTTTAGACCTTCCTCATCAATTACAGAGCCGGAAGGATTTGAAGGATAATTTAGAATTACAGCTTTGGTCTTTTCATTTATGTAAGGGATTATCTTCTCTCCTTTAAAATTTATTTTTCCCTCTTCCTCAACAAGAGAAACAAAGACAGGAATAGCTCCACATAGCTTTACCTGTTCAGGGTAAGTGACCCAGTAAGGGGAAGGTATTATGACCTCATCCCCTTCATCAAATAAAGCAAGAGCTGAAAGGAAAAGTCCAAATTTACTCCCTGGAGTTACAATTACTTCCCTGGGCTCAAATTTAACACCTGTTTTTCTACTGTAATCTTCTGCAATTATATTTCTCAGTTCCACTATCCCTGCAGTTGGTGTATATTTTGTAAAGTTCTCCTCTATTGCTTTAATACCTGCACTTTTAACATTTTCAGGAGTGGGGAGCTCAGGTTCTCCTACACTCAAATCAATAACATCTATCCCCTTCTTTTTAAGCTCCATTGCCTTGGACATAAAAATAAATGTTGAGGATGGTTGTAAAGATTCAAGCCTTTTTGATGTATTCATTTATGACTCCTTATTTATTAAATAGACTATATTCAATTATCTCACAAAGGATGTGAAGAATAAATATGTGGACCTCCTGAATCCTCGGAGTGTTTTTTGATGGGACTGAAAGGACATAATCAGCCTTTTTGAATCCTTTCCCTCCCTCCCCTGTAAGGAATAAGACTTTAAGCCCCATTTCCTTTGCCTTTTCCATGGCTTTTAAAACATTGGGGGAAGTTCCTGATGTTGAGATTGCTATTACCCAATCCCCTTCATTTCCAAGAGCCTCAACCTGTTTTTTGAAAACCTCTTCAAAGGTGAAATCATTGGCTATCGAAGTTATCACAGATGTATCAGTTGTTAGGGCAATTGCTGGAAGAGGCGCTCTATCTTTTTTAAACTTATTTACCATCTCTCCTGCAAAATGCTGGGCATCTGCGGCAGAGCCACCATTCCCAAAAATCAAAATTTTTCTCTTTTCCTTTATACTCTCAGCAATTTCCCTGCCAACCTCTAATATTTTCTCCATATTTTCTTTAAAAAAAACTATTTTTAAATCTTCAGATTCCTTTATTGCTTTTTCTAAAATATCCTTCATTTATAAAGCTCCTTCTCAAAAACTTCCCTCACTTTTTGAAGTAATTCTTCCTTCTTTTCTATACTATAACCTTCAGGAGAAATAGGCTCATGAAATTTTATTTCAACAGTTCCTCTCCTAAGAGAGAATTTCCCCCTTGGTAGCATCTCTCTCGTTCCTTTAATTGTTATGGGAACAATGGGAACTCCTGACTTTATAGATAGGATAAAACCTCCCTTTTTAAAAGGGAGGAGGTTTCCATTCCAGGACCTTGTCCCCTCAGGAAATATCAGAAATGACCAACCCTTTTCCTTTATCATCTCAACTCCCTTTTCAATTGCCAATCTTCCTTTACTACTGTCACTCCTGTCAACAGGGATAAAACCTATCCTCTCCATACCCTTTCCAATTACAGGAATTTTAAACAGTTCTTTTTTGGGGAAGATTCTAACAGGTACTGGTAGAACCAAAAAAAGAAGGGGAGCATCTATTAAGCTCAAATGGTTTGCCATATAAATATGGGAGCGACTGAAATCTATCTTCTCCATTCCATATATTTTGAGTTTCATCCCGAAAAGAGGTTTTGAAAGAGCAAGCCCAAATTTTCCAACTCTAAAAAGGAAATCCTTTTTTCCTGTGATGAAGGATAAAAAAAGAGCTGGTATTCCAACTGTTATGGTAAGGAAAACATAGAGGAAAAGAATCAGGATTGACCTTATCATTAATTAAAAGATGCCGAACCTTCTTTTCTTTTTGATTTTTATTTTTTTTGTGGTCTCATCCTCTTTCTTTTCAATTTTAATAACCTCTACTGTAACATTATCAGGAGCACCCCTCTCTCTTGCAATTTCAATCATCCTCTCAACAGCCTTTTTTGGAGGATTATTTATTGAAATTATTTTGATCTCTTCATCTGATACCATATTGCTCAAACCATCAGAACATAATACAAAAATATCCCCTTCCTTTATTTCTATTCTACTGCTAATCTGGGGATTTATACTTTCCTTCACACCCAAAGTAAGGTAAAGAATATTTCTCCTTGGATGAACCCTTGCTTCTTCTTCACTAATTATTCCATTTTCCCTCATTTTTCCAACAAGGGAATGGTCCCTCGTCAATTTCTTGCATTCATCCTCTCTAATCAGATAAATTCTTGAATCTCCAACATGCCCCAGAAATGCCTCCTTCCCCTTTAAAACAAGAACAGAAAGAGTTGTCCCCATCCCATGCTGGGACTCCTTTCCAGCTCCTTCTTCAAACACTTTTCTGTTTGCATCATGGAATGCCAACTCTATAGCCTTTTCAGGTTCTTTTAGATCATCTACATACTTCTTATAACTTTCAAAAAAGGTTAAAACAGCAAGCCTGCTTGCAACCTCTCCCGCATTATGCCCTCCCATCCCATCTGCAACAATGAACACCATGTGTTCAGAGTCTATTTTAAATTCTCCGTAAAAATCCTCATTATTCTGTCTAACCTTTCCAACATCTGACTTTGCAAATGACTTAATCTCAATCATCTTCTTCCTGAGCTTCTTTGATTTTATTTAAATAAAAATTATATGTCAAGTCTTTGAAAAATTAAATATGTGACAATTTTTGTCATTTTTAGAAACAATTTTTGTCATTCCAAGATGCTCATTCAAAGGGAATTCTCTTTAAATAAAAGATTTTTCAGTTTGGCATGATTTATGATATATTTTTTTATGAGGAGGTTAACATGTTAAGGAAAAGGCAAAAAGGTTTTACCTTGATTGAGCTTTTGATTGTTGTGGCGATTATTGCAATCATTGCAGCAATCGCCATACCAAACCTTTTGACTGCTCTCCAGAAGGGAAGACAGAAGAGGACAATGGGTGATATGAAGACAATTGGCAGTGCCCTTGAATCCTACAACACCGACTATGCTTTCTATCCCCCTGGTTCAACAGTATCAGCCTTAAAACAGTATCTCACTCCATTCTACATCCAATCCTTGCCTGAGAGAGATGGATGGGGCACAGTTTTTGCTTATCAAACCAGTGCGTCATCAGGCTCCACAGTTCCAGATGTTTACTCTATTATCTCTTACGGAAGAAATAAGGCACCGGGTGGTGGACTCGGTAATCCAGTTTTTGGACAGACATATGTTTGTACGAGTATAAGTCATTTCGACACAGATATTTACTTTTCCAATGGTCAGTTCACCTGGGCACCAAAGCAGTAGTTCTTCCTTTAATCTTTCTGAAGGCGGGTCTTTGACCCGCCTTTTCTTTTTTGTAAAGATCTTCCCATTTTCTAAATTTTACTTATAAAAGGCTTTATTTAAAATCCAGATCTTTTTTAAAATCTCTAAACTTTCTGAATCCCCTTGAATTTATTTCCATTTTCAAAATACTATTCATTACTATTGACATTTGCTGGAAATTATATTAAAAATAGGAAAAATTTAGGAGGTTTGTATGAGGAAGTTTCTTCTTTCTTTGAGTATCTGGATCTTGGTAAGTGCCTTAGCTATGGGAGCTGGTTTCCAGCTCTTTGAGGCAGGCTCAAAAGCAACAGGCTTTGCTGGAGCTTTCACAGCTCAGGCATCCGATCCTTCATCAATTTTCTATAATCCCGCTGGAATAGCTTTCCTTGATGGATACCAATTCTATCTCGGTGCCACTTTCATAACTCCAAAATCTTCCTTTGAAGGTGAAAATCCCTATCCGGGTGTTGGAGTGAAGGAAGAACAGGAACCAATGCTCTTCTATCCTCCTGGTATTTATTTTGTGATGCCAATTGGTGAAAAATTGAGGGTTGGACTTGGAATTTTCTCCCCCTTTGGACTTGCAACAAAATGGAAGAACAAGGACACTTTCACGGGTCGATTTGTCTCCCAGTATGCAGATTTGAAACATATTGCCATCAATCCTGCTGTTGCATACAGAGTCACAGATAATCTTGCAGTTGGTGTAACCTTTGATTACAGAATATCCTCTGTTGCCCTTGAAAGAAATGTCCCCCTCTTTGATCCCTTTACTTTCACTGTAAAGGATATTGCCCATTTGAAACTCTCTTCTAAATTTAAGAACTCTGGCTTCGGATTTTCAGTTGGGGCTCTATGGAAGGTAAAGGAAAATTACAATATTGGTCTTTCCTACAGACACAAGGTTGAGATTGACTATGATGGAGAGGCTGAATTTACCCAGATTAGCACAGGAAACCCTGTTCTTGATCAACTTGTAAAGCTTTCAATTCCTTTCGGTAAAACTCCTGGGAAAGCAACAATTGTCTATCCAGGTATGGCATCCCTTGGATTTTCAACAACTGCTCTAAAAAACTGGACCTTTGAGGTTGACCTGAACTGGACTCAATGGAGCACCTATAACAAGCTCCCTATAGAATTTACAGAGCATCCTGAGCTAAATCCCTCAGAGGAATCCATGAAAAAATATTATGAGGATGTTTTTTCAGTAAGGGCAGGAGCAGAGAGAAAATTCAGCGAAAAATTTGCTCTAAGATTTGGCTATGTATTCGACAAGTCCCCTTCTCTTCCTGAATCAGTTTCTCCAATGCTACCCGATGCAAATAGACATGGTGCAACAATTGGATTCTCCTATGACTTTGGAAAGTTCTATATCGATGTTGCAAATATGTTCCTATTTTTTGAGAAAAGATCAACAGAGGGGAAGAATACTGAAGGTTATAACGGAACCTATAAAACCTTTGCAAATCTCTTTGGTATCCACATAGGATACAAATTTTAAGGGAGGGAAAAGATGAAAAGGATATTTTCAATTTTTCTAATTTTGATATTTTCAACATTCCTTTTTTCAGCAAAGGATTACAAGGCTGAGATAAAGAAATATGTTGCTCTCGGTGACAGTATTTCAGCTGGTTATCAGGATGGAGGACTTGTGATTGATTACCAGAACGAGAGTTTTCCAAAACTAATCTCCCTCCAGCTTGGAATTTCAGATTTCCAGCAACCCTTGATTTCTCAGCCTGGAATCCCTCCAATTCTTGTGATAAAATCCCTCTACCCTTCTATTGTTATTGTTCCTAAACCTGGTATGGGAGTTCCTCTAAATCTTACCCTTCCAAGACCCTATGACAATTTAGCTGTTCCAGGAGCAAATACTTACAATCTTCTCTCCACAGTAACAGATGGCGGAGGAATGCACGATTTGATCCTTAGAGGTCTTGGAACTCAGTTACAACAATGCATCTCTCTAAAACCTGATCTAATAACTCTCTGGATTGGAAACAACGATGTGCTAAAGGCTGTTCTTGCAGGAAGAGTCATTGATGGAGTAACTCTAACTCCTTTCTCAAGTTTTCAGTCCTACTACACTCAGATAATAACAGCTCTTAAAGGAAATACATCTGCTAAAATAGTGATTGCCAATATCCCTGATGTAACTTCAATTCCATATGTTACAGCTCTTCCAATTTATCTTGTTGACCCCCTGACAAGAAAACCAATTATCGTTGGTGGAAATCTTGTTTATCTAATTGGACCCAAAGGACAACTATCTCCTGGTGATTACATAACCCTTCCTGCCTCCAACTACCTTGCCCAGGGGATTGGAATTCCAAAATCCGCAGGAGGAACAGGGATCCCCTTACCCGATGAAGTTGTCCTCGACAAAGATGAAGTTTCAGCAATAAAGGCAAGAACTCAACAGTTCAATGATTTTCTAAAGAGCATTTCCACCACAAACAACATCCCAATTCTCGATGTAAATTCTCTACTGCAAAAAGCAACAAAAGAAGGGATAGTGATTGGTGGAGTAAAATTTACAACAGCCTTTTTGACAGGAGGAATTTTCAGTCTTGATGGTGTTCACCCCTCATCCTTAGGTCATGCCATCCTTACCAATGAATTCATCAAGCTAATAAATCAGACCTATGATTACGAGATCCCTCTTTTAAATCTATACGACTTCCTGCACAAAGAGAGGAAGAAAACTCAAAGTGAAAGCTTTACTCTTGACTTCTCAGAGCTTCAGAAGGTTATTTTAGGTGAGTCTGCCAAGGATTTAAGGATCAAAGATACCAAATAAACCCCTTACTACACTCCATAATTCTGCTTCTAAAAATTTATTCCCTTAAAAAATTAAAGCTCCTCGGGAGGGACTCGAACCCCCAACCTAGTGGTTAACAGCCACCCGCTCTGCCATTGAGCTACCGAGGAGTGAGATTTAATGAATAACACATTTTTTTAAAGTAGTCAACTGATGATTTAAGTTGTTCAGTCTTTTATTTACAAAAGAAAAATTGAATTGGAATTTGTCTTTTTTGGATATATAATTTTCCCTTTGACAATGGAGGTGATTATGAGAAGAAGAGAATTTTTAGGGCTTTCAGCTTTGTTCCTTTCAAATCCTTTTCCTAAAATGGAGAGTTTAAAAACGGTTTCTCAATCTTCAAGTCCTACTTATTTAAAAGCAAAAATTTATGAGGTTAAGCTTAAACATGCATGGGGACTTTCAAGGGGGACATGGACTGTGAGAAGAAATGTTCTTGTTAAAATTGAAAGGGACGGAGTAACAGGTTTTGGAGAGGGAGCTCCCATTCCAAGATACAATGAAAGCGCTGAATCAGCCCTTTCTTTTATCGAGAAAGCAAAACCAATCCTCGAAAAAGATTTATGGGAATATTACGAAAGGTGGAAGGAAATAGATTCCCTATCCCCTGGAGAGCATGCAGGTAAAGCAGCCCTCGACATGGCAATTCTCGATTGGGTCTGCAAAAAGCTTAATGTTCCCTTATACAGATTTTTGGGTTTAAACAAAGAAAAAACTCCCATTACAACATTTTCAATCGGGATAGATGAAGTTGAAGTTATGAAGGAGAAAGTTAAAGAGGCTAAGGATTTTCCAATTTACAAAATAAAAGTTGGAACAAAGGACGATAAGAAAATAATTGAGGGGATAAGAGAGGTTACAGATAAGCCCTTGAGAGTCGATGCCAATGAAGGCTGGAAATCAAAGGAGGAAGCTCTTGAAATGATAAACTGGATGGCTGAGAAAGGGGTTGAATTTATTGAACAACCTTTGCCAGCTTCAATGCTCGAAGAGCAAGCATGGCTTAAGGAGAGATCAAAAATCCCAATCTTTGCAGATGAGAGCTTAATGACCTCATCGGACATACCAAAAATTGCTAATGCTTTCCACGGAATAAATATAAAATTGATGAAATGCGGAGGAATCCAGGAGGCAATAAGAATGGTTGCAATGGCTCGAGCTTTCGGTCTAAAGGTTATGCTTGGTTGCATGATTGAGACATCCTGTGGAATTACCGCAGGAGCTTCAATATCTCCCCTTTTCGATTATGTTGACCTTGATGGAAATCTTTTAATAATCAATGATCCCTTCAAAGGAGTTGAAACTTCGAGGGGAAGGTTAATTCTTTCGGAAAAACCAGGTCTTGGATTGGAAGTATTAGAGAAAATATGGGATTGATTTTGAATGATAAAAGTTTTAGATGAAGATTTTATTGTGGAAGAAAAAGCTGATATTTCCTTTCAAGATAATGGAGAATTTGGGGTTTATCTTCTTGAAAAAAGAAATTGGAACACTCTCGACCTTTTAAAAAGAATATCAAAGATACTGAAAATCCCAATCTCCTCAATTTCCTATGGAGGCAAAAAGGATAAACATGGAATAACTTTCCAGTTCATAACAATAAAAGACAAAAGGGATCTTAGTGCCGAGGGGAAGGATTTTTCCCTGAAATTTGTTGGAAGAAGTCCAAGACCAATGGGACCTGACCTTATCCTCTCAAACTCTTTTAAAATAACATTGAGAAATATAAAAAAACCTGAAAATTTTTATTCAAATCTTGAAGAGATAAGAAAGTTTGGTGTTCCAAACTTCTTTGATGACCAGAGATTCAGAAGCTTTGATCCAAGAAGGGGATTCTTTGGGGAGAAAATCGTTAAGAAGCAGTGGAATGGAGCTCTCCAGGTCTTTCTAACATCAATCTATCCTGATATGAAAGGGGAGGAGAAAAGGAGAAGGGAAGAGATTTTTAAAAACTGGAAGAACTGGGAAAAATGTCTTGAGATTGCTGAAAGTAATCTCGAGAAGAAAATTTTTAAGATTCTAAGGGATGAAGAGAATCCTGCAAAGGCTCTCCATCTTATTCCAAAAGAGGAAGTTTCAATGCAATATTCATCCTTTCAATCCCACATCTGGAATGAGGTTTTGAGGAGATTGATAAAAATAAAAGTAAAGGAAATTTTTGAGGTAAAGGGCATTGAAGGTCCCTATCTTTTCTGGAAGGAACTGGACGATGAGACATTCTCCTATTTCAAAGATTTAAAAATTCCAACTCCTTCAGCAAAAATGAATTTTAATGAAAAAATTATAGAGGATTTATTCGAAGAGGTTTTAAGAGAGAAGGGAATTAAAAGGAGCAATTTCAGAACATCAGTTCTGAGAAAGGTTTATTTCAGGTCCTTTGAGAGAAAAGCTCTTTTAATCCCAGAGGATTTAAAGGTCTTAGAGGAAGGGGATGATGAGCTTAACAAAGGAAGAAAAAAGATTAAGATTGAATTTTCCCTTCCAAGGGGATCTTATGCAACAATTATCACAAAAAGATTGGAGGTAGAATGGAAAAAAAATTGAAAATTCTCTCCATAAGTCTTTGGGCAGGTTCCTTCTGGGATTGGGGCGCTTCAATTTTGATAATTTTCTTCCCCTCAACAGTTCTTCTCTTTGGAGTCCCATATCCTCAGGAAATTATGTATTTTAGATTCGCTGGCTTGTTACTCTTTATACTTCCCTTCTTCTACATTCAAGCTGCTTTAAAGCCTGAAAAAGAAAGGGGAATAATAATAGGGGCAATAATTGCAAGGTTCTCGGGATTCATTTTTCTTAGTATTCACTATTTATTTTTCTCAGCAAAATTCCTTTTCTTTTTCTTCGGAATTGTTGACTTAATTTTTGGATTGTGGCATCTTTTATTCTTTATTCCAATTGAAAGGAGGAAGAAATGAAAAAATCAAAAATTTTCATTATGCTCCTTTTGCTGACAACTTTTCTCCTCTCCGATGAAAGGGATGTTCTAAGGAAAGCTCGCGAGCTTTACTCCCAGAAAAAATATGATGAAGCTCTTACTGAGGTTGAAAAAGGGATAAAGGAATTTGGTGAGACAAGAATCCTTTTAAGTGCAAAGTATGCTATTTTAATGGAAATGGGAAAATATGAATCAGCATTGGAGACTGCAATTAAGAAGGATAATATTTCAGAAAAGAAAAGCCCATGGAATTCCCTTGATGTTATGAAAGCTTATCTCAAACTTAGGAATTATGATAAGGCTATAGAATGGCTTGAAGAATCAATAAACAGAGGCTTCATCTCTTATTCCGAGCTCCAAAGCAAAGATTATGACTCTATAAGGAATAATCCAAAATTTAAGAAGGCTTTATCCCTCTTGATGGATAAAATTGGAATTGGGAAACCTGCAAAGGATTTTACTGTTGAAACAATCTCAGGCAAAAAATTCACCCTCTCAGAGCAAAAAGGGAAGGTGATCCTTGTCCAGTTCTGGGCAAGCTGGTGTCCGGGTTGCAGAGCTGAGATGCCCAATGTTAAAAAGTGCTATGAGGAATTTAAAGATAAAGGATTTGATGTGATAGGTATAAGTCTTGATAATAATAAAGAAGATATGATGAAATACCTTGAAGGAGTTGGTGTAAAATGGGAAATTTCCTTCAGCGGAAAGGGTTGGGATGATGATATTGTTAAGCTTTATGGGGTCAACTCCATTCCATCCCTATGGCTTGTGGACAGAAAGGGAATTCTAAGGAATTTTGATATTATGGGTGAGGATTTGAGAAAGGCAATTTCAGAGCTTGTATCTGAAAAATAAAAATTAAATAAAAAGCAAAATTTAAAAGGGGGTTGTATGGTGAAAAGAAGATTTATTCCAATCCTATTTTTTCTATTCTTTCTTTTTATCTCCCTTTATCCCCAAACAAATCTTTCGGATCAAATTAAGGATGTAGAAGCCTTTATTAAGAATCAAATGGAAGTTGAAAAGATCCCTGGGATCGCCCTTGGAATAATGAAAGGAGAATTCATATGGGCTAAAGGATTTGGTTTTTCAGATCTTGAAAATAAAATCCCCATGAAAGAAAACTCCTCATTCAGACTTGCCTCAGTTACAAAACCAATGACTGCAACCGCAATCCTTCAACTCGCTGAAAAAGGGAAAATAAATCTTAATGATGAGGTTCAGAAGTATGTCCCCTATTTTCCAAGGAAAAATTATCCTGTTATAATCCGCTATCTCCTTGGACATCTTGGAGGGATAACCCATTACAAATCCTATGATGAGCTCCATATCAAATTACCAAAGGACACAAGGGAGGCAATTGAAATTTTTGCCAATTATGATCTTGTCGCAGAGCCAGGAACGGTTTATCATTACTCAAGCTATGGATACAATCTCCTCGGTGCAGTTATAGAGGGAGCATCAAAAACATCCTATGGAAAATACATGGAGGAGAATATATGGAAGCCCCTTGGAATGACAAACACATGCATGGATTCCCAGGAAGAAATAATTCCCAACAGGGTAAAAGGATACAGAATAGTAGAAGGGGAAATTAAAAATTCAGAGTTTGTTGATATGAGCAGTAGATTTGCAGGAGGTGGAACTCGCTCAACAGTGGTTGATCTTTTGAAATTTGTAAAGGGTTTAAAGGATGGGAAAATAATATCAAAGGGGGCTCTTGAAAAAATGTTCACCTCAATGACAACAAAGGAAGGAGAGATAACAAACTATGGATATGGTTGGTTTGTAAGACCCCTGAATGGTCATTTCTTTGTCTATCACACAGGCTCACAGCAAGAGACAAGAACCTTCCTCGGTTATTTGCCTGAGAAAGATATTGTAGTATCCTTTGCCTGCAATCTTGAGGGAGTAAATCCTTCCCTCTATGGATTGAGAGTAATACAAATTATTCTTGGAGAGCCTGTAAATATTAATCCTTACACAGGAGACCCTTTTGACGATTTAATTTTAAACAGTATGACATTGGTATTCAATTATGGAATGAGCTATTTTGAAAGGTATGGTAAAGCTTTGACTGAGAATAAAAAGGAGATGGAAGATTCCTTTTCTTTTTTCAAAAAAGTCACTGATAGGGAATTTATTTCAAAAAATCCTGCTAAAGCAAGGAAAGAGCTCCTTGAGGGTATCCACCCAAAGGTAGGAGAGCCCTTTCAAAAGCTTGGCTCCTTCATGGCTCAAAAACTGAAGAACAGATTTGGAGAAAAAGGATTCGATTATTACCATAAAAATGGAGCTATAACCTTTTTCTCCGATTACATAAATCTTGAAAGGGAGGAAGGAAGTTTCCCTCCTGAATACAAATTCAGTAAAGAATTTGAAAATAAAGTAAAAAGCTGGGAGCCTGATTGGCTGAAAACATTGAACGATTCCACAAGAACCCTTTTCATAGGAGCATTTTCAGAACCTGAAGGATTTAAAAAGAATCTATGGAAAAACTTTTCAGGAGCAAAAATCTATCCTGATTTTTCATCGCAGATATGGGAGGCTGTAAGAATACTCTATCTAAATGGAAAATATGATA
>Ga0123519_10010090_pt1 | contig 14113 bp, 12 predicted proteins | sample YelNatPaOPRAMG02_FD_87396 | JGI IMG/M metagenome (GOLD analysis project Ga0123519, IMG submission 87396) | Hot spring microbial communities from Yellowstone National Park - Yellowstone National Park OP-RAMG-02 (version 2) | ecosystem: Environmental > Aquatic > Thermal springs > Hot (42-90C) ...
GAAGGATTCCCAAACTTGTCTGAAAAATAAGGAAGCATCTCCTTAACCACTTCTTTTCTTACAGGAGTGGTAGCTGCATAATCTAGATATATTTTCTTTTTCTTTTGCAATTGAATCTCATTTTTATTTTTCACGCAAATCACCTTTCAATAATAAGTCTGCAATTATTGCATTCTTTTATATCCACTTTCTTTACCATCTTATGATAATGGCATAATGCATTTGACTTTCTGAGATAGATACAGATATCACAAACATTCTCTGAAAAGGACTTTTTAATATCGTATTTTTCCTGAATATATCTCTTTATTTCCTTTTCTAATCTTGATACTTGTTTTCCTCTCTTTTTTGAGAGATACTGAGAAACTGCAGCATCAGTTATATCCAGCATCTGTGCTATTTCCTTCTGCGAATGATTCTTAGACGCCAGAAAGATTGTTGTCTGCCTTCTGATTGTTGGAAGCAATTCGTTGACCATGAATTCACAAGGGATCATAAATTAATTAACAGTGTTAAGTTTTTAAACCTATGTTCAGCAACATAAAAGAGAGAAATAGAAATACAAAAAGAAAGAGTTTAAAATGATTAGAGTACAAAGCAAATTATGGAAAAAATAAAGCAGGGAATGATTCAGGTCTTTTACGGCGATGGAAGAGGTAAGACGAGCGCTGCGATAGGAACCGCAGTCAGAGCTGCCGGCCATGGATTGAAGGTCGCAGTGATCCAATTTTTAAAAGATGGAATGATTAGCGGAGAAGCAAACTTTTTGAAAAAACACAAGATTGAATTGATTGAATTGGGGCCGTCTGCTGGAAAAAAGAAAGATAAAAATGTAAGAGAGGGAAAAGAAAAGATAACACGTGAATACTTCACTTATAGTCAAGAAATAATAAAAAAGTCAAGAAAAGGGCTTGAGATTGCTGAAGAGATGATTTCATCAGGAAAATACGATTTGGTTGTCCTTGATGAGATAAACACCGCTGCAGCATTCGGACATTTTGCATTCGATGATGTGATTCGCATTCTGAGAAAGAAGCACAGAAATACAGAGGTTATTCTTACTGGATTCAAACCAGATAACAAGATAGTAGAAATAGCAGACTTAGTAAGCGAAGTTAAAAAAATAAAGCATCCTTTTGACAGAGGAATACTTGCAAGATGGGGAGTGGATTACTGATTTAATTTAATTTTTAATATCTAAATTTAAATTGAAAAACTATGGATAATCCCATTATTCGGTTTTAGCATTTCTTGCGATTCTAACCAAGATTGATGCCGCTTCCTCAAATGATGCAATTGCATCTATAAATAAGACTGTGGAGTACGTTCCGATTTTCTCCTTGCTCAGAAGCTGAATCCTGAGCTTGTGCGAAAGCGAGATCAAGTTGTCAATGTCTTTTCGTATGCTCAGAATTTTATTCACCTTGTTCTTGTTAATATGATTGAAATTCAAGAACAGGGTGTCATATATCTCGTCCAATGAGATTTTGATCTTCAGTATGTCTCTTAATGATTCCTTTGAAAACTCCAGATTATTGTTTTCCAGCTTGACATTAACGTATGCATAATCTTCTGCAAGATCCGCTAAACGCTCTATCTGGTTTGCTATCTTAGACAATGCAATTACCTCTTTCGATTCCTTTTCTGAAAGATTCCTTTGTGATACTGCCACCAATGCTGAGGTAATCCTTGAATCAAGATAATCGCTGAGAGAACCATATTTCTCTATTAAAGGCATTTTAGAAGAATCCTTTGTTGCAAACATGTCGGTTGCAATATCAAACATCTCCTTAGTTAATCTTAAGTGGTTAATAAGTTCCAATCTTATTTTCGTTAATGCCAATTTTGTATCCTTTGGGAGCTTATTAATGTATTTTGGCTTGAATATCAGTTCCTTCTCTTTTGAAGGTAGAACCGATTCAATAAGTTTAGCAAAGAAACCAGCAAATAAAATAAATGGAATTGCCATCATGATATTGAAGAGCGTATGGGCGTTTGCAACTGCCGCACCTTCATTTGCGCTGACTGCAACAACATACGAAGTGAACTGGTTCAGGAAAGGATAAATCAATATTACGCCAGTAATTGCAAAAAGGATGTGGGCAAGAGCTGTTCTCTTTGCAAATATACTCATATTTCTTGATACGATTAGTGCTGTTGAAGTAGTACCTATGTTGCTACCTAAAACAAGAGGGATTGCTAATGAGACTGGAATCAAACCATCCATGGCAAACAAAACAGTCAAAGCAGTTACGATAGAACTTGACTGAAGGATGACTGTAAGGATTATTCCTGTGAATATGGCTGAAAGCGGATTGTCCAGTGAAAGAACAGTACTGGTAAACAATTCACTGTCTTTTAGGAGATATGAATAAGAGGATATGATAGACAATGCGTAGAAAATAAGTCCGAAAAGGAAAATTGATTTACCTATCAACTTATATTTCTGAAGGAATGAAATTATAAAACCAACTATTACAAACAGAGGAGCGAATGCTGTGAATTTGAAAGCAACCAACTGTGCTGTTAAAGTAGTACCTATATGTGCACCTGCGATAACCCCTAGACTCTGTGTGAAGGATATTAATCCTGCATCGACTAATGTGATCAAAATCGATGTTGTAGCAGTGCTGGATTGGATCAATGCAGTGACGATTATTCCTGTGAACAGACCCTTGATTGGTTTATCAGTAAACTTCTGGATTATGTCCTTGAGCTTTTCCCTTGAGAAATTTAGCAATTCCCTGCTAAGTTCTTCAATGCTGAATATGAATATTGCAATTCCTGCCAGTATGCCAATTAATTCAAGGATCATAAAGATAGTTTATAGCTAAAGAATTTAAACATTTAGTAAACATCAAAGCTGAAGGAAATAGATAGTAAAATAGTAATAATACTGCGAAATAGTAAAATACTGCGCCAAAAAGTAGAACACAAGAAAATGAATTACTAATCTATTTTGATCTTAAACACTTTTGGAGGTACCTCTATATTCTTTAATGGTTTTCTTCCTAAAGGTTCGATTTCAATCTTCAATTTATTTCTAATTTGATTATAGACATCTTCTGAAATATAGATCTGACCTGGTTCGCAAATTGATTCCAATCTATTTGCGATATTTACTCCCTCTCCAAACAAGTCTCCTCCCTTGTGGATTACATCACCTAAATGCACACCTATTCTGATTTTTATGTCTTCTTTCTTAAGCAGATTCTGAATTGCAATCGCTGCCTTTACTGCATTGACTGCAGAATCGAAATCACCCATGATTGCATCTCCTATTGTCTTTACCACCCTTCCATCATGCTCTTTTATTATCTGCTTCATTACCTTCTCGTATCTCCACAGTTTCTTTAGTGTTGCCTCTTCATCGATCCCCATCTCCTTGCTGAATCCTTTCATGTCTGTGAACATGATTGCCGACAATTTTCTCTTTCCTTCTTCACTTTGTGGCTTTGATACAGTTGTGATTCTGCTCGAAATAAACTTGAACCCAAAGTACAATAAAGCCAATGCACCAATTCCGATTATGGCTAGAATAACAAAACCAATGATTTGCTGGGCTGGAGTGATGACATTAACCAAATCAAAAGAAACATCCGCCTCGTATACGTTGCTCGGATTGCAGTTAACATTCAACTGACTTGCTTTTTCATAGCATTTTATATGAGTTACAATAGTGCATCTGTCTTTGCAAAAATCAGGCACAAAGAAAACAACGTTTGTGGTTATCTTTGAATATGGTGCGATGTTCTCTGAGATCAATTCTTCCTGATAATTCCCACCCTGTACCTTGTAAGTGCAGCTTAAATAACAATCTCCGTTGTTTGACAGCACAAAGGTATTAGAAGATTTCTCACCGTTCACCAATCCTTCAATGTTATTCAACTGAGGCATGACAGAAAACGGCAGCTTTTCTCTAGCACTAATTATTTGTTGCTTTCCCATCCCTTCGCTTGGAGGGTATGACTTTTGCGAATCTGCGTAATCATTATTTTCATTAACCCTTGCGTTTGTAAAAACAATATTCTGGCTTGCACTATACTCCCTTCCAGAACACCCTTCACTGATTATCTCCTTGCAAACAACCTTCACAGGAACTATACATTCACTGCTTCCGCATTCCGGGAAAACTGTATTAATAAGGAATTTTAAACTTCCGTTGGCTTTTAACTCCCCTGGAATTTTAGAAGAATAATCGTCTCCTGGAAACGCTTCTCTGTAATATGTGCATTTAAGATCACAGCTGCCGCTGTTGATAATCTTTGCCTCAATATCTATAAAACCCTGAGTTTGTGTTTTCAAATCGATTGTAGAATTCTGAAGAGTGAGGCTTATTTCCGCAGATAGCAGGTTGATAAAGGTAAGAAAAACGAAAAATAAAACAATAAATTTATTCTGCATATCCACACCTGAATGAACCATGATATTATCTTTATTCTATTTTGCTTAAATCATATTAAATCAACATCAGACCGCCAATCATTCGTCACTGCCTTTCGGCTCAGCTTCATCCATTGTCATCATCTGATAGTAATTAAACAAATAGTTATTTAATATTTCCGCTTATTTTATTATATGATAGTTTTGGGAATTGAAAGTACAGCGCATACTCTAGGAATTGGAATAGTAAAAGATGGAAAAGTAATCGCAAATGAAAAGTCAATGCTTTTCGAATACGGAATACATCCAAGAAAGACTGCAGACCATCATGCTGATCAATTCAATATTGTATTGAATACAGCATTGAAAAAAGCAGGACTTGAAATAGAAGATATAGACATAGTCTCATTCTCTCAAGGGCCTGGCATCGGACCTTGCTTAAGAATAGCCTCAATCGCTGCAAGAACATTCAATATCGAGTATGAAAAACCAGTAGTCGGAGTCAATCATTGCGTTGCACATATTGAGATATCTAAGTACTTCACAAGATTCGAAGATCCACTGGTTTTATATGTCAGCGGAGGCAATACACAAGTAATCATAAAAGAAAAAAATAGATATCATATCCTTGGAGAAACTCTCGATGTAGGGATTGGAAACATGCTCGATACGTTTGCAAGGAGTGCAGGATTGAAAAACGCAAGAGATGTAGAAGAAAAAGCGAAAAACGGAAACAAGTACATCTCTCTTCCATATAGCGTTAAAGGAATGGATGCCTCTTTCAGCGGAATACTGACGTATTCAGAGAAACTGATAGGAAAGGAAAAAATCGAAGACATATGCTTCTCTCTTCAAGAAACAGCATATGCATCTCTCTGTGAAATAACGGAAAGAGCGCTTGCACTCACAGGGAAGAATGAAATTACAATATGCGGAGGTGTTGCGCAGAACAAACGTCTTCAGGAAATGCTGTCTCAGATAGCAGAAGATTGGAACTGTAGATTCGGAGTAGCACCAAATGAATATAATGCAGATAATGGAGGAATGATTGCTTATCTGGGATACCTTGTAGCAAAAAGAAAAATCAAGAAACATTTTTTGACAAGAGAAAAGATTGTACCAAGACCAAAATATAGGACCGAAGAATTTATTATATGAATTTTCACAAAAATTCATCAATTAAATTAAGATAAAAAAGATAAAAACAAAAGAGTAATAAAAATCAAAAAAAATTCAGCAAAGTTTTATATAACTTATATAACCTATATAACATATAATATAAACATACGGAAAAAGGAAATATAATACAAGGCATTATGAACGGCGACTAAAATGAGGTGTAAGAAATGAAGGAAAAAGAAAAAATTAAAGGAGAAATTGATTTAGAGAAGAAGATTGTTAAACTGATAATCGACATAGCAATGGAATTTGGACAGGAGAAGAAAGGATCTTTTTTCATAATAACAAACAGAAATCTAAAGCCTTACTATAGCTGGCTCTATACTAATATACTTGAAAAGACCAGGGTCAAGGTCAATGATAAAAGAATACTGCCATTAATTAAGAAACTTGCAGAATTAGATGGTGCTATAATCATAGATGAAGATGGATATTTATGTGCATATGGGGCACAAATTAAAAAGATAAAACAGTATAAAGGACATGGAACCAGGCACAGCGCTGCATTAGGAATATCTGAAGTTCCAGGAACAATATCGATCATTTCGAGCGAAGAGGACGGAGCAGTAAGGATAATGAAAGGAGGAAAAACACTGGTTGAAATCAATCCATTTACTAAAACACCTCCAACTTTGAGCGAAAAGATAGCCGAACTTATCACTTCCCCTTCACTCCCACTTATAGGAGGAGGAAGCATAGGCGCTCTTGCGTTGGGATTGAATCCATTCATGGCTGCAATCGTATTTACTGGATCCTACATTATAACAAAAAGCGGCGCAAAGAGCTTGAGCGAATTCCTTAAGCGAGGACCAAAGGCAATAGAAGAAAAAAAGGAAGAATAACAAAAAATAAGAATAACAATATCTGTTGAATTAAAATTCATGAATTAGAATTCATTGAAAAAAGTGAATGCATGAAAATGAAAATCGAAACCAGTGTAAAAAGAATGGAAAAGTATGATGCGATAGGGAGAAACCAACTCTTTAATAATAGAGGAGCAGAAGCCAAAATATATTTTTCTCAGCTTTTTGGAAGACCAGTGATAATAAAAAGAAGAGAGCCAAAGAAATACAGAAACAGTATCCTTGATGAAAATTTAAGAGAGACGAGAAACAAAACAGAGGCAAGATGCATTCTAGCTTGTTCTAAAAACAAAATTCCTGTACCACAGATATACCACGTTGAAAGATTCGAGATTATAATGGAGAGACTGGAAGGAAAACTGATAAAGGATACGAAGAATACTAAGAAAACATATTTTGAAATCGGAAGAATTCTGGCAGACATGCATAGAATAGGAATAACGCACGGAGACTTCACCCCTGCAAATATAATGAAAACAAAAAACAGGATTTATGTGATTGATTTCGGATTGGCTATGTTCTCAAAAGACAGCGAAGAGAGAGCAATAGATCTTCTTTTGATGAAAAGATCAGTTGGAAAAAACTTCAAATATGTATTGGAAGGATACAAGAAACTTTCAGAATGGGAGAAAGTGCTGGAAACTCTTAATGAAATAGAAAAAAGAGGAAGATACCAGATACGCAAGCAAAGAGAAGAAGAGACGGAAGAGTGACAAAAATAAAAACAAAAAGAATAACGAAAAGAAGAACAAAAAATTACGAAGGATAAAGAATTAACAAGAGTTATAAGCTACATGTTCCGCTTGAACAGTATCCTGCAAATTCTGAAGACGCAGTAACTTTACCTTTCCCTGCCTCTACCTGTCCAGGCCTTCCAAAGTATATAACCTGTTCCTTCCTGCTTCCATACCTGTAGACTGTAATCCCTTTGACACCGAGTTTATATGCTTGCAGATATATATTTTTCACGTCATCTACTTTTGCATCGAATGGAAGGTTCACTGTCTTTGAAACCGCATTGTCAACATACTTCTGGAATGCAGCCTGCATCTTGACGTGCCAGATCGGGTCGATATCATATGCAGTCACAAACAATTCTCTTACATCTCTCGGAATCTCAGAAATGTTTTGAATAGAAAATGACCTTGCAATCTTGTCCATTAACTGTCTGCTGTAGAAACCTCTTTGTATGGATATAGAATGGAAAAGGTTGTTTATTTCTATTAGTTTTGTTCCTTCAAGAATTTCACGATAATATGAGATTGCAAACAAGGGTTCTATTCCAGATGAAACGCCTGCGATTAATGAAATCGAGCCGGTTGGAGCAATTGTATTTAGAGTCGCGTTTCTGAGCTGCTTGAATTTGATGTCGTTCGGATATTCTGCATATCTGAAGTTAGGATAAACTCCCCTTTCAATTGCAAGCTGGTAGGATGCAGAATACGATTCCTGCCTTATGAACTTCATTAATTTCTCAGCTAATCTCAAAGCCTCTTCAGAATCGTATCTTATGCCCAGCATTATTAATGCCTCTGCCCAGCCCATCACACCCAAGCCAACTTTTCTATTTGCCCTTGTTATCTCTTCTACCTGTTTGACAGGGATTTTATTTAGATCTATAACATTATCCAAAAATCGAATTGCAATATGAATTCTTTCTCTTAATCTATCCCAGTCAAAATCTGAATTGTCAGCGAGTATGAACTTGGTTAGGTTTATGCTTCCTAGATTGCATGATTCATATGGAAGCAAGGGTTGTTCACCACATGGATTAGTTGCCTCTATCTTTCCAAGCTTTTTCAAGGAGTGCATCTGATTAATCCTATCTATAAAGATGATTCCAGGATCTCCATTCTCCCATGCTCTTTGACATATTTGATTAAAGACCTCTCTTGCTGATACTGTTTTAACAACTTCCTCTGTTCTTGGATTCACCAATTCATAGTCATCATCTTTCTCAACTGCCTTCATGAATTGATCTGTAGCAGCAACAGATATATTGAAATTCTCAAGCCCGCCATCTTTCTTTGAATTTACAAATTCAAATATATCAGGGTGAGAACAGTCCAAGACAGCCATATTCGCTCCACGCCTTCTCCCTCCCTGCTTTATGGTTTCAGTCATTGAATCATATATTCTCATAAAAGAAACAGGACCTGAAGCGATTGACATCGTTGACCTGACTATATCCCCTTTTGGCCTGATACGCGAGAATGAAAATCCTGTGCCTCCTCCGCTTTGATGAATAAGTGCTGCATGCTTCAGCGTGTCGAATATGCTTTCAAGAGAATCCTCAATTGGAAGAACAAAACAGGCAGAAAGCTGACCTAATCTGGTTCCTGCATTCATTAATGTTGGTGAATTTGGCAAGAACTCGAAGCTCACCATTACATTGAAAAACTGCTGCTCGCTTAGTTTCGGATTTTTTCCATAATGAGAATCAGCTGAAGAGATATACCTTGCAACCCTCCTGAGCATTCCCTTAGGCGTCTCAATTATTCTTCCATCTATGCTTTTCTGCAGATATCTAGCAGCCAGGACTTTAGTTGAATTCAAATTTAGCTTTAAATCATCGTATACCCCAAATAGAATCTTTTTCTTTTCCCTTATCTCGGCACGCTTTTTACGATAGTTTATGTAAAGAGCTGCGATTTTCTTGTTCTCCTTCAGTAACTGAGATACCACTATGTCCTGTATCTGCTCCACTTCAGGAATTTTCCCCTTGAATTTTGAATTCAATACAGAAACCACTTTATCTGAAACCATCTGTGAAAAATCAGGATCTGGCGACTTTGCTGCTACCGTTGCTTTGTATATTGCATTCGTTATCTTTGACTGGTCGAAATCCACTATCGAACCATCACGCTTTTTCACTTTTTTTACTAATGATTTCATAACCATCATGCTGAAAAATAACCCTTATCGAGTTCATGCATGAATTTTATGCCTGTCGTGCCTTGTTAACAATTTCTTCCACTAGCTGTGCCATCCTCTTGACATCCTGTATATCTGTTTCAGTACCAAAACTGAATCTGACTGAACCAGTAAACTTTTCTCCCTTTGTTCCTATCGCCTCCAAAATCCTGCAGTCGATGCAAGTAGAGGTTACAAATCCATTCTCCTCAAGCTGCTTGACGAGCTCTTGCCCGGTAATCCCACTGAAGCTGAAGTTCACATTATTCGGCAGTCTTTTAGATATATGTCCATTAAGTTTAACAAATTTTATTCTTTCCTCTATGTAGTCCATCAGAAACTTCTGCAGCTTCATAAGGTTCTTCTGGTTTGATTTCATTTCCTTATGTGCCAATTCTGCTGCCTTTGCGAACCCTACTATTAAGGCAGGACTTAGAGTGCCAGGCCTTAAAAGGTTGTCTCTATTCTGGAATAAAGGCTTTATTGGCGTTCCCTGTTTAACATACAACGCACCTATCCCTTTCGGCCCATAGCAGTGATGCGCATCAAATGTAATCAGGTCAACATTTGTTCTCTTTACATCTATAGGAACCCAGCCATATGAAAATGTCGCATCTGTATGCAGCGTGACCCCTTTTTCCTTAGCTATCCTTCCAACATCATCTATCGGCTGTAACGAACCTATCTCTCCGTTCGAATGCTGAATCGAGATGAGAATTGTCTTAGGTGTTATCTTTGACCTCAGGTCTGCTATGCTTATCAGTCCGTCAACATCGACAAGCAGAGTGGAAAGCGAAAATCCTTCCGATACCATAGATTTGCATGCAGAAAAAACAGGATCGTGCTCAACAGCTGAAGTTATAAGGTGATTGCCTATGTGCTGCTTTGCCTTGGCTACTCCTCTTATTGCAAGATTGGACGACTCAGTTGAGCCTGATGTGAATATTATTTCATCAGGCGAGGCGTTGATTGTCTTTGCGATTGTTTCCCTTGCCTCTTCTATTGCAAGCCTTGCATCCCTACCGTAAGAATGCATTGAAGATGGATTGCCAAACTTGTCTTTAAGGAAAGGCTCCATCGCTTCTAAAACTTCATTTCTAATCGGTGTGGTGGATGCATAATCCATAAAAACAAGCTTTTTAGCAGGAGACGCTTCCTGCTTCTGGACAGGAACTTTTACCTGTTTGACTTTATCTTTTTTAGCATATTTAACATTCTTTGCCATAATCAGATTTAATAGTATAATTTAAAAAATCTATTGATTTAGAAAAAAGTAATTAGCTTAGACATCGAAGGATAAGATATAATCTATTGAAAAACCACGTTTAATATTTTTTTGAATCAAATCTTATTTTATTGAGTTGAAGACTTTCTTCATGTACAGTGCATCTTGCTCTATATTCGGTGATTCAGAGATTATTGTACCATCGCACTTGAATTCGTGCAACGCTTCCGCAAGTGGCTTGAATGGAGGAACGTCATGATCCATTGTCAAGTGATTTCTCTCTCCTTTGACAGTGAAATTGATAGAAGACATGTGGCAATGCAGAGTTCTCAATCCTTCCTTTCCAACCTTCTTTTCAACATACTCCAAAAGCTCAACGTATGTCTCTTTTCCCTTTATCCTTCCATTGCCTCTTGCATGAATATGGGCCCAATCTATGGTGGGACGTATCGAATCATACCCTATTTCTTCTGCCAGATTAAACAATTCCTCAAAAGAACCAAAAGCACTAGGTTTTCCTGTTGTTTCAGGTGCAAGATGCACCTTAAATCCGTTGTCCTTGATTGTTTTTGCAAGACTCTTGAATTCCTTTTTCATTCTTTCGTATGCCGCTTCATTTGACATCTCAAGATAAAATCCTGGATGAAAAACAAGTCTGTCTCCGCCTGCTGCATCAAGAATAGATGCAGTATAAATCAATTCCTTCACTGTCTTTTCATATTTCGATTTTTCAGGTGAAATTAAATTCAGATAATAAGAGGCATGCGCACTTAACGAAATCTTATGCTTTTCAGAAACCTGCTTTGCCTGTTCCGCTACTTCTTTTTTCATCCTGCACCCATGTACAAATTCGAATTCAAATGCGTCCAATCCTAATGAATGGACACATTCGATTCCACCCAATGAAGAACGATCCTGGCAGGAAATTGGAACTCCAGCTGTGCCAAAACGCATAAAACCACACAACCAATAAACAATAATAGGATTAGATTTTTGCAACCCTGAATGGAATGGAGTCAGTCAATGAGACATGAATGAAATTAGGGGCAGATATGAATGGTTTTCCAGTAAGATAATTGACAGACTGCATTGCTTCTATTGATCCAATTAAATTCGCAGTAATGCCAAGTATTGAAAAACAGCCACCTGTTTTCTGAAGCCTTTCCTTCATTTTACTGTCTATCTTCTTCCCGTTTGATGGAAGCACGAAAAGAGATTCATAACTCTGCTCCTTTGGAAGAAATATGGTTGAATATCCTCTAGTCTTCTCTGCGGCTCCAAAAACATATGGGATCTGGTTATCTTTTGCAGCCCTGGAAACATAAATTCTGGAAAGAACATTATCCAACCCATCCACCACAAGGTCCATTCCTTTGACAATCCTGTTTGCAGATTCTTCTGAATCCACAAACCTGTCGTAAGCATTCACCTTTATCGAAGGATTTATATCCTTCAGCCTTTTTTCTATTATCTTTGCCTTGTTCTTTCCAATGCAAGAATAAGAACTAAAAATCTGACGGTTTAGGTTTGAGATTTCAAAAACATCTCCGTCTGCTATGGTCAATTCACCGATGCCGGTCCTTGCAAGGAGATCTATTGCAATCCCTCCGATCCCCCCGCAGCCGATTACAGCCACCTTTGACTCCGCAAGCCTGTCCTGCTCCTTTTCTGTCAGTGCACCTATGTTTCTGCTTGTTATAAGTTTGTATAGGCTGTATTCCTTTTTGCTTTTTGACAAGCCTGTCTTCAAATGCGACTTTTTCATACACCACACTTTGGAATCCACGCAGAAATTTCATAAAAAAAGAAATTAAAGAATAGGATTATAACTCTCCTACTCTTCTCTTTTGCATTCTTCTCATTTTCTTTCTTCTTTTCTTAATCCATTTCCATCTCATTTTTCCTTTCTTTTTCCATTTTCTTGGTCTTGCTCCCAAAAAATCACCTTACGAATTTTATAGTAGATTAACTTAATTCTTAAGATAATATTGTAGCTATTAATTTTTATATCTTTCTTTTCAAATTTATTTTAATAATAAATGTTATAAATTATAGAATAGAAAATTAAAAAGTGGAAATAAAATTGAGACAAAAAGAGGATAGATATGGATATTGAAACGAAAATCGAGCTTATATCTCGTGCACCTACAGAAGAAATTATAACTCCTCAATCACTAAAAGAACTGCTGGAAACAAACAGCAAACCGGTGGCATACAATGGATTTGAACCATCTGGAAAAGTACACTTGGGCACTGGATTGATATGCTCATATAAGATGAAAGACTTCATAGAAGCAGGAATAACATTCAAGGTTTATCTTGCAACATGGCATGCATGGATAAATGAAAAACTTGGTGGAGATAGAGAATTGATAAAGCAGGCAGCAATGCACTTCAAGCATTCCTGGATTGCATTAGGGGTGCCTGAAGATAAGATTGAATTCATCTGGCCCGATAACTTATATGATGATTTAGGATACTGGGAAACTGTTGTCAAGGTTGCAAAGGAAATGACAATTGCAAGAGGAATTAGAACTCTTGAAATAGCGGGAAGAAAGGAAACAGAGGGATTAAAAATTGCTTCTCTTCTTTATACACCAATGCAAGTGGCTGATATATTTCATTTCGGAGTCCAAATTCCACAGTTAGGAATGGACCAAAGAAAGGCAAATGTTGTTGCAATGGAAGTGGGAGAGAAACTCGGATTCTGGAAACCGGTCCCTGTGCATCATCATCTCCTGCAAGGATTGGTTAAGCCTGCTATCTGGCCTCTTCCAGAGGATCCAACCAAAAGAAAGGAAGCCTTGAGTGCTGTCAAAATGTCAAAATCAAAACCGAATACTGCAATATTTATATATGATTCACCTGAGGATATAAAGGCAAAAATATCGAAGGCATTTTGCCCTGAAAGAGAAGTCGAAAACAATCCTGTTCTTGATTTAGCCAAATATATAGTTTTCAGAGAAAAAAATGAGATCGTCATTGAAAGACCTGAGAAATTTGGAGGAAAACTTGAAATACAATCATATGATGAATTGAAAAGTGTATACCAACAAGGAAAACTTCATCCAGCTGATCTCAAGAACTCAATTGCTGAGAATCTTTCTGAAATCTTGAGTCCAGTAAGAAGATATTTTGAAAACAATAAGGAAGCTGCAAAAACTAAAGAGATCATAGAAAATGCTAAAATAACGCGCTGATGAATATGATAGTGATTGAGACAAAAATGTCAATCTTTTTTAATCTAAGCTGATAGATATATACAAATGAATAAAGTTAATAATTAATGGCCGCGGTCGTCTAATGGCAGGACGGGAGGCTGTGGACCTCCAAGCACGGGTTCGATTCCCGTCTGCGGCCCTTGATTTCTATTTTTCTACTACTGCTTTTTTAACGATAGGATTAAAAACTCTTGATTAAAATTAAATCATGGCAATGAAGACAGAGGCAGTTATAACTCCATTGTTCACAAGGATAACATCTGCTATCCCCCACCCCAATTGCAGTGATGAACAAATCTGGTAATTAGTCCAAATGAATTCTTATTTTA
>Ga0123519_10010101_pt1 | contig 14104 bp, 12 predicted proteins | sample YelNatPaOPRAMG02_FD_87396 | JGI IMG/M metagenome (GOLD analysis project Ga0123519, IMG submission 87396) | Hot spring microbial communities from Yellowstone National Park - Yellowstone National Park OP-RAMG-02 (version 2) | ecosystem: Environmental > Aquatic > Thermal springs > Hot (42-90C) ...
ATTGAAGTCCGCTATAACATCACCATTGAGGGCAATAAATGGCTCCTTCTCTTTTTTGAAAAACGGCAAAGCATTTCTTAAACCACCCCCTGTATCCAGTGGTGTATTTTCAATAGAGAGCGGGACCTTAATACCCATCTCTTTTGCAATCCTCCCCACTGTCTTTTTAAAATAATCTGACCTGTAGCCAACACCTACAACAATCTCCTTGATACCATACATTTTTAGGAGTTCAAACTGGTAAGAAATCAGCGGGATATTTGCTACAGGTAAAAGTGGCTTGGGAGTTGTAAGGGTAAAAGGTCTAAGCCGCGTCCCTTCTCCCCCTGATAGAAGCAGTGCCTTCATCCGTTCCCTCCTTCCTCTCCCCCTCAACCTCTTGCCCTTCGGGCTTCGGTCAACGGGCTCTCCGGGGTGGCTCACCAACTCGCCACCCGTGCCAAACAGTGCTCTTTATTCATCGCACTGGCACCCTTACTCGTCGTACCAACACCCCTTTTCCCCCGAGGGGAGAAGGAATTCCTTTTTCCTCTCCTCTGTGGGGAGAGGACTAAGGTGAGGGGGCGACTTCCACTCAACAATGTTGAGTGATTATTTACATTTTTATATTATCAGAAGGGAGATGAAGTGTCAACGGCTGCGGCCTCTCGCTGCCATCCTTTCCCTTAACCGACGGAAATATTCCCTTCTCTTGGCCCTTTCTTCAGGTGTGGTCTCAGAAAGACGGTTTCTCATTCTTTGTAGGCGTGCATCAGGAGAGATATTTCTCCTTCCCTGTCTTGCTGCTTCCCCCTGTCCTCCTGCCTGCTGACCACTAGCAGATAGCCCTTCCCCCTGCTGTCTCATCTCACCAGAAGGGCTCATAAATCCTTGAGGGAACCCCTCTCCCCTTTCACCAAATCTCTGTCTGAATTCTTGCATTCTCTTCTCCATCTCATCAATCTGTCTATCCAGAAACTCATTCTGCTTTTGAGGAGGAAGGGAGAAAAATTCATCTATTGTCTTCTGTAATCTTACTTCTGCTATTCTTCTTCTACTTTCCCCGAAATTTTCTCTTTCTTCAGGGGTAAGTTCTCCCATCACTTCTCTTCTTTGCTCTGGCGGTATTTTCTCCAGTCGTTCTCCTAACTTTATAAGGTGCTGCTGGTCAAGTGTTTTTGCCTTTCCTGACTTTATATAATTAAAAACCTTCTCATCTGATAATTTTTCAAAATCAGGTGGCCTCTTTGACAGTCCATATATAGTAGTGGCAATTGCTCCTATCATCAGAATACTTGTTAAAAAGATAGCCATTATCTTTTTTTTCTTCCTTTTATCCATCTCTCGCCATCTTATTTTCTTCATTCTTCCTCTGTTATTTCTGCTATTGGTTCATGACTCGCATGGCCATCAAGAAAAATAAAATTTCTTATACCCTGTCCATGGAAGTCATCATAGTCATAAAAAGCCCATATCCTGCTTGGACCCATACTTGAAAAACTTCCTCCACTGTCTCTCTTTCTTCCACCCAGTGAGACATTATACTCATAACTTGAACCCTCCCTCTCAAAATATCCTTCCTTGTCAGAAGGACACTTGAAAACATAAGGGGATTTTAGATAAGAAGAAAGGACATCGCATATTCTCGGGTCATCGTTAAGATGAAGTGAAGGAACCTCTGCAGCAATAGGATAATAATCCAGATTATCGGTGGCATACATATCAAGGGCAAGAAAAAGTTGTTTAAGGTTGTTAAGGCAGACAGCCCTTCTACCCATTTCTCTCGCACGGGATAAGGCAGAGAGAATAAGCCCTGCCAGTATTGCAATTATTGCTATTACCACAAGCAGTTCTATCAAGGTGAAGCCATCTTTATAAGTATCTTTCATTTTAAAATTAGACTGCCATTATTGTAAAAAGGTTTAGTGAAAATTAATAAAAAAATATAGATATGTTAAAATGAAAGCACTATGGAGAATAAATCTTTCAAAATCTTTCAGTATCTTTTTCTGCTGTTATTTCTTTTTTCCAGATTGATATTATCAGAAGAACAAACGATAGGCAGAAAGCATCCATTTACTGTTCTTGTATTAAGTGGTGGAGGAGCACGCGGTATCGCACACATAGGAGTATTGAAGGTATTAGAGGAGCTGCACATACCTGTGGATATGGTGGTAGGAACAAGTATGGGTGCTGTTGTAGGTGGCTTATATGCCGCAGGACTTTCTCCTTCAGAGATTGAAAAAAGGATGCTTGAGGTTGACTGGGATGATATATTCTCAGATAACCCGAAACCAATGCAGCAGCCATATAGATTAAGAAAGGAGACATCCAGGTATATGCAGGGTGTGGAGATTGGATACGCAATTGACCGGATTCAAATCCCTCAGGGAATAATAGCAGGGCAGAAACTCAGGATAGCACTGAACAATATACTACTTCCAGTGCTTTCCGTTGATGACTTTGACCATCTTCCCATACCATTCCGCGCAGTTGCCACAGACCTTGTCACAGGAGAACGGGTTGACCTTTCTTCAGGGAGTTTAACCAAGGCAATAATGGCAAGTATGTCCATACCCGGGATCTTTGCTCCTGTGGAGATAGACAACAAGATTCTGGTAGATGGAGGAATTGTAGCAAACCTTTCAATAGAAACAGCAAGGGCTCTCGGAGCAGAAAGAATTATAGCAGTTGATGTCAGTTCACAACTTTTAAATAAGGACGAGTTGAAAAATATTGTAGATGTGACGAAACAGGTTCTTGCTATATATGGCAGACGTAACCACCTTTACCAACTATCCCTTCTCAAAAAAGATGATATACTGCTTTCACTGAAACTTGAAGGACTCTCCAATACGGATTTTAAAAAGGCAAAGGAGATTATAAGGGAAGGAGAATCTGCCGCTATAAAAGAAAAAGAAGTTCTGAGTTTTTTCTCTGTCTCAGAAGAAGAATACAGACAAATAAAAAGTTATGTGGATGCAAGGAAGAGAAGGGGACCTATAATTGTTGACTTTATAAAGATTATCCCGCCTAAAAAGGTCTCTCCTTTGATTGTAGAAAAAAGGATAAAAACAGCCCCTGGTAAGAAACTGGATATAGAAACACTTGAAAAGGATATCGCCAATATCTATGCAACAGGACTTTTTGAACGTGTTGACTATCAAATTACGCGTATGGAGAAGAACTATGGTCTGAGAATTGAACCAATAACAAAGCCATGGGGACCAAATTATCTCTACATTGGGTTGCAGTTTGACAGTACGAGGGACTTTAACCCACTACTATGGTACAGAATGACCCAGATGAACCAGCATGCAGGAGAATTAAACATTTCTTTACAGTTGGGTATAGACCATAACATTGAGGCGGAATTCTACCAACCTATTGACTACGGAGACCATTTTTTCATATCTCCATCATTTTCATATCAGCAACGGTATATCGACCTTTATAAAAATGATGACCGTTACGCCCGCTACAGGACAAGGACAACATCAACAGGGTTATATGGTGGCATCAATATTGGGAATGTGGGACAGTTCAGGATAGGCATAGAAGGAGAAAATCTTACAAGTGAGCCATCTATTGGAGATCTCTCACTTCCTGATTATAAAAACGATATGTTTTTATTGAGCGGTTCTTTTGTCTTTGACCGGCTGGATAATCTCTTATTTCCTGAAAGCGGCTCATATTTTTGCATTAACTATAAGACACCTTTTCCTGGATTAGAAGAAACAGAGTTTCAGATGCTATCAGTAAAAGAACTACTTGCCTGGACTAAATCACAAAACACCATCCTTGCATATATGGAGGCAGGGACAAGTTTTGAAACAGACCTGCCCATCTACAGACGTTTTACACTCGGCGGTTTTCAGATAATGAGTGGATTTAACAACGACCAGTTAAGTGGAAACTACGAGGGGTTTGTTCGATTAACATATATAAGGTCCTTTGCAAAGACACTTCCATTTAACATCTCCGGCTATTTCATTGGCTCATCACTGGAGACAGGTAATGCATGGGAAAGGACAGATGATATATCTCTCGAAGACATAAACCTCTCTGGCTCTATATTCTGTGGCGTAAAGACACCGCTGGGTCCTATGTACATCGGCTACGGTATCCGCTCTCTGGAAAAAGGCATCTTCTATTTCTATCTCGGCCCCGTTTTTTAATAACATTTGACAAAAGATGAACAAAATTATAGTTTATATAAAATAAAGGAGCGCATGATGGTAAGGAAGGGTACAACATTACTCCTGCTGGCAATATTACTTTTTATTTCAGGTTGCAGTAAAAACAAAAAAACAGGAGTTCAATTACCAATATCGGAAAAAGAGATAGAAGAGGCAATTAAATATGGAATAAAGAATGCAGAGCTTTCCACTACAGAGTTTGTATCTGACTGGACAGTAAACATGGGATATGGAGAAGGAAAAGGGACAGCAACAATTGTAACACCGTTTCTGAGGATAGCGCTTCTGTCAAAACAGGCAAAAATGGCAGGGCAGAAGGTTAAAAGAGAGCTTATAGAAAAGGTATTAAAAGAAGATGCTGATGAATTCACCTTTGATGTTCTCCTGTTTGGGGGGTATCCAGAGTTTGGAAGAAGTGTCCAGTGTTTACTTAAATATAATAATAAAAAAATCCAGCCCGTATATCAGTTTATACCACCCTATGCTGAAATAGGAAGAGACTATACACAGTCAGTAAAAGGAACTGTAAAGTTTAAAAAAGAAGGTATTCCTGCTACAGCAAAGATTGTTCTATGTTTTAATTTTAATGTCAGTAAAGAAGAGAAAGAAAAATACACCTGTGAATTTGAGTTTGACCTGAACAAATATAGATAATGCGTAGAATCTATCTTGACCCGGTTGACTGTGAAAGAGACCACTCCGGAATATATATCAAAGGTAGCTCCTTCCACTATCTCTCAAATGTCTTAAGGATGAAGGAAGGAGATATATTTATTGGATTTGATGGTAGTGGCTATGAGTATAAGATAGAGATTACATCCAGAGATAAAAGATTCTTTAAAGGGGAAATCCTGAACGCAGAGAAAGTAGTGAATAGGGAGGTGTTATTTGATATAGTTCTCTTTCAAAGTATTCCAAAGGGAAGTAAGATGGATAAGATAATAAGTGAAATTGCACAGTTAGGAGTAAAGAAGGTCTTCCCAGTCATAAGTAACCGTGTTGTCCCGCATCTTGATAAAGAAAGTATTCAGCACAAAAAAGGAAGATGGAAACGGCTGGCAGCAGAGGCATCAAAGATTGCAGGGACGGATACTGTGATAGATATAGGAGAGCCCATTGGATTTGAGGAAGCAGTTAAACTACCAGCAGATGCAAAAATTATATTCTGGGAAAAGGCAATTACCTCTTTAAAGGATGTTATTAAGCCCTTTCATGAACTAAAAAAGGGTGCGGATATCCATATATTTATAGGTCCAGAAGGCGGATATGGAGATGAAGAGATAGCACTTGCAGAAGAATATGGTGTGGTAAATGCAAGTATAGGTAAGAGGATATTAAAGGTTGAAACTGCCTCTGTTATAGCAGTCGCCCTGACCATCTATGAACTTGAAAATACAAAATAAATTTTAAATTCTTCTCATTTCTTTACATCCCTATTTAGCAGGAATTTTGAAACAATAATTTTTTATGATATTATAAAACAATAAGGAGTGGCTATGGATAAGGTTATTATTTTTGATACAACATTAAGAGATGGAGAGCAGTCACCAGGGGCAAGTTTAACAAGCGAAGAAAAGATAAGGATTGCAGAGCAGTTAGAACGTTTAGGTGTTGATGTTATAGAGGCAGGGTTTCCTATTGCATCTGAAGATGATGCAAAGGGTGTCTCCCTTATCTGCGAAAGGGTGAAAAATCCTGTTATCTGTGCCCTTGCAAGGTGTAAAGATGAGGATATTGAGGTTGCCTTAAGGTCCCTTGAAAAGGCAGCAAAACCACGCCTTCATATATTCCTTGCAACCTCAGAGATACACAGGAAATATAAACTGCAGAAGGCAAAGGAAGAGATTGTGAAGATTGCGGTTGAAAAATCATCGTTTGCAAAAAAATATATTGATGATATTGAGTTTTCACCTGAAGATGCAACAAGGACAGAGCCGGACTTTTTGCTCGAGGTTCTTAAGGCAGTCATTGCTGAAGGTGTAAAGACCGTTAATATAGCTGACACTGTTGGATATGCAACACCTCCCGAATATGGAGCGCTTATAAAATTTTTAAGGGAGAACCTTTCTCCCAATGTGATTATCAGTGTTCACTGTCATAATGACTTAGGTCTGGCAGTAGCTAATTCTCTTATGGCTGTTATAAACGGTGCAAGGCAGGTTGAATGCACCATAAACGGTATAGGAGAAAGGGCTGGAAGTGCCTCCCTTGAAGAGATTGCAATGAACCTTAAGAAAGGACTTTTATAAACTTACGACAAATATAGTAACAAAAGAACTTTACAGGACAAGCCGGATGGTCTCAACCCTTACAGGAATCCCTGTCCAGCCCAATAAGGCAATCATAGGAACGAATGCATTCAGGCATGAGGCAGGAATCCACCAGGATGGCATACTGAAAAACCGTTCAACATACGAGATTATGAATCCTGAGATGATAGGTGTTCCAGCAAGTGAACTGGTACTGGGAAAACACTCTGGAAGGCATGCCCTCAAGGTTCGTTTAGAGACACTGGGCTTCCAATTGAATGAGGAGCAACTTGAAAAGGTATTTGAAAAATTCAAAAAACTGGCGGACAGGAAAAAAGAGATAACTGACACAGATATTATATTCCTCGCTGAGGAAGAGCAATTTAAGACGCACAACCCTGTCTATACACTTGAATATTTCCATATTATATCCGGCTCTTCAACAATACCGAGTGCTACTGTAAGGATAAAAAAAGGTGAGGATGTCTATGAGGATGCATCAAGAGGTGATGGCCCTGTAGATGCTGTCTATAAGGCAATTGACAGGATAACAGGCCTTACACCTATCCTCAGAGAATATAAGATAACTGCTGTAACAAGTGGACAGGATGCACAGGGAGAAGTAAATGTATCTCTGGAGATAGAAGGACTTAAAATCCCTGGCAAGGGTGTAAGCACGGATATTATTGAGGCAAGTGCAAAGGCATATCTTGATGCTGTCAACCGCTATCTTATAAGAAAGGACATTGTCAAAACAAAGTATAAGGGCGCATAAATGACCATTACAGAAAAAATCATAGCGAGACATTCAGGGAAAGAAGTTGTTGTGCCAGGTGAATTTGTGGAAAGTAATGTTGACCTTGTTTTAGCCAATGATATTACTGCTCCTCTGGCAATAGAGGAATTTGAGAAGGCAGGGGCAAAAAAGGTCTTTGACGGGTCAAAGATTGTCCTTGTTCCTGACCACTTTACTCCCTGTAAGGATATACAAAGTGCTGAACTGGTAAAGAAACTCAGGAAATTTGCAAGACAGCATAAGGTAAGATTCTATGAGATAGGTCGTGCAGGAATTGAACATGCACTTTTACCAGAAGAAGGGTTGACGAGACCCGGTGATTTTATTGTAGGGGCTGACAGTCATACCTGTACATATGGGGCAGTGGGGGCATTTTCAACAGGTATGGGAAGTACAGATATTGCCTCAGCAATGATTACAGGTAAGGTATGGATAAAAGTGCCACCTTCTCTCAAGTTCATATATAAAGGAAAGAGAAATAAGTATGTAGGTGGAAAAGACCTCATTCTCTATACAATTGGTAAGATAGGGGTTGATGGGGCAACATACAAATCAATGGAGTTTACTGAAGAAACCATAAGAAATCTCCCTATGGATGATAGATTTACTATGTGTAATATGGCAATAGAAGCAGGGGCAAAAAACGGTATCATAGAGCCAGATGAGATTACATTTTTATACTGTGAAGAGATAGGAATCCCTTCTACAAATTTTTTGAAAAGCGATGAAGATGCAATATATGAGGATATAATAGAGATAGATGTATCTGATATTATGCCACAGGTAGCAGCGCCACACCTACCTTCAAACTCAAAAAGTGTTGATGAGTATACTGATATAAAGATTGACCAGGTGGTAATTGGTTCCTGTACCAATGGAAGGATTACTGATTTGAGAAGGGCTGCCAGTATACTAAATGGCCATACAGTCCATCCTGAGGTAAGATGCATCATCATCCCTGCAACCCAGAAGGTCTATCAGCAGGCACTTAAAGAAGGACTGATAGATGTATTCCTTACAGCCGGCTGTGTCATAAGTCCGCCAACCTGTGGTCCCTGTTTAGGTGGACATATGGGTGTGATTGGAAAAGGAGAGGCAGCGATAGCCACGACCAACAGAAACTTTATTGGAAGGATGGGACACCCTGAAAGTTATGTATATCTATCTAACCCTGAGGTAGCTGCTGCAAGTGCAATAAAAGGGAAGATCTGTCATCCTGACAAGGTATAAAAAGGAATTATTATGAAAGTAAAAGGAAAGGTGTGGAAATTCGGAGATAATATCAACACTGATGATATTATTGCAGCAAGGTATCTGAATACAACAGATGAGAAACAACTTGCATCACACTGTATGGAAACTATTATGCCTGACTTTTCAAAAAAGATAAAGAAAGGAGATATTATTGTAGCAGGCCGTAACTTCGGCTGTGGCTCAAGCAGGGAACATGCACCTGTTGCCATAAAGGGATGCGGCATCTCAGTTGTTATAGCAAAAAGTTTCGCAAGAATCTTCCTGCGCAACTCTATCAATATAGGACTTCCTGTGATTGAACTTCCTGAAGCAGATGAGATAGATGAAGGAGATGAGATTGAGGTTGACTTTGAAAAAGGGATTATAAAGAATATCTCAAAAGGGAAACTATGGAAATTTAACAGATATCCCGAATTTTTACAGGAGATTATAAGAAATGGAGGGCTGATGCAATGGGTAAAGGAAAGGTATATAAAATCGGAGTAATCCCGGGCGATGGAATAGGTCCGGAGATAATCAGAGAAGGGTTAAAGGTTATTCAGGCGGTATCTGAAAGATATAACTTTTCTATTGAAACAACGCACTATGACTTTGGAGGAGAAAGATACCTTAAGACAGGGGAAACAATTTCTGACTCTGCAATAGAAGAACTGAAAAATTTTGATGCTATATATTTAGGTGCTATTGGACATCCTGATGTGGCACCGGGAATCCTTGAAAAAGGGATACTGCTACGGATAAGGTTTGAACTCGACCAGTATATAAATCTCAGACCTGTAAAACTATACCCGGGTGTCTGGCATCCGCTTAAAGATAAAGGACCTCAAGATATTGACTATGTTGTCGTCAGAGAAAACACAGAAGGCGCTTACTGCGGTATAGGTGGTTATTTCAAAAAAGGGACAAAGGACGAGATAGCAACACAACTTGATATAAACACAAGAAAAGGGGTTGAAAGGTGTATAAGATATGCGTTTCAGTATGCGATAAAAAGAAATAAGAAAAAGACATTGACTGTGGTGGACAAGGCAAATGTTTTAACCTACTCAGGGGATTTGTGGAGAAGAACTGCAAAAGAGGTAAGCACTGAATTTCCTGATATAAAACTTGCCTTTGCCTTTGTGGATGCTACCTGTATGTGGATGGTAAAAAATCCTGAGTGGTTTGATGTAATAGTAACGAATAATATATTCGGGGATATAATAACAGACCTGGCTGCAATGACACAGGGCGGACTGGGAATAGCAGCAGGTGGAAACATCAATCCTGAAGGCGTGAGTATGTTTGAGCCCATACATGGCTCAGCCCCAAAATATACAGGGAAAAATGTCATCTGTCCTCTGGCAACAATATCCGCAGGGGGTATGATGCTTGAAACACTTGGAGAAGAAGAAGCAGCAAAGACGATAGAAAGGGCAATAATCAAAGCCACAGGTGAAGGCTATATCAAAAGTTTAGAGGCAGGGAAGATGGGTATGACCACAAGTGAGGTAGGAGACCTTCTTTCAAAATTTGTCAAGGATGTATAGAATAGTTATTACTTTCCCTTGACTTTCGGGTTTTGAAATTCTAAAATAAAAGTTAGAACAATCTAACTTTGTGTTTATTGGAAATATGAAAGGCGAAGATGCAGCCGCTTAATAAAGTAAGCACTGGAAGATATAAAATAGTAAGGATAGAAACTCCCTGTAGGCCCGCTCATAGACGGCTTATGATGTTAGGGGTCTTTGAAGGTGATGAGATTGAGGTAATAAAACCGGCACCAGGACCTGTAATCCTTGAAAAAAATGGGACAAGAATTGGAATAGGACAGGGACTTGCTGCTGGTATAATGGTTGAACAAACTAAAGAGGATAAATGAGGGTCTATGGAAGAAAGACAGGTCATCCTTACAGGAAACCCTAATACAGGTAAAACTACTATCTTTAATGCACTTACAGGACTTCATCAGAAAACAGGGAACTGGCCTGGTGTCACTGTAGAAGTCAAAGAGGGCTTTTTTATATATGAGGGGATAAATTTCAAAACTATAGACCTGCCAGGTACATATTCCCTTACATCTTTTACAGAAGATGAAAGAGTTGCCAGAGATATACTTGTCAGGGAAAAAGCAGATGCAGTTGTTGTTATAGTTGACTCATCAAATTTAGAAAGAAATTTATATCTTGTAACACTTCTCCTTGAACTTGAGCAGAAGGTAATTGTAGACCTTAATATGTATGATATTGCAAGAGATAGAGGATTAGCAATAGATATAAATCACTTAGAAAAACTGTTAGGAACAAGATGCGTAATCACCATAGGAAACAAGAAGACAGGGATAGAAATTCTTAAAAAAACCATATATGAGGTTTCTAAACAGGTAAAACAGCCAACCACAAAAATAAATTATGGTAAAGAAGTTGAAGAAGAGATACTACATCTTGAAAATATAGTCAGAGATATATCCACTCCCTATCCTCCAAGGTTTTTTGCTCTCAGATTACTTGAAAAAGACACAGAAATCTGGTCTCATATAAAGGGGCAAAGTAATATACATAATGAAGTAAAGAAAATCACAGAACATATCTACAATAAATTCCCTGATATAGAGAAATATCTCATAGAAAAAAGATATGGATTTATACATGGACTGGCAGAGGAATGTACAAAAAGAACAGAAGTTATGGAAGAAAAAATAGAGATAACAAATAAACTTGATAGAGCCTTTACTCATCCTTTTTATGGGACACTCTTTTTCCTTTTCTTTATATGGGTTACATTTAACATCGTTTTTAACTGGGGCAGTCCTTTTACAGATATGCTTGGAAAACTCTTCTCATTTACATCTATAAATTTAAAAAGAGTCCTTTTTTCAATGGGATGCCCTGGCTGGGTTATTTCTTTTCTGACAGATGGTATTATCGGTGGAGTTGGCTCGATACTTGTATTTTTCCCCAATATATTCCTGCTATTTTTTATCTTTGCTGGATTAGAGGACTCTGGCTATATGGCACGTGCTGCTTTCGTAACAGACCGCCTTATGCATAAGATAGGCCTTCATGGCAAAAGTGCAATCCCTATGATACTGGGTTTCGGATGCAATGTTCCTGCAATAATGGCAACAAGAACTTTAGAAACAAAAAAGGACAGGGTTCTTACCATTCTTACAATACCCTTTATGAGTTGCTCAGCTCGACTTCCTGTATATCTTCTTTTTATAGGTATATTTTTTCAGAACCACCGTGGTTCTATACTCTTTTCCTTATATCTGGTGGGTATTGTATTGGGACTATCGACCGCAAGATTATTTAAAAGGTTATTCTTCAAAGAAGAGACACCACCTCTTATTATGGAACTCCCTTTATATCACACACCGGACATAAAAGATATGTTAATTTCTGGATGGGAACGTTCTTACCTTTTCTTAAGAAAGGCAGGGACCATCATCTTTTCAGGGGTTATTATTATCTGGATTCTGAGTTATTTTCCCCGCTCTGCTTCTTATGCGGGTGAAAATAGCTTTATAGGGATGATGGGAGGGAAATTAGCCCCTTTTTTAAGACCTGCTGGATTTGGATACTGGCAGGTAGCAGTTGCTCTCCTTTTTGGACTTCTAGCAAAAGAACTTGTAGTGGGAACTCTTGGCACTGTGTTTGGCGGAGAGGTTGCACTTACAAAAGCCCTCTCTTCAATCTTTACCCCTTTATCCGCCTATGCATTTATGTTAATGACGCTCCTTTATATCCCCTGTATGGCAACCATTGCGGTAATTAAACAGGAGGCAGGTACAAAGTGGGCTATCCTTGCCACTATATATTCCATATTTATCGGATGGCTTGTTGCAACACTGTTTTATCAGGGATTTAGATTATATTAGGAGATGTAAAAATGTTAACTCCAACTCTTGAGGACTATCTTGAGGCAATAACCATACTGGAAAAGAGAAAAGGACAGGCAAGAATTAAGGACATTGGTAAACACCTCAAGGTTAAAAACCCTTCTGTGGTCTCTGCTATTAATTCACTTGTAGAAAGGGGATATGTAAATCATAAAAAATACAGTTATGTAGAACTGACAAAAAAGGGGAAGGCAGTCGCAGAAGAAGTTCATGAAAAACACAGGACAATTGTAAAGTTTTTAACAAACATCCTTAAGGTAGATGAGATAACCGCCATAGAAGATGCCTGTAAGATTGAACATATCATCAGTAAACAAACATATAGAAAAATTGCCTCTGTTGTTGAAGAAAGCACTTTAGAATAATCCAACCACCCTGCCCTCTTCATCTATATCAACCTTTGTCCCGGCAGGTACAGTCGGAAGTCCTGGCATTGTCTTCATCTCTCCACACAAAGGATACACAAAGCCAGCACCTGCAGAAAGCCGCACATCCTTCACAGGAAGAGTAAATCCAGATGGTCTCCCTTTAAGGTTAGGGTCATGGGATAAAGACAGATGTGTTTTTGCCATACATACAGGAAGATGGCCAAATCCCCAGTCAGTATATGTCGCTATCTTCTTTTCTGCAAGTGGTGCATATTCCACCTTTGCTGCTCCATATACCTTTGTTGCAATTGTTTCTATCTTCTGCTTGATAGACCACTCGTCTGGATAGAGAAACCTGAAGTTATGCTTTTTCTCACACTGTTTTATAACCTTTTCTGCCAGAGAAATGCCCCCTTCTCCTCCCTTTTCCCAAACCTCACTTACATCCACATCATCCGCACCTGCCTTTAAAGCAATCTCTTTCAATGTCTCTATCTCTTTTTCTGTGTCCGTCGTAAACTTGTTGATGGCAACAACCGCCGGGACACCAAAAAGTTTCACATTTTCTATCTGTTTCGCAAGATTGCTACTTCCTTCTATAAGAGATGGTATATTTTCAGCAATAAGCCCCTTATCTAGTGGCTTCCCCGGAATAACCTTAAACTTACCACTGTGCATCTTCAGTGCCCTTACTGTACATACAATAACAACACAGTTGGGTTTAAGTCCACTGTACCTGCACTTTATATTCATAAACTTTTCCATACCACAGTCAGCACCAAATCCACTTTCAGTAACAACATAGTCAGCCAGTTTCAACGCAATCCTGTCTGCTATGATGGAACTGTTGCCGTGTGCTATATTTGCAAAAGGTCCTGTATGAACAAAGACAGGGGTGTGTTCCAGTGTCTGCATAAGTGTTGGATGGATAGCATCCTTCAAAAGAACTGTCATCGCCCCCGCTACCTTCAGGTCTTCAGCAGTTACTGGCTTCTTATTACGGGTATGGCCTATAACAATCCTTCCCAGACGCTTCCTCAGGTCAAAAAGCCCTTCTGTAAGTGCTAAGATTGCCATCACCTCTGATGCAACTGTTATATCAAATCCCGTCTCCCTTGGGACCCCATGTTCTTTTCCACCGAGCCCTATGATGATATTCCTCAGTGCCCTGTCAGAAACATCCACAACCCTTCGCCATGTAATAGAAAAGGGGTCTATATCAAGAGCATTCTTCTTTAAAAGTGAGTTGTCTATAAATGCAGCAAGAAGGTTATGGGCAATACCTACAGCATGAACATCCCCTGTTAAATGGAGGTTAAAATCTTCCATAGGAATAACTCGTGAATAACCACCACCAGCAGCACCACCTTTAATACCAA
>Ga0123519_10010104_pt1 | contig 14100 bp, 13 predicted proteins | sample YelNatPaOPRAMG02_FD_87396 | JGI IMG/M metagenome (GOLD analysis project Ga0123519, IMG submission 87396) | Hot spring microbial communities from Yellowstone National Park - Yellowstone National Park OP-RAMG-02 (version 2) | ecosystem: Environmental > Aquatic > Thermal springs > Hot (42-90C) ...
TAATGTTAGATTTAAACATTATTGAGCCAATTTATAAGATTAATTTTTCGTAGAGGTATTTATGTATTGTAAAGAATCAAAAAATAAGCACCAAGCCGAACTTCATATAACAACGGATAAAAGGGAAATCAAAGATTTCCCCAAATTGCCTTCGGCAACTTCTTTTATCCGTAAATCGTTAGCAGAAATTCGGGGGCTCATTGTATGAATAACTTGCAAGAACAAGTCATTAGGATAATGATTGAAAAAGGAAATGAACTTCTGACTAAACCGGATGCAAAAATGGATTTTACTACTGGCAACATGGAAGCAGATAAATTGGTTAGTGATATAGAGAAGTTTCCTCATGCTTTCGTTCTTGCGTGTATAATGGATAGGCAAGTAAAAGCGGAAAAAGCTTGGTTAATTCCGTTTGAAGTGTCCAGAGAAATCGGGGGGTTCGAATTTTCGAAACTTCGCGAGTTGAGTGAAGATATGTTAAAAGAAATCTTCAATAGAAAAAGCCTTCATAGGTTTAATGATACGATGGCTAAAAATTTCTATTTGGGAATACAGAAAATACATGAAAAATATAACGATGATGCGTCAAACATTTGGAGATGTTGTCCTAGAAGCGCAACCATTGTTAGAAGATTTTTAGAATTTGAAGGAGTGGGAGTGAAAATTGCAACGATGGCAACAAATATTTTAGTAAGAGATTATAAAGTCCCTGTGAAGGATCATATTTGTATAGATATTTCCCCAGATGTGCATGTAAAAAGGGTTTTCAGGAGGTTAGGATTCATATCCAAGAATGCTGGAAATGAGGAACTTATTTATTGCGCCAGGGAATTCAACCCGGAATACCCAGGAGTCTTTGATTTACCATGTTGGGAAATAGGGAGAAACTGGTGCAAGCCTCATAGGCCACAATGTGAAGATTGTTATTTGGCTAAATATTGCCCCAAGATGATTTGAGGTATGTTATAACCATAGAGAACTCTTTGAATTCATGGCTCGCTTCCGAATTCTGCGGTACTTCGTGCGTTGCCCTCACTTCGTTCGGGACTGCTAACAGCGGACATACGGCTACGCTTCGCTCCGCCAAAATGCTCGGCTTCGCCTCGCACTTCGCAAACACGCAGCCGTTAGGCGAAATCAGATTTAGCCTCTACAAAACATAAATTTAAACCCTAACTTCCTAATTGTTAAGTAATATGTAATCTTCAATTTTTCTCTTTTTTCAACTCAAATTTACAAATTTCAAAAAAGAAAAACTTTCAAGATTAGTTTAAAAAAATCATTTTATTATCAACGGAGTCAGGAAAAATCTCCCATTTTCTTTTTACATTTGAGAAAAATAACGTTTCCATCCTTTGAAAAAGTATGTTAAAATACCTTTTACTTAAATGTGGGAAGTTACGAATTAAACAGTAATTGAGGGGTTTGCGAGAATTTATCTCCTAACTATTTGTTCTTTTGTCTATTAAAAATTTTAGTGTATAATAATATAAGGAAGGAAAAATATGAAAGGTGCACAAATATTAATAGAAGGGTTAAAAAAAGAAGGAGTGGATACTATTTTTGGATATCCAGGTGGAGCAGTTTTAACTTTATGTGATTACCTTTATGATAGTGGAATAAAATTTATTCTTGTAAGACATGAACAGGCTGCTGCACATGCAGCAGATGGTTATGCAAGAGCATCTGGTAAAGTTGGAGTGTGTCTTGCAACTTCAGGACCTGGTTCTACTAATCTTGTAACTGGAATTGCTACTGCTTATATGGATTCTATCCCTTTAATTGCTATTACAGGTCAGGTGCCAACTCATTTAATAGGAAATGATGCTTTTCAGGAAGTTGACATTACAGGAATTACAAGACCTATTACAAAACATAATTATCTTGTAAAAGATGTAAAAGAATTACCAACAATAATAAAAGAAGCATTTTATATTGCATCTTCAGGTAGACCTGGACCTGTTGTTATAGATTTTCCATCTGATATACAAAAAGCAGAATGTTCTTCTTTTCAATATCCTGAAACAATTGAAATAAGAAGTTATAAACCAACTTATAAAGGACATCCACTTCAAATAAAAAAAGCATGGGAACTTATAAAACATTCAAAAAAACCACTTATTATTGCAGGTGGCGGAGTAATAATTTCTCAAGCAAGTTCTCAATTAAAAAAGTTTATTGAAATAACTTCAATACCTGTGGGTTTCACTCTTATGGGTCTTGGAAGTATAGATACCCAACATCCTTTATCTCTTGGAATGGTTGGAATGCATGGGACAAAATATGCAAATTTAGCAATTATGGAGTCCGACCTTATTATTTCTGTTGGATGTAGATTTGATGATAGAGTTACTGGAAAAATTGAAAGTTTTGCACCTTCAGCAAAAATTATCCATATTGATATTGACCCTTCTGCTATAAGTAAAAATGTAAATGTTGATATACCTATTGTTGGAGATGCAAAAAATGTTCTTGAAAGTTTAATTGAAAAAGCGTCTTCTTTAAAGATTGAAGAATGGTTGAAAAAAATAAAAGAATGGAAAGAAAAAAATCCATTAACTTATCAGAAAAATGGGTTTAAACCACAATATATAATTGAAACAATTTCTAATTTAACTAAAGGAGAAGCAATAATATGCACTGAAGTTGGTCAAAACCAAATGTGGACAGCACAGTTTTATAAATTTAAATATCCAAGAAGTTTAATAACTTCAGGTGGACTTGGAACTATGGGCTTTGGTTTTCCTGCTGCTATTGGAGCACAAATTGCATTCCCTGATAAAATTGTTATTGATATTGCTGGTGATGGAAGTATACAGATGAATATCCAGGAAATAGCAACAGCAGTTTATAATAAGATTCCAGTAAAAATAATAATTCTTAATAATTGTTTTTTAGGAATGGTAAGGCAATGGCAACAACTTTTTTATAAAAAGAAATATGCTTTTACATGTATGGAAGGATGCCAACCTGATTTTGTTAAACTTGCTGAATCTTATGGAGCGATTGGTTATAAAGTTGAAAACCCTTCCGAGTTTGAAAAAATCATTGAAAAGGTATTAGAAGAAAGAGAAAAACCTGTTTTACTTGATTGTAGAATTGATAAGGAAGAAAATGTCTTTCCTATGGTTCCTGCAGGAGCTTCTTTAGACCAAATGATAGAAGGATTGGCGTAGTAAGAGAAAGGGCAATGTAGGTCATCAGGTAAGCCGTTAAGACAGTACATAGGGGATAGTACACAGTTTAAAGAGTAGTAAATCAAAAATCAAATATCAAAAATCAAAATGAAAAATACGAAGCACGAAACAAATTGGTAAATCATCAAGGAAGCTGGGTTAGGGAAGTGTACAGTTAACAGTTTACTGTTTACAGTTTATAGGGGTTAGGACATAGTACATAGTTGGCTGTAAACTGTACACTGATTACTTAAAGCAGGAGTCAGGGGTCAGTAGTCAGGAATCAGGGGATAAAAAGTAGTCAAGGGTAAGTAGTATCCCTGACCCCTCACTACTGGCTACTGACTACTTAAATACGAACGAAGTGAATTTACTAAAGATGTTTAATGTTTTTTAACATGACACATTACACAAGAAATACGAGAAGGTATTTACAAACAAGGACAAAATATGAATAATGAGAAAAAATTACAGAAAGCACATGTTATTTCTGTTACAGTAGAAAATAAATCCGGAGTTCTTGCCAAAATTGCAGGACTTTTTTCAGCCAGAGGTTATAATATAGACAGTTTATGTGTTGCAGAAACTGAGGACCCAACAGTTTCTTTGATAACAATTGTAGTTAAAGGAGATGAAAAAATTTTAGAACAGATTTATAAACAGTTAAATAAACTAATAAATGTGATAAAAGTTCAGGATTTTACAAACGGAGAAACAATAGAAAGAGAACTTGCTCTCATTAAAGTTAATGTGGCAAATTCATCTTCAAGACATGAAATTATGCAACTGGTAAACATCTTCAGGGCAAAAATTGTTGATGTTGGTAAAAAAAGTTTAACTATTGAAATTGTCGGAGGAAATGCAAAAATAAAAGCAATAATTGAACTTTTAAAATCTTTTGGTATAAAAGAAATAGTAAGGACAGGAAAAATTGCTATAAGCAGGGAATTTGGGAAATAAAAAATAGGAGGAAAAATGAAATGGATTGTTGGAATTTTGATTGTTTTAGGAGTAAGTTGTGCTGTAGTAAATGTTTATGTAACTTTTCCTGAAGAAAAAATAAGAAAAGCAGCAGAAGATATATTAGGACCAAGTACTGAAGAATCTAAACCACAATCTTATTTCAAATTTCAATTTGGGAAAAACTTATATGCAGAAGAAGTAAAAGTTTCAAAAGACCTTAAAACAGATTCACCTTTAATAAATGAAGCAAAAGCAAAAAGGAAAACATGGGAAGAAAAACTTATAAATTTCAAAAAAATGGGTTTTGTTGGAGAAACTAACAGGTTTTCTGTTGTTATCAAAGAAATGCCTTCTGATAAAACTCTTTCTGAAGAAGTGAAAGATATTGTAATGAAAGAAAACAAAGAAAGAGATGTAATAATAAATGAACTGATGAGGATAAATAATGCATCTCCCGCCCAGGAAAAAATATTTCGTGATATTTTCACAGAAGTAGTTCAAAAACAACTCACACCAAAAGGCGCATGGATACAGATTAATTCAGGAGAATGGATAAAAAAAGAATAAAAAAAGTACTTTTAAATGGATGTGAAGCATCTGCAGAAGGAGCAATTGCTGCAGGTTGCAGATTTTATGCAGGTTATCCAATCACTCCTCAAAATAGATTCCCAGAATATATGAGTATAAGGATGCCACAAGTAGGAGGAGTATTTATTCAAGCAGAAAGTGAAGTTTCAGCAATAAATATGGTTTTTGGAGCATCTGCCTGTGGAATAAGAGCGATGACTTCTTCTTCAAGCCCTGGCATATCTTTAAAACAAGAAGGGATTTCCTATTTAGCAGGTTGTGAACTACCAGGAGTAATAGTTAATATGAATAGAGGAGGTCCTGGACTTGGAGATGTAACTCCAAGTCAGTCAGATTATTTTCAAGCAACAAGAGGAGGTGGACATGGTGATTATAGAACAATTGTTCTTGCTCCCTGGTCAGTCCAAGAAATGTATGATTTAACATATTTATCTTTTGACTTATCTGACAAATATAGAAATCCTGTTTTAATTCTTGCTGATGGAATAATTGGGTTAACATATGAGCCAGTAAAATTAAAAAAGAGGAAAAAGAAATTGCCAACAAAAAAATGGGCACTAACAGGATGTAGAGGGAGGAAACCAAATTCTATTAAATCACTTTTTTTAACTCCAGGTGTATTAGAAACTCATAACTGGAAACTTGCAAGAAAATATGAAAGGATAGAAAAAGGTGAAACAAGATATGAAACTTATTTTTGTGATAATATGAATTTCCTTGTTGTAAGTTTTGGTACATGTGCAAGAATTGTAAAAGAAGCAGTAGAATTAGCGAGGAAAGAAAAAATTAAAGTTGGGCTTTTCAGACCTATCACACTTTGGCCATTCCCATACGAAGAATTAAGTAGGTATATTGAGAAAGTAGAAAAAGTTTTTGTAGTTGAATTAAATTTAGGGCAGATGTTAGATGATGTAAAAATTGCTACAAAAGGGAAAAAAAGAATTTTCTTTTATGGTAGGCCTGGTGGTGGAATTCCAACTCCATTAGAAATTCTAAAGGAGATAAAAAAAAGGTGAAGATATTATTTAAAAAACCTAAAAGTTTAAAAGAGAATGTTACAATATATTGCCCAGGATGTGGACACGGAATTATTCACAGGATAATTGCTGAAGTAATAGATGAGTTAGGTATAAGAGAAAGAACAATAGCAACTGCTCCTGTTGGTTGCGCTGTTTTATCCTATGACTATTTCAACTTTGATGTAACTGAAACTGCTCATGGAAGAGGACCTGCTGTAGCCACAGGAATTAAAAGGATGTTACCAGATAAAATTGTTTTTACTTATCAAGGAGATGGTGACTTAGCAGCAATTGGAACAGCAGAGATTATCCATGCAGCAGCAAGAGGAGAAAATATAACAGTAATTTTTGTAAATAATGCAGTTTATGGAATGACAAAAGGACAAATGGCTCCTACAACACTTTTAGGACAAAAAACAACTACAACTTGTGAAGGAAGAACACCCCAATTGCATGGTTATCCTATAAGAGTATGTGAATTACTTTCCTCTATTGAAGGTGTGAGTTACTTAGAAAGAGTTGCAATAGATTCTGTCCCCGGCATACAGAAAACAAAAAGAGCAATAAAACAATCTTTTATTTACCAAATTGAAAAAAAAGGATTTTCTCTTATAGAAATTCTTTCACCATGTCCATCAAACTGGAAAATGAAACCATCTGATTCAATGAAATGGATAAGAGAAGAAATGGTAAAAACTTTTCCATTAGATGTTTATAAAGATAAATTTAAGGAGCAGAAAAAACAATGATATTTTTACCTTTTTCATTAATTCTTCTTTTACTTTTTATACTTTTTCTCCCTTTGTTTTTCTTCCTTATTCAAATAGAAATAATAAAAATTGCACTTTCTAAAATGGGTATTTCTTCAGGGATGGCTTTTTTAATACTTTTTCTTTCTTTAATTGGAAGTGCTATAAATATACCAATTTATACAAGAGAAGCATCTATTATACCACCCAGAAGAGAACTTTTTTCCCTGCTATCTCCTTTTGGGATGCCTACAATCCAATCAAAACAAATAATTGCAATAAACTTTGGTGGAGCAATTATCCCTATTTTACTTTCTATTTATCTTGCTCCAAAAGCACCACCTCTACCTACTTTATTTGCTATAATCATATCTACTTTAGTATGTTTTAAATTATCAAGAGTTGTGCCTGGGCTTGGAGTGCAAATCCCTGCTTTTATTCCTCCTATTATAGCAGTTATACTTTCTTATCTTTTTTCTCCTGGGAATAAAATACCTGTTGCATATATCTCAGGAGTATTAGGAGTTTTGATAGGTGCGGACCTTTTTAATTTACCAAATTTACCAAGATACCCTGGTATAATGAGTATAGGAGGTGCAGGTGTTTATGATGGTATTTTCCTTGTAGGTATTTTTTCTGTTCTTTTAATATAATCAAGCAGAGGTTTCACAACAGTTGGTCATTGTTTAATGTTAAATGTGAAATGTTAAAAAAAAACATAAAACATCACACATGAAACATTACACAAGAATTGAGGGTTTGGGGGATTTATCCCACAACTATCTGAAGCATCGGAATTTCAATATTTTTTCTTTAGCACATAAATTCCGAATGCTTCTTCTTGCGTATTTCAGCAAGAATCAATGTATTGGGGGTATCTCCGGGAAAGGGGAAACTCCCCTGTCCCGGTATTTTTAGAGGGGTTGAACCTTATCGGGTTTCAAGGGTGCCAGTGCGACGAATAAGGAGCACTGTTTGGCACGGGTGCTGAGATGGTGAAGCACCCCGGAAAGCACCCTTGACTATCTTGGAAAAGGATAATATGTATGAAATATCAATTGAAGAAGAATTTGCAGGAGCACATTTTTTAAAAAATTACAAAGGAAAATGTGAAAAACTTCATGGACATAATTGGAAAGTTGTCATTACAATTTCTGGAGAAACTCTTGGAAAAGATGGACTACTTATTGACTTCAAAATTATAAGGGATAAATTAAAAAAGATTTTAGAAAAGTTGGACCACAATTATTTAAACAATATCCCATTTTTTAAAAAGACAAATCCAAGTTCAGAAAATATAGCATTTTATATATTCCAGAAATTAAAAGTATCTATAAAAGATTTTCCTGTAAAAATAAAAAAAGTAACTGTATGGGAAAACAATAAACAATCAGCAAGTTACATAGAAAATAAACAAGAAAAAAACTAAAAATTAAGTTGATAGTTAAATCCTCAGTGAAGCCATTAAAACAGTACATAGGGGTTAGTACATAGTTTGTAGTACATAGTGGTTAGTACATAGTACATAGTTGGGAGAAGCAGGGTAAGTAAATCAAAATGCAAAAATCAAATATCAAAAATCAAAATGCAAAATGACAATGTAAAATCCAAAATGGAAAATTCTAAATACGAAGCACGAAATCCAAAATCCGAAACAAATTAATAATCAGGGAAGCGGGGTATGGAAGTTGTTTAATGTTTGATGTTAAATGTTTAATGTTTTTAACATGACACATGAAACATTACACAAGAAATCCGAACGGATAAGTGAGTATTTACAATATGGAAATTCCTCTTAAAAAAATTTATTCAGGGAAAGTAAGAGAACTTTATGAAATAGATAAAGATAAAATTTTACTTGTTGCAAGTGATAGAATATCTGCTTTTGATTTTATTTTACCTACTTTAATTCCTGATAAAGGCAAAATTCTAACTCAAATTTCTGTTTTCTGGTTTCAATATTTAAAAGATATTATAGAAAACCATATCATAGAGGATAATTTTCAAAATTTCCCATCATCTATTCAAAAATTTAGTTTTCTGGAAGGGCGAAGTCTTATTGTAAAAAAAGCAAAAAGAATATCAATAGAATGTGTTGTAAGAGGATATCTTGTAGGCAGTGGTTGGGAAGAATATAAAACTACAGGTAAAGTATGTGGAATAAAAATGCCAGTTGGTTTAAAAATGGGAGAAAAGTTACCAACTCCTATATTTACACCAGCAACAAAAGAGGAAAAAGGTATTCATGATAGAAATATTTCTTTTGAAGAAATGGAAGAAATTGTTGGTAAAGATGTTTCCCTTTTTCTTAAAGAAAAATCAATTGAAATTTATAATAAAGCATCTTCTTATGCAGAAAAAAAAGGCATTATAATTGCTGATACAAAATTTGAGTTTGGTTATTTTGATAATAAGATAATCCTGATTGATGAGGTATTAACTCCTGATTCTTCAAGGTTCTGGGAAAAGGAAAAATATAAAGTTGGTTCTAAACAGGAGAATCTTGATAAACAATATATAAGGGATTATTTAAATTCTATAGGATGGGACAGAAAACCTCCTATACCTACTCTTCCACCTGATATAGTTGAAAAAACAAGAGAAAAATATCTCCAGATATATAAAATTTTAGTAGGTACTTCTTTATTACCTTGAAATATAAGGTTATTAAATCAAAAAATGACAATGTAAAATCCAAAATGGAAATGGCAAAGGGCAAAAGGCGATAGGTAAAAAACGTAGTGCGCAGTAAAAACAGCGAACTGCGAACTACGCTCAGTATTTAAAACATTACACATAACACATAAAACATTAAACAGAACCGTTGGGAGATTTATCCCCCAATTATCTTGGGCCAAAAATATATGTTCCTATTCTTATTAAATTTGCTCCTTCTTCTACTGCTACTTTCCATGTATCACTCATGCCCATAGATAAATATTTCATACTAACATTCGGTAAGGAAATCTCCTTACATTCATCAAAAATTTTTTTTGTAAGTTGAAAATATGGTCTTATTTCTTCTGGATTTTCTACAATTGGTCCCATTGTCATAAGCCCTTCTACTTTTATGTTTTCCAAGGTAGAAACTTCTTTTATTAAATTTTTTGTTTCTTCAGGGGAAACACCACTTTTCTGCGGCTCTTTCCCACTATTTATTTCTATCAAAACAGGAAAAACAATCCCTTTCTTTTTAGCCCATTTATCTATTTCTTTTGCTAAATCAAAAGAATCAAGTGTTTCAATCATATCAAAAATTTCTATTGCTTTTTTTACTTTATTTTTCTGAAGATGTCCTATAACATGCCATTTTACTCTTTTACCAATCACAGTATACTTTTTCTCTGCTTCTTGAATGTAGTTTTCACCAATTATTTCAATACCTGCATCTATTGCTTCTATAATTTCTTCTACACTTCTGTTTTTTGTCGCAGCAACAATTTTTACTTCTGGTGGTAAATTTTTCTTTATTTCCTGGATTTTCTCCTTTATATGCATTTTATTATTTTTTCTGCTATTTTTTCTCCTGATAAACCATATTTATCAAGTAAATATTCTCTATCTCCTTGTTCTATGAATTTATCAGGCAGTCCAATTCTTATAATTTTTTTATTCAGCCCCTTTTCACTTGCATATTCTAAAACTGCAGAACCAAACCCACCTACTAAACTATTTTCTTCAACTGTTACTATAAATTCAAAATTTGAGAAAATTTTATCTAATAAATTTGTATCAACTGGTTTTATTGTATCAATAGCAAATCCTTCAACAATAAGTTTTTCTTTTTCAAGAATTTTACACGCTTGGTAAGAATTTTCTGCTGTACTTCCTGAAGATAAAATTGCTACAAAACCTTTTTCTTTCCCTGAATAAGAAATATCCAATTTATCAGGAAGATATGAACGAGGATACCTTATTGCTACTGGAGAAGTTTCTTTAAGAGATGCATAAAAAATATCAGAAAGGTTTTCAAGACAATATGGAGCAAAAATTTTCATTGTAGGTAAACTTCTTAAATAAGAAATGTCAAAATTACCATGGTGAGTAGGTCCATCTTCTCCAACAATCCCTGCTCTATCAACTAAAAAAATTATAGGTAGTTTCTGTAAACATATATCATGAAACAATTGGTCATAAGTTCTCTGTAAAAAAGTGCTATATATTGATACAACAACTTTCATCCCTGCTTTTGCTAATCCAGAAGCAAGTACAAGACAATGACTTTCAGCAATTCCTACATCAAAAAACATTGCAGGGAACTTTCTTGCAAAATCTTCTAATCCAAGCCCTTTTTCCATAGCAGCAGTAAGAACTATAAGATTTTTCTCTTTTGTTGCTATTTTCTCAAGAAGTTTCCCAACAAAAATACTTGGAGTGATTTTTTCTTCTGTTATAAATTTTCCTGTTTCAATATTAAATTTCCCTGCTGTATGAAAATCTGTTGGATTATCTTCTGCATATTTATATCCCTTCCCTTTTTTTGTTATTATATGAAGTAGACATGGTTCTTTTATATCTTTTAAATTTATAAGAATTTCTATAAGTTGTTTTATATCATGACCATCAATAGGACCAAAATATTTTAAACCCAATTTTTCAAAAAATACTCCAGGGATTATAAGGTATTTTGCTCTTTTTTCAAAATCTTCTGCTAACTTTATTATCTCCTTACCAAGAGTAGGGATTTTCTTTAATCTTTCTGTAAACTCTTTTTTAGGTTTTGTTAAAAGAGGAGAACTTACAAGTTTTGTTAAATAATATGAAAGAGCACCTTTTGTAGGTGAAATAGACATTTTATTATCATTTAAAATAATTAAAATATCTTTTTTAATCAGACCAAGAAAATTTAATCCTTCAAATGTTAATCCATTTGTTAAAGAACCATCTCCAATAACAGCAACTATTTTACTTTTATCATTTAGAAAATCTTGGCCTATTTTTAATCCTGTGGCTGAAGAAACTGCAGTACCAGCATGACCTGTATAAAATATATCTGTAATATCTTCTTCAGGATTTGGAAATCCACTTATTCCATCTGTTTTCCTTAAAGATACCATTTTTTTATATCTTTTGGTTAAAATTTTATGGGTATAACACTGGTGGCCTACGTCCCATATAACTTTATCAGGAGGGATTGTAAAAACATAATGTAGTGCAATAGTAAGTTCCACTACTCCTAAATTTGAAGCAAGATGACCCCCATTTTTTGCTACAACTTCAATAATAAATTTTCTTATTTCTTCAGATAGTTTTTGGAGTTCTTCAAAAGAAAAACTTTTCAATAAAGAAGGATTTTCTGAAATTTTTTCTAAATACATTGGGAATGGTAAACTGAATGAACTTTATTTTATTAATTCTTTTGTTTTTTCAATTAAACCATTAATTTCTTTAATTTTTGTTTCATCATCTTTTATATTTTCAATTGTTTTTAACCACCAGGAAATGGCTTTTTTATAATCTTTCATTTCAAAGTAAAGGTATCCTAAATGTTCAAAAATTTCAGGGTCTTTTTCAAGAGTAGATGCTTTTTCAAGATATTTTCTTGCTAATCTGTATTTTTTCATTTTGAAATATGCCCAACCTAAACTATCTAAAAAAGCACCATTATTCGGCTCAATTTTACATGCTTCTTGTATCATCTGATACGCTTTCTTAATATCTTTATTTTCTAAGAGATAAGAGTATCCTAAATAATTCAGAGCAACACTGTTTTTAGGGTCAAGATTAATTGCTTTTGTCATTTCTTCTTCCATTTTTTCTTTATTTTTCAATTTATCGTAAATAATTCCTAAATAAAAATGAGATTGAGTTGTATCTTCAATTTCAATACTTTTTTCAAAATATTGTATGGCTTTATCATAATTCTTTTCATCCATATGTATAATTCCAAGTATTTGAAAAAACTCTCTTCTTCTTATACCTTCATTTAACCCTTTTTCTAATATCTCTTTTACTTTTTCATATTTCTTTTCTTCACTGTATATATTGGAAAGTAAAAGATAAGGAAGATAATGTTTTGGATTTATTTCAATTGCTTTTTCATAGTATTTAGATGCTTTCTCATAATTTTTCTGGTTTTCATAAAATACACCTGTAGAAAAATTACCTTCCCAGAAATTTGGTGAGATTTCAAGTGCCTTTAAGTATTCTCTTTCTGCATCACTATGCTTAGAAAGTCGTTCAAATATTAATCCGCAATTATAATGAAGTAAATAATTTTCAGGAAATTCTCTTAAAAGTTTATCATAATGGGCAAGGGCTTTTTCATACTGCTTATTCAAAACATATAAATCACAAAGCATTATACGAAATGAAATATTTTCTGGTTGTTTTTTCAGCCCTTTTTCTATATAATAAGTAGCAAGTTTTAAATCCTTTTCATAAAAATAAACCAACCCTATTCCAAAAAGAGCATCAGGATTTTCTGGATTAATCCATAACGCTTGTTTGAAATACTTTTTTGCCTCTGGAATTTGTTCTTTTTTTAATGAAATATTTCCTAACTTAACACATAAATAAGGGTTATCACCTGATATTTGGAAAGATTTTTTAAAAAACTGGAAAGATTGCTCATTTACTCCTGTGTCATCTTCATATAAAAGACCACACAGGTAAAGTTTTAAAGCAGTATCTTTTTTAGACAAAAAAATACTACTACATCCTGTAAGAAACAACAGTAAAATTATCTCTCCTAATAATTTTCTCATTTATCTTTTTCTTTTCTTATGTCTTAATGCTCTCAACCTTTTTTTTCTCTTATGAAGTTTAATTTTCCTTCTTTTTCTCTTTCTTCCGCACGGCATTTTCCCCCCTTTTGTAACCACTCATTCAATCGTATTTAAGTAGTCAGTAGCCAGTAGTGAGGGGTCAGGGATACTACTTACCCTTGGCTACTTTTTATCCCCTGATTCCTGACTACTGACCCCTGGCTCCTGCTTTAAGTAATCAGTGTACAGTTTACAGCAAACTACCAACTATGTACTATGTACTAACCCCTATGTACTCTCTTACCATACCCCGCTTCTCTGAGAGTTTATATTTTACCATTTTTTTCTTACCAGTCAAAATTTTGTACAAAGTGGAATTCCAATAATTTGTAAAATAGTATAAAATATAGGTAAATACTCAATGAACGTTCGTATTTCTTGTGTAATGTGTGATGTTAAAAAACATTAAACAACTAACATAACTGGCTTCACTTAGGATTTACAAAGTGGGGGATCGTCTAATGGTAGGACATCAGACTCTGGATCTGAGTATCTAGGTTCGAATCCTAGTCCCCCAGTATCTCTTCCTTGAAAAGGATTCGAAAAGAGCGAAGTAAGATATTGCGACAAGTCGGAGCAATATCAGCGAGTGGCCGACCCGAACAGTTTTGGGATGCGAGGGCGCCGAATCCTAGTCCCCCAGTATCTCTTCCTTGTGTAATGTGTCATGTTAAAAAACATTAAACAACTTTAGTAAATTCACTTCGTTCGTATTCAAGTAGTCAGTAGCCAGTAGTGAGGAAATATCAGTTGATAAAGTTTATAGGTTGATAAGTTGATAAGGGTAAAATTAACACAACTTCATCTTATCAACTCTATCAACTTATCATCTTATCAA
>Ga0123519_10010105_pt1 | contig 14099 bp, 5 predicted proteins | sample YelNatPaOPRAMG02_FD_87396 | JGI IMG/M metagenome (GOLD analysis project Ga0123519, IMG submission 87396) | Hot spring microbial communities from Yellowstone National Park - Yellowstone National Park OP-RAMG-02 (version 2) | ecosystem: Environmental > Aquatic > Thermal springs > Hot (42-90C) ...
ATAAAAAAAAATTTAGGTGAATTTTTTTTTATTCCCGTGATTTTATTTTCTTCTGATGCAGATAAAAAAATTAAGATTAAAGGGCTTAGCTGTGCCGATGATGTATTTTGTCAACCTTTTGACACAAATGAGATTTGCGCTCGAATTAATAATTTACTTAAAATAAAAAAATTACAAAATTATCTCTTAAAATCTCAAAGTGATTTTGAACGGCAAAAAAAACAGGCAAGATTACAGCTTTACAGATCTGCCCGAATGGCTTCTATTGGAACATTTGCTTCTGGTATTGCTCATGAATTGAATAATCCGCTTACCGCAATATTGGGCTGTTCGGGAGCATTGCTAGAGAGAGTAAAAAACAAAGAAACGATAGAAGATGAGGATTTAAAGGAATATATCCAGATTATTTATCAAGAAAGTGTTAAATGCAGAGATATAGTAGAAAATCTTTTAAATTTTTCACGAGAAAAGGAAATTAAAATAGAAGATTTTTTTCTTTATAATTGTGTTAATGATGCATGCAGTCTTATTAAACCTAAAGCAGAAAAAAAGAATATAAAAATTAATATAAAAATTCCTTTAGATATAAAAGTAAGGGCAGATAACCAAAAGCTTTTGCAAGCCATTATTAATGTTGTTACAAATTCTATAGATTTTTGTAATAATGGGAGTCTTATAGAAATATGGGTAGAAACAGAAGATAAATTTGCAAAACTTTATATAAAAGATAATGGACCTGGTATTTCGCCAGAAATTTTGCAAAATATTTTTGATCCTTTTTTTACTACAAAAGAAGTTGGAAAAGGCATAGGATTGGGACTGGCAATAACTCATTTTATAATGGATGAAATTTATGGTAAAATAAATGTTCAGAGCGAAGTGTCTAAGGGAACAACAGTTATTTTAGAAATTCCTTGTGCAAACTAAATATATTTAGGTTATTAAAAAATGAAAAAGGCAAAAATATTAATAGCAGATGATTATGAGCCTTTAAGAAATTTATTAACCAAAGAGCTTTCTCGGGCGGGTTATGTAGTGGATACTGCAAAAGATGGCGAGGAGGCTCTTAATCGTGTACGTGAAGATGCGTATAATGTAATTCTTCTTGATATTGTTATGCCTAAAATGAACGGCGTGGAAGTTTTAAGAAAAATAAAAGAAGAAAAAATTACAGCAGAAGTAATAATGCTTACTGGTAACGGGACCATAGAAAGCGCCATAGAATGCATGAGGCTTGGTGCTTTAGATTATATTAGGAAACCTTGCGAACCAAAAGAACTTATTATTCAGATAGAAAAGGCAATTGAGCATGAAAGCTCTACAATAGAAAGAAATTTTTTAAAGCAGCAGATTCGTAAAAATGCCTATGGCGGAGAAATAATAGGTAAGAGCAAAGAAATAGTAGAACTTCGTTCGCTTATAGCAAAAATTGCTCCCACTCAGTCAAGTGTTATTGTATATGGTGAAAGTGGAACAGGAAAAGAACTTGTGGCAAGAGCAATTCATGAACAAAGCAACAATTCAAACATGCAATTTATTGCTGTAAACTGTGCGTCTATTCCAGAAAATCTTATAGAAAGCGAATTATTTGGATACGAAAAAGGAGCATTTACAGATGCAAAGACTCAAAAACGTGGACTTGCCGAAGTTGCCGATGGAGGAACTCTTTTTTTAGATGAAATTGGAGAACTGCCACTGCATTTTCAGCCTAAGCTTTTAAGATTTTTAGAAACAGGAGAAATTAGGCGTATTGGTGGAACAAAAAATATTAGTCTTAACGTAAGAATAATATGTGCTACAAATAAGGATTTGGAAAAACTTGTAGAGCAAAAATTATTCAGAGAAGATTTATATTATCGTCTAAATGTATTAAATATTTATGTTCCTCCATTAAGAAAACGCAAAGAAGACATTCCTTTAATAGTAGAAAATATTATCAAAAACCAGAATTTTACGTCTAAATTTGATCAATCGGCAATAGATATGCTTTTGGAATATGACTGGCCGGGAAACATAAGAGAATTAAAAAATGTGATAGAAAGAGTTTGCGTCCTTTATCCTAATCATGTTATTACCGCAAAAGAATTATCATTTCTGAAGATTTCTGAACCTCAAAATGAGGTTGTAAAAGTAAAAGAAGATATAAAACCATATAATGAAAACCTTGTTTCTTTAAGAGAATTAGAAAGATTACATATTATTAATGTATTAAAGCAGGTAAAAGGACATAAAGGTAAAGCAGCAAAAATTTTAAAGATAAATCCTAAAACATTGTACAGAAAGATTAAAGAATATAATATTATTCAGACTTTTGAATGAAAAGAGAAAAAAGAATTCAATTTATTTAAATTGGGGAAAGTCTATCTATTCTTTATTATCTAATTTATATTAAAATTTTAGATACATTCATTTTAAATTGATTTTTAGATTAATTTTTAAAAATAAGTATTATTTAGTGAGACAAGCATCTCATTTGTTGCGTGTATTTTATTTTAATTTTTAAATTATTTATTTATGTGGGGAAAGTCTCTTATTAATTATTAATTATTATTTAGGAGGGGGAAGCCTCCCCCTAAGCTTCATCCCTGCCTACAGCAGGTATTACGCTACCCCCTCCTGGCTGTGCCCGGGGAAACGCTCTCTGTTTAAATACCACCGTCTGGCAGGGCACACCCGCGAACCTCGTTGTTTATGAAAAAATTATCAGAATTTTTTTTATAATTTATTAATTTTTCTCAAATAAATCATTTATTAAAATTATTAATTATTATCAGCGAATAAAAACCTATCCCCATGCATCCCGTAGCAAAAGCTACGGGGTATCCCGCTAGGGCGGGACGCTTCGCGGCGACACAGCGAGGGGGAGACTTCCCCTCAACAAAAGAAATATTTTTTAATTTATAAAGGATAATGTTAAAAATTTATTAAAAATTATGCAAAATTAAAATGAGAAATAAATAGCAAACGACGAGGAAGACTCCCACCCACCAGAAGAAAAAATTTATTATTAGTAAAGCAAAATGATGAGCAGACTTTCTCCGCCAGAAAAATATTTTAGTGATTTAGTATAATGTGATTAAAAAAATGAAATAAAATGAATTGAAATAAATACAATTTTTTTGTATAATATGGAATACCATTAAAATAATTTTTTAGATTTTTCCATTAAAAAAAGGAGTTTTTATGTTAAAAAAATATAGTTTTTCTTTATTAATTATTCTTTTATTGTCATTTCTCTCTTTTGCAAAACTTTCAAATGTAAAATTTTTAAATGACACAACAGTTTCAAATGATCTTTTTAGTTTTATGTTTGAATCAACAAGAGATACAGTATATACACAGGTATGGCTGGAAACAACAGATGATACTTTTCTTACTAATCAAGATAGAAAATTAGTGACAATTGTCATGATAGATAATAACACAAATTTTATAGAAAATGGAAATACACTTATTTTCCCAGATGCCGATACTGCCAAAAATAAATTTTTATTTGGTCCATTGAATATAGATTTCCCACCAGGTCGTTTTTATGGTAAATTCATAGACGCAGATGACTCAATTTATAAACCTTTTATAATTGTTGCACCGGTTCCTAAAATTACCATAAGCGGAAAAATAACAACTCCTGAGGGAATATCAAACAGATTTATATGGGTAGAAGCAAATTCTTCAAAAGATAATAAATCCCTTCAGGCAATGACAGATGAAAATGGTGTGTATATTTTAAATATTGATAGTGCTACCGTTAATTCTAATGAGAGTTTATATATTAAAATAAATATGGAATGGTCGGGACTTTCTAATTTAATATCAACACCTTCAAACATTATTGTTTCAACAAGAAATGGCAATGTAGATTCTGTTAATTTTAGTCTAAAGTTACCAAGTAACTATATTGCTGGTAAAGTTACAGATTTAAACAATAATCCTGTAATGGGAATAGAGGTTGGTCTTAATGACAATAATTATAATAGAATAGTATCAACAACAACAAATGATTCTGGTGAGTATATACTTCCTGCAAGTCAGGGGCAATATAGATTAAATTTATATTCAGAAAATTCAATTAATGGATATATGACCCCAAAAGATACTGAGGTTGTTTTAAGTAATATTGATACTTTAAAAGTTAATTTAAAGGTTGCTAAATGCGATACTTTTATTTATTGTATTATAAGAAAGGATGGCGATTTATTTAGTGGGAATTTTGGGTTAGATGTATGGAGTACTAATAATAATTTTAGTTCTCATTTAAAAATTAAGAATTCCTCTAATATTGTTTATGTTTCTAAATCGTTTACTTATAACGTTTGGCTAAATTTTGGATATGATAATGATACAATTCCACAAGGATATGTTTTAAAAGCCAATAATAACAATGTTAAGGCTGGAGATACTGTTTATTTTGATTTTGTTAAACCGCATAGCGTAATTAAGGGAATAGTAAAAAATAATAATAGTCAGGTTATTCCAAATTGTATTGTGACATGTAGAAATATAGAGACTAATGAAGAATTTAAGACAAGCACAGATAGCATGGGAATATATTCTTTTAATCTTAAAGATGGATATTATAGTATAGAAGTAGATTATTCTATTTTTCTAAAAGGATATATGAGACCCGCAAGTGAAGATATTGCATTAAAAGATACAGTTATTAAAGATATAATATTATTATCATGTGACACCGCAATTTATGGGAAAATTTTATATAAAGGAGAAAAGCCTAAACTTAAATTAGGAATATATACAATGAGTATAGACACATTCCAACAGTCTAAGTATGAATCTGTTACGATTAATGATTCGTTAGGGAATTTTATTTTACCTGTTTCAAAGAACTTATTAAAATATAATGTAACGTTACTTTTTGGAATGGGATTTTTTGACACATTACAGCAAGGTGATAGTATTGTTGGAGGAGTCTTCAAAATGGCCAAGCCTGGTGATACTTTGATATTTGAAATAATTAATTCTTCTGTGACAGCAAATATTAAGGCAAAAAAAGTGTTTTCTTATTTTTTAAGTCCAGTAAAAAATACAAAAAATGGTTTATTAATTTCATTTGCATTACCAAAACAATCAAATGTAAATATAGAAATTCTTGATTTCAATGGAAGATTACTCTTTTCTCCTATTAATGGGATTTATTCAAGTGGACGTCATAATGTTTATATTCCAAGATATTTAAATAAACTATCAAAGGCAGGATATATTATAAGAATGAAATGGGAGAATGGTCAGATTTCAAAAAAATTTATAGTTCTTAATTAGTCTAAATTAAAGATATTTATTATTATTTGTTACACTTTAAAAGCATTTAAGAGATTAATCTCTTAAATGCTTTTTTTATCTTGACATTAATTTTTTTTATCAATATAATAACTTTTATCAAATAAAATTTATAAAAATAGACATTTAATAGAGGTTATTATATGTGGCAATATAAAAAGAAGGCTAAAAAAAGCAATATGGCAAAAAAAATTTATTTGGTTATTATTGTTTTAATTTTTATAATTAACTCAAATGCTCAGGATAATGGTGGTTTTCTTCCCGGATTAAGCCCATATATTACTCCTCCAACTCTTAATGCAAAATTAACTATAGGTTTTAATTATGATCTTTTAAGATCCCCAACAGATGTTTCTTTTGATTATTCTATAGGATATGCATCTTTTAACTTTCCCTTAGAGCAAAAAAATTTTATTCCTCAGGATATGGCAGAACAAATTTGGGATACAGTTTCTTTACGGTTAGGTCAGGATATGACAAGCAGTTCTCAGTTTAGGCCTCAGGCAGGAGCACGTCAGTTTGCAAATAGTACAATAAGAGTAGATGTACCCATGCTAAAAGGAGTTGCTACTTTTTCTAATACACAGAATGTTTATATTAACTATCTCACAATATTAGGAAATACTAATTTGATATTAGCCTATGATACTTCTATTAATTCTAACGGCGCAAATACTTTTGTAAAACTATTTATGCGAGGGGCAATAAATGTGCCAATAGATGCAACTCTTGGATGGGAAACCATGACTTTTGGCTATGCATATAAGGTTAACAAGGACCTTGTTCTTGCTGCTAATTTGCACCGACACATTTTTAGAATAGATATGCTTGCAAAAATGGATGCAGATTTGCTTGGTTACTTTAAAGTAGAGCAGGAAAGTCAGGGTGGTGCTCAACAAAGTCTTGCTTCTGCTTCTTTGCCAAAGCAGTCTTTTGATTACACAGTTATTGGCGAAGCAAACGGACATTATGAGGCAGAGGCATGGTCTACAACCTTTGGAATAAAGTACTGGCGATTTAGCCTGACATCACGTTTTGGAATAGATACAAAGGCAAGAGGCTATTTAGTTGCAAAATATAGCCTTCCGTTTTTTATTGATGCAAAAACATTTCAGCCCAAAAGCGACATAACAGATCCATCAAAGCTTCTTTCTTCTGATATATTAAATGCATTTCAAGAAAACAGAATGGACAGTGTTGTATATACAACAAACGAAGATGCAACATGGAAAATGCCTCAGGGTCATACGATTACATTTGATATAATACCCAATGGTCTTTCTCTTTCTTATACTAAAATATTTGGAGATATAGAGGCATTTCATGCTCACACGCCAAAAGACAGCAGCGGTTTAGGAAAAAAATATATAGACCTTGATGCTGCTTTTACTGTGGACCATATTATTCTTATTTCTGCAAAATTATATGGGGCTTTTATAAATTTGGGAGCCTTTGCTCTTGATATGAGAATTGGAGAAGAAAAAAACATCTTAGGCAAAGCTTTTAAAGAGAACAAAAGTATTAAATGGATGATGATGGGAGATGCTGCAATGCTTCCTATTCTTAATTTGGGCGCAGCTTTTGGAGCGGCAATGAAGTTAGGGTTCGAATTAGATGTTTTGCCACTTCCTGCGTTTAAATTGGGAGTTCTTTATTATTTTTAATAGACAAATTTTTATTTGAGAAGGTAATTGAAAGGATTTTTCATGATAGTAAAAAGGTTAATTTTATTAATATTAATTTGTGGAGCTTTTTATAATATTTTTTCTCAGCAAACAACGGCATACATTCTAACAAAATTTCCATTGGCAGCTGTTGGATCAGATAGCGCTTTGGAAATTGAATGGACCGGAATATCAAGGCCTACTTATCTGGCTCCAGATTCTGGCATATTATATTTTGACCGTTTCCCCGGTGGCGGAAATATTAATAATTACAGATATAAAGTTGAAACCTTTACAAATGATACTATTAATAAAGAAATATTATCGGGCAATAACAGGCTCATTAACGAATATCCACCAAAACGTTTAATAAAATTCAGACCCAAAGAACAAACGGGAATGGGTATTGGTGTTTTTTATTACATAGTGGCGTTTAAAACTTCTATAATGGGCAGAGACACTGTTTTTACATCTAACGAACTTCAAATGATAATTGAGTCAGATAAACCTGTTAATACAAAGAGTCCAATTGGAACAATTACAGATCTTACTCCTACTTTTACGTGGGATGCAAATCCCGGTGTTCCTTATTATCATCTTATTCTTTCTGATGAGGCTCTTTCTATTGATACTGGTGCCCAAGGAAGCACCGGCTTAAAAATATCGGGTTTAAGTATAGTGTGGCAGGCAATTACTCCAAATACTCAAATAGTATATGGTGATCCAGATCCTTCTGGAACTATTACTGCAAGTCCTCCACCACTTTCGCCGGGTCAAACATATTCATGGGTTGTTTTAAATAATTACGGCAACCAGATGGCTTTTACATCAATGAAATATGGTTTACCCAAGACTTTTACGATACAGGGCAAACAGCTCAATAAACCGCAATGTTTATCACCTGCCAGAGATACAATGCTTTTTTCTTTTAGAGATAGTATCGTAACTTTTAAATGGACAAATCTGGATTCTTCTGCTAATACTTACAAAATATACGTTTATATGCAATATTCTGGAGAAGGTTATCAGGATGTAGACGCAAGGCTTGTTGTGTGGGAAAACGAAGTAACAGCAAAAAATTTTGCAGGTAAAAATGGCATTTTAGATTCTTATGATACCGGCTATGTTTCTATAAATGCAAAAAATATACTCACAAACAACTATTACTCATGGAAAGTTTTTGCTATAGATAATAAAGGCGCAAGCACTGCAAGCGATTTAGTAAAATTTAATTATAATGCTCCAGCCATGGGAAAATTAGAATTATTTACAAGAGAAAAAATAGTCACAAAATCGGGCAGCTCAATAGATACTGTTATTGTGCCTATAACGCTTGCAGAAATGAAGGTAGAAGTAATTTCTGGTTCTATGGAAGCTCCTTTATTTTTTTATACAGATTTAAATGGCAATTTATATAGAGAAAGGCCAAAGGGTGTTTATAGAATAACGGCTCAAAAATCGGGATTTGAATCGTTGGTAAAAACAATTATTCTTGACTCTGCGGCTACAGTTAATGATACTTTTTATCTTAAAAGACCCGACGCAACGGTGTATGGTAAAATTACAAACGAAGCTGGCGAGGCAATTAATGCTGCGTCTGTAATTGCCGTATCAGAAAGAAACGATACCGTAAAAACCACAAGCGATGCCTTAGGAAGTTTTGTATTAAATTGCTACGAAGGTGATTGGTATATATCTGCGGCAAAATCGGGTTATTCTTCATCTATTCCCCAAAAAGTTTCTGTCTCTTATGGCCAAAACCTTAATATTGGAACAATATTGCTAAATACAAATCCATATACAGTTTCTGGTGTAGTTAAAAACGCAAATGGTGAGCCAATATTAGGAGTTAATGTAAAGGCTTTAAAAGAAGGAAATAAAATTGCAGAAATACCTTCAACTCCTCAAAATGGTTCATTTTCTTTTTCATTACAACCCGGTTCTTATGTTATAGTAGCAACAAAAACAGGTTTTACCGCATATAATAAAACAATAAATGTATCGGGTTCCATGCAGCTTACAATTACATTAAATTCTGGTGCAACATTAATTACAGGCTATATTTACGGAAGAAACTGGGTTTCGGGCAAACAGGTTATTGCTCCTATAACAAAAGCAACTGTTATGTTTGTTGATACAATAAGTTGCGATACCGTATCTACACTTTCTGATGCCACCTATGGAGATTATAGGGTTAGCGTAACGGGTGGAAAAATTTATAAGATGATATTATCTGCTTATGGTTTTTTATCAAAATCACGTTATCTATTAGATACTGTAAAATCTGGTACAACTATTTCCATAAACGATACTTTGAATGGTTTGGGAATGCTTAGCGGTAAAGTTCTTTTGAGCAAAAGTAACGCTGCTTTTTCAAATGCTACTATAAATATTTTAGAAAATAATCGTAATATTATAGCTTCTGCAAAGAGTGGGGCAAATGGTTATTTTGAAATAAGAAATTTAAAGGATGGAATATTTACAATTAAAGCTGGGGCAAGTGGATATGTTTGTGACTCTATAAGAAAAAGCGATACGATTATTGTAAGCAGTGGAAAAACAACAATTGGAAATAATGGAGAAATGGGTGATGTAAATATTTATATGAGTCCTGGCAGTAAAATCATATATTGGGTTATTGACGAAGGAAAAGATACAACCTCGTTGATAAAGATAAAATCACCTTTAAGCAAGTCTGTTTATCCAAAAGATACTCTTAAAAATGCCGGCGCAGGTGACTATATTATTTCTGTTTCTAGTAAATATGATTCTGTAATTGATCTTGCCTATCATACTTTTACGATAGCAGATTCTCAAACATCTTATTGCGATAGTGTATTTCTACCTGCATATAATTTAACAAAAGATACTTTAAATATAGAAAAAGATTCTATTAAAATAACTCTTGGTTCAAAAATAAAATTTGATTCTGTGGCATTATATTATAAAGATATTTCTTATCCAAATTATAATTATATCAGTATTAAAGATTCTCTTTTAAAATATGAATTTAAAATAAAACCGCCTAAGGATGGGAGTATTATTCAATACTATTATAAGGCTTTTATAGGTAAAAACATTTACGGATACGAACAAAAATCTTTTTACTCTTTTGTAAAAGCAGATTCAACTGTAATAACAAAGTTAGAAATCTCACCTAATACGGGTGATACCATAATTCTTCCTTCTGAGTATGAAGTTACTTTTAATGTTAAAGGCTACTATGGCTCTCAGTTTACTCCTATAACAAGACTAGATTCGTTAGCATTTAGCTGGGAACTTATTAATGCTTCTGGATGTAATTTATCTGCAAGTAAGGGCACAAGAGTTGTATTAAGAACAGGTTCACAGGCTTCTAGTGATATTGTTAAATTAAAATTAAAAGTAGATACAACAAAAGTCAGCCTGAATTCAAAATGGATTCAGTCACCAGAAATATTTGTTTTTATAAAAGTTACAGGCAAGAAAATTTCAAGTCTGGCAATAAAAAGAACAGACGCATTAAATCCATTGCCCATAACAACATCATCAGTCGCAAAGGCAGAATTTGTTGCACTGGGCATTGATGAGGATAAAAATGAATACACTATTACTCCCCAGTGGAAGATATGGCCTTTAGAAGCTGGAAGTATTTCAAGCGATGGTGTATTTAGGCCGTCACAAAAATTTTCTGGCCGTGTTAGAATATTTGCCCAAAGCGGCAGTCTATCTGGAGAATTTAATCCAAAAGAACAATTTGGAGAATCTTATGGTTTAGAAGTTCAACATGTTGTAACATGTAAGTCTAAACCAGATACGGTAACAAATTATGCTGGTATTACCATAATCTTCCCCGATAGCGCTGTTTTGTCTGATAATTCTGCATTGATTAAAATTACAGAAGTAACAGCAAAAAATCAGGCAATGAGAGTCTCGGGGAAAAATACCGTAATAGGATCTATTTTTGATATTATGGAGCTTAACAATGTTTTATTTAATTTGCAAAACAATGATAGCATAATGATTGTTTTAAATATTCCTCAGGAGATTAGTGAATCAAAAAAAATAAGCATTGGATACTGGAACGATGACAGCCTTAAATGGGATGTTCTTTCTAATTCAAAAATATCATTAGACAAGAAATTTGTGAGTGCTAATATTGTTCATTTTTCTAAATATGCTGTTCTTATGGAATCGCAAAGTCTTCAAAGCAGTTTTAATGTTATTCCAAATCCATTTTCTCCTTTAAGAAGTCCATCAGAATTTCCTAAGCTTGCTTCTATTTTTGGTCCTATGGCACCTAAAGGAACATGTATTTCTTTTATTCCCGATGTTCCAGAACAAAAGCTGAAAAAAATAAAAATAAGAATATATACTATTCAAGGGGATCTCGTGTGTTCTGTTGTAAATCAGAATGCTCCTAAAATGGTAGAGTATAAACTCTGGTGGAATGGTCGCACAACAAATGGGGATGTTTTATGGGATGCACTGCCAATGGGTAATGATCCTAACACCAGAATTTTCCCTCAATCTGGTGGCAAAATGTGCAATAATGGAAGATATTTTGTTATGTTAACAATAGAAGATTCAAATGGCAAAGAAAAAAGCTATCTAAAACATGTTGTTCTTGTGAGGTAAGAATTGCTACAAAAAGACTTTTAACAGTGGAGGATTATGTGATTTTGTCAAGAGCAAGAGATATTATGATTTTAATAATCTTATTTTTTAGTTCTGTTATTTTTGCACAAAACGAAGAAAAAGGTCAATCGGCAGAGGCTATTGGCACAAAAATCCGTTTAGGCTTAATGGACTTAGATGCATTTGGAATAGATAAAAATGCACAGGTAAAAGTAAACGAAGAGTTATATAAGGCTCTTGATGAAATTGGTTTTTATAAAATTTATGTTCAAAAGGATCTTGAGAAGGCTTTTAGTGGAATAAAACAAAGATTTCCTTCTGTATGCCGAGATCCAAGATGTGTTTTATCGGTTGGTGCCTCTTTGGGACTAGATAGGATGGTTTTTGGTAATATAGACAAAAATAACAATAAATATGGAATAGTTCTTACTTTGTTGGATGTTCAAAGAAAACAAACGCTGGAAAAGATAAATATAGAAAGTGAGCCTGGCACACCAGTAGAAGATCTTGTTAAAGAAGCAGTTAACAAGTTGCATAAAATAGAAACAACACAAAAAAAGACTCAGGTTCATAAATATTTTGGAAAAGAAATTCATAACGAAATACAGCCTCTTTATACTTCGGGTGCAATGCTTGCTTTAGCTGCTATCTGGGCAGCTGCAAACGGGAATCTGGTTTCATATAAAAAAACCGGAGAAGTAGAAAAGTTTGAGCTTTCTGGCAAAAGCACATCGCCTCTTATTAATCCTCCTTTTGCACGTTCTGCTGCTATGGGTGGATGTTATATAGCGGTTTCTGATGATGCGTATGGAACAATGTATAATCCTGCCGGATTATCTTGGATTGGTAATACAGATATTTCTGTTGGTTATCAGTATCGTTATGAACTTATAAATAATTTTGCAGCATCTTTTGCAAATAAGGCAACAAGGGATTTTGGTTTTGGGCATGCAATATATTTTAACAGCGATTATCAGAATTTACAGAATGAACTTTACTTTTTATCATCTTATTCTTACAAATTTAATCAGCTTTTTTCTTTTTTACGTCCTTTTTCTATTGGTGCATGCCTTAAAATAATAAATAAAAATACGCCGCCCAAAGAAACGGGATCTGTTAGCCAGAATACAGTTGGGGCAGGATTGGATATTGGTTTTATGACAGAATTTGCCGATAATATAAGATTTGGTTTTGTTTTTAAAGATATTCCGGCTTTGGAAAGAGTTAAAACAGAAACCAGCCAGTATATTAATTATTATCCGCCTATTTTATTGGTTGATGGTTCATATCAGGCGGGATATTCAACATTTCTTGTTTGTGAAGGACAAATTCCGCTAAAACAGGATCAGCCATGGAAATTTGCAGGGGGAATAGAGCAGGAAATATGGCAGGTGTTTTTAATAAGAGCAGGAGCAAAAAAAGAAGTTGCCTTTGATACCCCGTGGATAATAACTGCAGGATTTGGCCTTAAAATAAATTTAGAAGCAATTGGAGTAAAACATATAATATTGGATGGTGCTTACGAATATAATACGTTGGGGCTTTTTCCTGTAGAAACTTTGTCTTTTAGAGTAGGGTTTTAAAAATATTTGTAATATACTTTTTCTTTTTGCTTACTTAAAATTATGGTAATATGAAAACAATGTATTTTTGAATAATTTTCTATAAATATCATTAGATATTAGTTTAAAATTGACAAATAATAAAATAAAAAATAAAAAGTGTTTGTTCTTCTGTTAGGGAAGCCTATCTATAATTTCTATCATAATAAAATATTTCATCTGGTGGGAAAAGTCTCATATTCATATTTTTGCAAATAAATTTTATTTTTGTTGAGGGAAGCTTTATCTATTCATTTTCTAAATGATAGATTTATTCGTTGATCGAAATCTATATATCATTTTTTTATTTGGAAAAGTCTCATATTCATAATTTAGTAAATAAGTTTTATTTTTGTTAGGGTAAAATATCTACATTTTATTTTGTTAATATAAAATGAATTTTATTTCTGCTGAGGGAAGTTTCTTTCCAGTTCCTATTTATTTGTCATTTTAATTTTTTAATATTTTATAAATTTAAAAAATATTTCTTTTGTTGGGGGTAGTTTAATATTCATCTTTTTTAATAAAAATATTTTTTCATCTGGTGGGGGAAGTCTCCCCCTAAGCTGTGTCGCCGCGAATCGTCCCGCCCTAGCGGGATACCCCCACTGCGAGGGGGCTCGCACTATATTGCTCCGTTTTACTCCGCATCGCTCGCCCCCTCGCAACGCTCCCCGCCTAAGGATGGGTCTTGGTAATTAATTTTTAAGCAAGATTTTTAGGAATTTTTAAATAAATAACCATAAAAAAATTTTTTAAAAAATATTTTGGAAAATTATTATAATTGTATTTATATTTTTAACAAAGGAGAGAGGGATATATTCTTAATAGTTTTAGTTCTGTATTTTTTTATTCAGTATCAGTAATAGTTTAAACATTTAAATAGATTATAAATATTAAAAATTAAAAAAAGGAGTTTGAG
>Ga0123519_10010106_pt1 | contig 14097 bp, 10 predicted proteins | sample YelNatPaOPRAMG02_FD_87396 | JGI IMG/M metagenome (GOLD analysis project Ga0123519, IMG submission 87396) | Hot spring microbial communities from Yellowstone National Park - Yellowstone National Park OP-RAMG-02 (version 2) | ecosystem: Environmental > Aquatic > Thermal springs > Hot (42-90C) ...
CTGGGGTTTCCTGCTTTGTGCGGTTATCGCACACGCGGCTGGTGAGGTCATTGCGGTCAGCGATTTCGTGGGCAAGCCTGTGGAGATTGGGCAGGAGATAGCCGAAACGCTGGGCACGGACCTGGCGAAGTCGGAGCGTATCACGCTGGTGGAACGTTCGCAGCTCGGTCAGGCGTTGCGGGAGCTGCGTCTCCAGAACACTGGTTTGACGGAACCCGCCCAAGCCAGAAAGGTCGGCAAGCTGGTTGGTGCCGATGCGATTATTGTGGGCAGTTTCTACGTGCGTGGTAACCAGATTGTCATCAATGCTCGCGTGGTGGATGTGCGCACCGGCAAAGTGATGGCTGGACGGGCGGAGAACGTGCAGGGCAAGCTCAGTGACCTGTACGTTCTGCTGGGCGACCTGGCAAACCGCCTGCACCTGCGATTGACGGGACAGGAGCTGGCTGCCATAGAACCCGGCACGGCAGAAGGTACCCCGACGAACCCGCAGCTGAAGGACGTGAAAGATGACCCGGAGATCATTTACGTGGTACAACAAGGCTGGATGCAGGGGACGCCGGACGGCTACTTCCTGCCGGACAAGCCGGTGACGGTGGGTGATTTTGCGCGGGTGCTCTCCCGCCTCGCTGCTGCGCGAAGATGGGAAGGCAGGCTGGAGATAGATGCTTCCCGCCCTGGCGACGTGATGAAGGCACTGCGGGCTGTGGTCGCGTTAACCCGACTGGCTCTGCCCCCGGAGCGGTTTGCCGAACAGCCTTACGCCGAGGGAACACTCGCGCTTTTACCACCCTGGGCGCGTCCGTATGTCTATCAGGCGCTGCAGCAGGGCTATATTCGCGACGTTCAGGAGGCTTCACCCCAACAGGTGCTGATACGCCGACAGCTGGCAATGCTGCTGGCGAGGCTCGTTCCTCCGCCCCCAACGGCCCCCACACCTGCCTCAGGAGCATGGACGGGACTGGTGATCGATGCCAGAGGTCTGGGAATGCGCTCCTGCATGAGCCCTGTGGTTATCGACACGAACGGCAGGCAGATTTATCCCGACCCGCGCAACGTGCCGCCGGTAGATTACATTCAGGAATACGGTATCGCGGACTTTGTGAAGATGGAGGAACAGAGCCAGCGCGCAGGGCACAATCCGGTTTACGTGCGCCCGATACAGGTGAAGGGAGCATCCAAAGACACGGTGGTTATTGCTGCGTCGGATGCAGAGCGAGTACTGGAGGCAGAGAAACAGGGTGGCTTCCTGAAACGCTGGCGCGTGGTTTTCCTGGTGGACTGAGATGCAGGGTTTCATCGTTGCGCTTGTGCTGATGGTGTTCAGCGGGGTGGCACCAGCCTCCTCGCAAGAGGTGGAGATTGTCGCCTCCGGTATGGCGGCAATCGGCAGCGACCGCGCTGCGGCGATAGAAGAGGCGGTGCTGGATGCCAAGCGCAATGCGGTGGAGCAGGCACTGGGCGTGCTGGTGGACGCAGAAGCAATGGCGCAGAACTTCGAGGTCGTCTGGGAGACGATACGGACCCGAAGTCAGGGCTACGTCAAACGATGGGAGTTGCTGGGCGAGCCGGTCTGGGATACACGAAACGGGCTGGTGCGCGTGAAAATCCGCGCGGTAGTCAGTACCGCGGATGCGGTCAAAGACCTCTGGGAGATACCGGAAGTGTACATCGCACTGGAACGCCCGCGCATCGCGGTGAAGCTGCTTTCTGCCGAGACGCGCCAGCCAGAATCGGTGAGTACTGCTGCACTGGTACATGCGTTGCGCGTCAGGGGATTCGATGTGGCGGACGGTTCGGGCGAGTCGGCAGAGGTGTTGGTCACGGGCACTGTGCGCTCAGAGGCAGGCATCCGCCTCGGTGACCAGGACGCCCCGTATGGGTTGGGGAAGGTGGTCGCTACTCAGAAAGCGTACGCGGACGTGCGCGTGGTGTGGGCAGATACGGGTGCGGTGATTGTGCCTCCTTTTCGCTGGGAAGCGACCGGTTTCAGTTTCAATTCAAACGAAGAAGCGCGTCGAGAGGCGCTGCAAACGCTGGGACGAGAGCTGGTGGAAGAGAGCAAAGCCGCGCTGGGGCAGCGGGTACTGAGCGCGTGGGTCAGCCAGCTGCAAAACGGGTTGCGGGTGCGGCTGATAGTACGCGGTGCGGACTACCAAACCCTCGCGCAGTTTTCGGACAAGCTGCGCGGGATTCGTGGCGTAGTGAGCGTCGAACGTGAGCGCATGGAGGCGGGTGAAGGCGTGGTGGATGCTGTAGTACGGCTGACGCCCGCTCTATTTCGCAGGCAGCTGTGCCGTTTGCAGGCAGGTAACAAGCGAGTGGTCATTGTGCGCTACTCGCCCAGCCTGATACGTTTGGCGTTGCGGTGAGTTGCCGGGGAGGGCAAGACTGACGAACCTTGCAAGAGACATCAAGACACGAAGGAGGGTTTTCTGCCATGAGGTACGGGGCAATGTTCATCGCCCTTGCCGTGTGTGCGACGGTGCTAGCGCAGAGCAAGCCACCACAAAGCCAGATGGTTGGCCTGGTGGAGAAAATTGGAGATAAGGGCAAAATAGACTGGCAGTACGGCGTCATCTACGGCAAGGGCATCGGTGCGATACCAACCAGTGAGCCAAACAAAGCGAAGGCATATCTGAAGGCTCGCCGCTATGCGGTGATGATGGCTCTGGAGAACCTGCTGATGGTCACCGACAGGGTGCGTGTGGATGCCACCGCGTACGCCGAAGACTTCGAGGTGCAAAACGAGCGCATCCGCACGGAGGTGCGCGGATTTGTCAAGGGAGCGGAGGTAGTGAGTGAGCGCACCATCACGCTCAACGGTGCACCAGCGGTGGAAGTGACGATGGCTGTTCGCATGTATGGAGAAGATGGTCTCAGCCGCATCCTGATACCAGAAGTCGCCTCTCAGTCCGCCGAGCCTGCCAAGCCGTTGCCGGTGGTGACAAAGCCGGTATCGCAACCTGCGCCGCCTGCACCGGCGGTATCGGGCAACGCTTACACCAGCGTGATTATCGACGCGCGCGGGCTGGGTATTCGCCCCGCCATGAGCCCCAAGATACGTCGACAGGACGGTTCGGAGGTTTGGGGCACGGTGTCTGTGAGCGCGGACTTCGCGATAGAGCAGGGCATCGTCGCGTATGCCAAGACGCTGGAAGAGGCGAAGGCGAATCGGCGCGCGGGAGACAATCCACTCATTCTGAGGGCAGTGGGCTATGCGAAAACGCCCGGACGCTGCGACCCTGTGCTATCGGACAACGACGTGCGGCTGCTGCTCACTGCGAACGAGAACTCCGGGTTTCTGAACGACTATCGGGTCATTTTCGTGGTGGATTAAGGGATGGGAGGCTTCTGCAGTTCTGCAGAAGCCTCCTGCAATTAGGACAATCTGACCGCTTATCTCGGCGTGACCGCTCGCCGCGCCGTGGCGACCACCTCGTACCACAGTGTTCGGTACTGCGCCCCAATCTGAATGACCGCTCTGCCGCCAGAGTCGCTGCTCACAGGCAGTTTCGCCTTGCGTGCGCCCCGCTCATCCAGCGCATACGCCTGCACCGCACCGGCAGGCATCGGCAGGGTGATTCGGGCAGGGATGCCTTCCACCAGCGTTGGCGGTGTCCCCCAGTTGTCACGCACGGTTACACGGTTGTCCCCAAGTTCTTCCCAGCCCCAGTTCGTGTTCTGCACGTAGCCCGTGGCCGTAATGAGCAGCTGGGTCGTCTGGGTTACCTGTGAGGACAAAGCACCCTGCTTGACGGTCAGCGTAATCACGCTGAAGCCGCTCTGGCGGGTGTTGCCGGGTTCTACCAGGACGCCGTCACCAAGGTCAAATTGCCTGCCGCCGCCAAAGCCGATGACCGCCTTGCTGCGCGGGGACGAAACGGTGATAACACCCTTGCCCCCTACACTCCAGTCCCACTTTATCTCTCCGGTGTCGGAGGTGAGAGTGTTACCGGAGGTATTTACCTGGTCTGGACGCAAGGCGTCGGATGGTAACGACTGTCCTTCTGTGGCTACGGCAACGCGGTGTTTGAGTGCTATTTCCCCACGCAAGCCGACGTCAGAGCCGTCCACCAGCTTCCACGCCCAGCTGCCACGCAGAGCCTCTATCTCTTGTTCGCGGCTGAGTGATACCGCTACCAGCTTTTGGGCGGGGGACACGTCGCCACGCAGGAACATCGCACCCGCAGCGACAAGGCTCATCCATTGCGTGGGGTGCTGGTCGATGTCGAAAAAGCCTGTAATCTTCCGGGCGTCCAGGTTATCGCGGCGGTGTGCATAGGTGTAGAAGTAGATGGCATCCCAATCCTGCAGGAGCCCGTATGCCGCCGCAATCAGTAACCCTTCACTGGTGAATGTGTTCGGCGCAGGATGGTTGTACTCGCTGAGCGTATGGGGTTTGTTCAGCACGCGCTTTGGAGCAAGCCACGTGAGGGTGCCTCCGCGTTCGTTCACCATCGAAATGTTGCGGATGAACCAGTTTCTATTGTCCCAGCCTCCACCCGGAAACTCGGGGTGCTGCCAGTAGGCGTGGGTGTCTACCAGGTCCATCTGCGTCATCAGGTTCGGCGTGGTACAGCCCACAATGGTACCCGTCACCAGCGCACGGACGCCGAGGTCCTGCTTCAGATAGCGGTACAGGCTGGTCCAGTACCGTTCCTCAGTGTCTCGCAAGAAGCGGAGCCAGTCCTTCTGGACGGGTTCAGGGGTGGCTCCCCAGTTACTGCGCAGCACGTTGCCAACGGTTTTCGCCTCCAGTGTTTGTCCCTCCGGCAATACGCGCAGAATACCGCCCGGGCGCAGTGAGACCCCTGTTATCCAGTAGGTGCCTGTCTGCAAGCCCATGCCGGTGAAAAGCACCCGCGCGTTGGTATCGCTCTGGGTGACCACGAAGGTATATTCAAATCTCTGCCAGGCGGTGGTCAGCGGCACCGAAATCCATGGACCCAGTCCCGACCAGGGGTCATGCGCCATCGTGACGGCAACGGTGATACTGCGACTGGTATTCGCTCGCGCCCAGAAGGAAAGGGTATACAGCCGTCCGCCCTCCACCGTCAATCCCGGCTGGTTCCATTGCACATGCCAGCTCTGTGTGCCCGGCTTGGTGACTTCGATGCGCACTGAGCGTGTATATCCCGGTGGTGCACTGGTGGACTGCGTGGCGGAGGCCTGCGCCCCTGCGTGCTGTTCCAGTATCCAGCCGTTCAGTCCGCTGGTGTAATCTCCGTTGGTCAGCATCTCACTACCTAGCGGTTCGCTGCGCTCGCCCCATGCCTGGCGTAGGGTCTGGGTGTTGCCGTATTTGGCAATCAGCCACTCGTTCCACTGTCGTTGCAGGTCAGCCTGAAACACCGCCGGGATGCGGTCGGTGACGCCACCCAGGAAGCCGTGAATCAGCCCGTTTTCATTGTTTATCTCCACAAAGGCAACGGCAGGGTCCTCGGCATACGTTAAGCCCGTATAGGGGTTCCGGTGGGTCAGCAACAACCGCGCGTACTCTTTTTGCAGTTCCAGCATCGACTGATAGAAGAAGCCTATCACGTGCTGGTCCTTCATATCGGTGACGCTGTCTATTTCTGCAGGCAGACCGTCGCGTGAGGAAAACAGGCGATGCACCACCAGGTTCAGGTTGGCGTATACGCCCACTTTCTTCAGCTGCGCGAAGAAATAATCCAGGTTATCCAGCGCCTGCGTGTTCAGCTGGCGTGAGCCGCCCGCTGCATAGTTGATCAGCGAGGGGTTCGCCCAGGGGGCGTCCATGTGGTGAAACCGCACCACGTTTACCCCGGCTTTCGCCAGGCGCAGGGCAATCTTCGGCGCGTTTGCTTTGTGCTGGAAGCAGGCGTCGGCGGTCATGTCGACGCCCCAGAACCGGATGCGCTGCGCGCCGACGTAGAAATGTCCATCTGCGCCCACGTGTACATGTCCGAACTTCCCCGCAGGGCGATGCAGGAGGACACTCATGTCCGCGACGCCTGTTGGAGCAATGTCCCAGGGCACCACAAAGGGGAAAAGGTCATCCTGAGCAAACACACTGCTTGCCATCAGCCAAAGAGTAGCGAAAAGACATATCTTGCTCATGACAGTTCCCCTCCCATCGTGAAAGTATCATCTGCCAAGTCGTAGTCCGGGTGCAGACGGCAATCGGAGAGAGCCGCCCATCGCAGACACGACGCTGCCCAGAAGGTCGCATTTCCACTTGCCGTCTTCCCCTTTGACCATAATCACGTTCCAGTCATCGTTTTTGCCTCCGCGCGTTACTGTGGTTTTGACGGTTGCGCGGTTTTCCTCAGAGGTTACCTCTTTGATCGAGTAGGCATCGATGTTTATGTCGAGACCAAACCGCTTCGCCATGTCGAAAACCCGCTGAACATCCTGCCCACTCTTGACGAAGCCGAGGAACCCCGTCCATACACAGGACTGGTATATTTTCTCGTAGTCCTTTGATTTCAGGGCGTCCAGAAACTGGCGGGCGGCATATTGCGGCGAACGCAGGAAGATGAAGTAGTACCAACTTGCCGCGCCGATTGCCGCAATCAGGATAATGACCAGTATCGCGGCGACCGCTCCGCCTCCCTTGCCGCTGGAACTTCTGGTCGGGGATGACGCGGTGGGTTGCACCGGGGGAGACTCTTTCGCCGCCTTCGCGATGCGCTCTGCCTCTTCGCCCGTCAACGGCGCAAAGCACACGCTGCACGCGGCTAATCCTTCCTTGACTTCCGCACCGCATTTCGGACACTTCATGACAAATACCCTCCTTGTGCGTCAAATGAGTCCCTCGTGCAGCTGGCGGTCGTATTCCGCCCTCCGCGCGGGGTCGGAAAGGATGTCATAGGCGGCGTTGATTTGCTTCATGCGTTCCTCCGCTAGCTGTCGCCTCCGTGCATCCGGTTGTTTATCGGGGTGGTATTTCAGGGCGAGCTGCCGGTAGGCCGCCTTGATTACCTCTGGCGAGGCGTTCGGGCTTACCTCCAGCAGGTCGTACAGCGTGTTCCGGGTGCGAGGCGGCTCTGCGTGAGGAGGCGGCGACTGGTAGGAGGTCTGCTGGGAGCGGTAATCGTACGTCGTTTGGCTCTGTCGCGACATCGCCCACAGTGACCACAGGAACACCAGCCAGAAGAACGGATACCTCCATGCCAGAATGAAAGAAATCAACGCCACCGCACACATGCTCTCAGACACCTTTCGCAGGTTGCTCCAATGTATCTTACACGAAAGACTGGAATAAAGGCAATAGGCGTGGGGGACTCAAGGCGTTTGTCTCAAGGGCGACCTCCACATGAGCGGAACTCCGTCGCAACATTCCCGCAGGCGGCGTCGTTTGACGGCGCGGTAGAGACCTCACCCTCGACGTAGTATCCGAGCGGTGGGGACGGCTGCATCGGGAGGGACCGCCCCCGATGCAACCGAACGACAGATTACTCGCCGCCGCCGTGCGACAGGTAGGCTTCCACCATAATCAGGTAGTGTTCGCCAACCTGTTGCACAATCTGCAGCAGGTCCTGCATCGTGGAGACTTCCTCCACCTGTTCTTTCACGAACCAGTCGAGGAACTCCTGAGCGGCGTAATCTTTCTGCTCAATCGCCATTGTCATCAGGTCGTTAATGCGGTTGGTAACCTCAATTTCCCACTCCAGCGCAAGACGAACCGCTTCTTCCGCGCTCTGGAAATCGCTCTTGGGAGCTTCGATCGCGGGAACCTCGACCTTGCCGCCAACCTCGTTCAGGTACTCCACGAACTTCATGGCGTGTTCCCGTTCCTCGTCAGCTTGCTTGAAAAACAGCGCAGCTAGCTTCTTCAGCGCACGCCCGTCGAAGTAGCAGGCGATGGCGATATACTGGTGCGATGCGAACAGCTCACGCCCGATCTCCTCGTTAAAAGCTTTGTTGAGCTCGGGGCTAATCAATGTGGTCATGGTCATTCCTCTCCTCCTCTGCCTTCGCAGATAGTTTCCCAGAGGAAGTTTACTCGTTTTGCATCTGCTTTTTCAAGCGATGGTAAAAACGGCGTGCCTTCTGGCGATTTCTGGAGACATCGTCCGTAACCTGCAGATGACGCACCAATTCGCGGCACTGCTCGTAGGACAGGTAAGGTATCATCTCTTTTGCGGAGGCAACGTGGTAGGGAGGTAACAAAAGTTCACTGATGCCTACTCCGACGGCAAGGGGTATTAACCACTCGCTTTCCGCCCCGAGCACGATACCCCGCGCCAGCAGCCTTGTCTGTGCAAACATCGTCAGGTTTTCCACTTCCTGCAGCCACTGCGGTTGGAACCATGAGTGTACCGCAGTTTCACGCAGGTAAACAGCGCGGATGTTGGCGACCTCCGGAATATCAGGCAGAGGGAAGGGGGGCGTCCACCCGCCTAGCAGAGCATCTTGGAAGAGCAGTGCGCCTTGCTCTTCCTCCAGAATACTTTGTGCCTGCTGCAGGCAATCCAGAAAGGCATACACTTCGCCTTGTTGCAAGGAGGGCAGGACAAAGGTGATAACCATCTGCAGGGTCGACTCGGCAATAGCGTGCCAGATAGCTGCGTCAGGCAGGACGGGGAGTTCCAGCAGCAAGGTTTTGCCCGCCGCTCCCTGCAGCAGCGCGTGTAATGCCGCTGGGTTCAACAGGCACCGCTCGCTGGCATACGCATCTAAAAAGGCACCATCTGCCCCGGCTTCCAGAGATTGCACGGCGTCCTGCCAGGTGTCGCTGAGAGCAATCACACGGATGGGGTGGTCGTCCAGCGTACGGGCGGTCTCGTGCGTCAATCCCAGCACGTAGCGTTTGCCACTGGGGTGCATCTCCTGACGCTGGTACTGGGTCATCAGACGCATGTCGGGGTCTACAATAAGCACACCATGATTGGCGTCTACAATCACGATGTCGCCGTCGCGCACGTTGAGTAGCAGTTGCGAAACGCCCACCAGTGCAGGTACGCCGATAGCGCCTCCCTGTGGCGGGGCTGGGCTTTCCGCGACGATCGCACTGACCCCTGCGCCCGCTCGCCAGAGCGCCTCGCCTAAGGCGATGTCGCGACACACTGCGACGAAACCGAGATGCTCCCGATGGCGCGATTCGTAAGCGGTGAACAGGTCCAGGGTAGCGCGCAGGTCGGCGGCTCGAAGCACCATTGCTGAGCCGACTGCGATGCCACGCGAAACCGGTTGCCCGAGCAGCTTCAACATGGTTTGCCCACCTCAGCGTTGTCCCTGTTGGGGTGGGGTGGTCGGCGAGGCTGGCGGAGTAGCGGTGGGCGTTTCCTCCGTCTCCTCTTCCTCTTCGACGAATATCACCATCTTGCCCGGCTGGCTAATCCGGAGCCACTCATCGCCTTCTTTCACCGAGACGAGGATTTCGGGAGCGATAAGTTCCTGACCTTTCTCATCCACGCCGTGAACCTCGCCAATCAGCTGTACCTGCTCGGTGCGCGAGTTGTAAACCGCTTTCTGCGCGGTGAGCGTGCGGGTCTTACCGCTCTCCTTCAGAATCTGCACCATCTTCAGGTTGCCGGTAAGGGTGATGATTTTTCTCTGATACAGGTTTTCCGCGCGGTCGCAGGTAATCTGCACCGGCTCACGCATCTCGGTTTTGAGCGAGCGCGTTTCTTCGCTGGTTGGCTGTGCAGCTTGTTCTTCCGACTGTTTGGGCTTGACGAGGATTTTGACGTTACCTTCCAGTACGGCACGTTTCTCCTTCAGTTCGATGGTGAGTTTGTCGGCAGAGATGTCCACGCGCGGGTCGGTGACCGTCAGGTTTCCGCTGGCGTGAATGACTTGCGCTTCGATGTCCTGTTCGGCACGGTCGGCGGTCATGATGGTATCGCCATCCCGTATAACCAGTCCCTCGCCGATACGGGTTTTGCCCTGCTGTTCCTCCAGGCGTTTGAAGGTTACTTCCACCCGTCGGGTCTTAGCCTGCTTCTCACTGGTGTTCTGCCTGGGGGGTTCTGACTGCAGGAAGGCGACAGGTTCCAGTGACGTGCGCATGACCAGGCGCACCCCTTCCGCGACGAGACGCTTTTCTCCGCCCAGGTAGCGCAGCGTTTGCGCGGTGAACTCGCCATCGCGCAGAAAGCCCTGAATGATGCCCATGCATCGCAGTTCGCGTGTCTGGTCGCGCCATGTTGCTTGAGAACAGGTCAGGCGAACCGGATTGCCGTACAGACGGGCATCTGCCACCTGAAGAAAACGCGATGCGCCTTCGTACAACGCCTGTGCGGCGGTCAGCCTCCATGCGGGTTTGCCATTATCATAGAGCACCGCTTCTTGCACGCCGTCCAGCAGCCATCGCTGGCGGTCTCGCGACAGGTCGGCACGCAACACCTTCATGTGCCACAGGGGAGCATTGAGCTGTCGGGCAATCACTTCTGTTTCGCTGAAACGCACCAGCACATTGCCCATGCCTGCATCGGCGTAAAGGGGATTGAGGCGTGCAAAAGGGTCTATCTGCTGAAGCCGGTGGACGCACCACGCCAGCCCGACAATGCAAACCATAGCCAGAATCGAAGGTATCGCCGCGCGCCAGTTCCGCATTTTCCCTCACAGGTTAGACGAAAAGACGTGGGCGGGGTTACCGCCTGCACCGCGCCAGCCACTTCCGCCACACTTCGGCGTCGCCGAGCATCTTAATGAACACGCCACCCACCACCGACCGCGCCTGAAAGCCCACCTGTTTGGCATCATGCGTCCAGTACCAGTCGGTAAGGGGCACCCGGCTGGGCGTCTCGTTCATCCACCGCCACACGGCGTCCATAAACAGATTGAAATCCTCGCTCGATTCCGCCAGTGTGGCCGTCCACACCGTCCAGTCCAGTTTGGTATACTGGCTTCGGTTGTCCAGCGGCAACCCGTATGGATTCATCTTCGTTTTATAATACGCAATCTCTTTGCGGGCGACTTCCTTCGGGAAGAGGTTCAGACCCAGCAGCTGGTCCCATACGAGGTTGTATTTCTGGCTCCATGTGCCGGGTTTATCGAAGGCGAGGCGGTAATGGTCGCCATCGTCCGCCATGCGCATCCACCGCTGCGCCATCTCCCGGGCGAGGCGGTCATACTCTTCGGCTTGGGCGGTATCACCCACCATACGACACAGCATCGCATAACCACCCAGAGCCAGTATCGCTTTCAGCGACAGGTTGGTGTTATGCGCCAGATGACCGGCGAAGTCGTCGGTACAGAGCTGGTTTTCGGGGTCCAGCCCCTTTTCGCGCAGGTATTCTGCCCACTGCGTCAGCAGGCTCCAGTACCTCTTTGCATAGTCCGCGTTGCCTTCTGCCTTCGCCAGTGCGGCGACCATCAACAGCATATTCCCGCATTCTTCGACGGGCATCTGGTTCTCTTCGGAGCGTTCTCCGCCGCCGTACACCTGTCCGTTCGCCTTCGGGTAAGTTCCCAGGTCGTGCGGGGCGAAGGGGAACTTCCAGCGCGGCGAGCGGGCGTAGTCCAGCACGGGCGTGAGCATTCCCTTCAACAACTCGGGGTTAAACAGCAGGAAGAAGGGCGAAGAGGGATAGGTCACATCCACCGTGGCGATACAGCCGTTGCTGAAGTTCTCTTTGGAAAAGAATAACGGCGTGCCGTCAAAATCCGCGACCAGTTTATGCGCGGCGAGACATTGCCGGTATGCGAGCGTACACAGGTCGGCGTATTTCTCACCGCCCACCTTTTTCAGGTCTGCCAGCAGTTCCGCATCGAATCGGGCGCACTCCTCCTGCAGCTGGGGCAAATCCTGCTCTGCCTGCCGGAGCAGGTCGTCTATCTCCGTTCCCGCCCTCCGCCAGTACGGGCGCAGCTTGCGGTAGAAATACTCGATGGAGAAGAGGTCATCATAGGCGATGAGCAGGTGTCGCGAAACGGGTTGCTCTCCCACGGTTCCCAGATGGAGCGCACACGCCAGCACAATCCAGTCGTCATGTGCGGCGCGGGGCATGCGCAGGTCATCCGAATTGGGTAGCGTGCCGTTTTGCGCGAAGGCGTTACGCGCCAGGTGCTCCGGCGCGAGGATGGTCTCATCTCCCGCCTGCCGGGGTATCGCCAGATACAGGTATCCCCAGTCGATGCGCAGGTTGTCTCCCGATTTCTCGAGGATAGGTTGCTGCTGCGTGCCCACGCGCAAAACATCCATGCCTCCGAGCCGGTACCGTGACCAGACCACCTTTTGGTCGGTAGTGTTTACCGCCCACTCCGCGGAGGCGTCCAGATAGAGTGAAACTTCATGCCGTTTGCCATCGGTGGCGCGTGCCTGCCACAGGATGTAGGTGACCGGACGCGACAGTATGTCCGGATTGTAAGGCAGGGCAGGGGTGAGGAAAGTCATCCGCAGCTCGACACCGTCCGCTTCGAACGTGTACACGGTGCGCGTAGGCAACACCTGCAATCGCACTTGCCGCATAGCGGGAACGGACTCAGGGCGCACGCCCATGAAGCGATAGGGCTTGCCGTCTATTCGCACCATACCACACAGCGCATGGTTTGCACCTGTCCAGTGTTTGCTCCAGCCATCCGTCAGACGGTCGGCAAAACTCCACGTGCTAAAGTAAGGGTCGTGGGTAACCAGCGGGACAGATGGCGGGCGCAGCGCGCTTCCCGGATGGTTACCGTTGTCTGCTGCCACTGCAGCGGCAAAGATACATACCACCAGCCCCACCAAAAATGCCTCTACCGGGTACAACCGCCTCCTCCTCTCCGAATCCGGGCGTTTATGGGCAGATGTCATGAGGTGGTGGTGGTGGCGTGCCCTGCGAGTAGACGGTCACAACACCGATGTCGATAACATTCCCTGCTGGCGCAGGCAAGTTTATCGAACAGCCCTGTATGTTGCGCCCGCCGTAGCCGACAACCTCGTAGTACTCGTTCGCGCGATTGCTGACGTCCACCTTAAAGGCGGTGGGCGCTGTACCACTTCCTACGTCAATGGTGAACCTGCCATTGCTGCCGCTAATGGCACTGAGGTTATTGGGCAGTACGATGATGCGGATACCGGAGACCGCCCGTCCCTGTTCGTCCAGCACCGTCCCCTGCACCCGCAATCCGGTCGGCGGAGTAATGCCCGTTCCCGTGCCCCCACCGCCACAGCCGTTGAGCGTTGCCATCGCTGCCAGCGCCAGCGCGCCCATCGCTACCAGCGCGGCAATCAAGCGAAACGAGTTCATCGTTCCCTGTCGCAAAGCCTGTTCCTCCCTTTATTCTCTCGCAAGTTCTGAGCCAAACGCCCTTTCTTTCTTGCGACGTGACTCACCCGGATTCCTGCTGCGCCGCACCCTTTTAGCGGGTGAGATTCACGTTCACCGTTAACGGTTGATTCTGCGCGGTGAGGGTGACCTCCTGCTGCACGGTGATATATCCCGATTTGGACACGCGCAGGGTGTAACGCCCCAACGGCACCCAGAAGCGGAACTCGCCCGACGCCTGCGTGATGACCGCACTGTCCACCTGCGTTTGCGTATCGGCATCCAGCAGCACCACACTTGCGCCCACTGGCGAATCCGGCGACGGCACGCTTACCGTTCCGCGCAAATTACAGGGACCCCCAGGTGGTTCGTTGCCCACCGGCGGTGCGACGCGGATTTCGCCAAGGTCGTTGTCGCCGGGAGCCAGCGGCGGGTCGATGGCGAATATCTTTTTCTCAAAACCGGTTGCCTCGACGGTTCCTTTGTCGGTCTGCGCCACGAGCCGTTCGAAGACGAAGTTGCCCGCGTTGTTCGTCAATGTGCTGAACGCGCCGATGGTCACCTTCGCGCCGGCCACCGGCTGACCCGTCTCCGCCGAGACCACCTTCCCCGTTGCCCTCGCAATGCCCGTGTTGGGACCGATAAATACCTCACCGATGTAGACAGTGCCGCTGCCGGGCAGAGGCGGCAGAGGAAAGGTTACCGGTGTGTCGGAGGAGCCCGGTGGAGGACCTACAGTGCCCTCGGCGGTGTCGGATGGCACACCCGTGACTTCAAAGTTGTAATCCTGTCCATCGCTGTTCTGCTGCAGGCCGGTAACCTGAACCGTTTTGCCGGCGATGGTGACCGTGGTGCCAGGGTCGGGCAGTCCGCGCGTATCCGAGCGTTTCACCAGTCCCTGTATGGTAACTGCACCGCCTCCTCCACCACCTCC